>Ga0209684_1000019_pt1 | contig 27966 bp, 29 predicted proteins | sample PanSoiPlot6MoBio_FD_188322 | JGI IMG/M metagenome (GOLD analysis project Ga0209684, IMG submission 188322) | Tropical forest soil microbial communities from Panama analyzed to predict greenhouse gas emissions - Panama Soil Plot 6 MoBio (SPAdes)... | ecosystem: Environmental > Terrestrial > Soil...
AATGCATAGCAGCGCATTGGCGGAGACTAATCAGGATGAAGTTTTTAGCCGAAAGGCTTTATTAGGGTTTGTTGCCGCGTTTGTGTCTAACATTAGTCGTCCTGTGCTCGCCTCGCGTGTAAATTTTGCGCCGCCCCCTCTTTTACCTCATGGAGCGGCCCGGTTCATATATGCAAGCGGAGGAAACCCCCTCCCAGGGTGCCTGACAACGACCACGCCGATAACAACCGCGACGATGCACCCGTAATGTTGTGTTGCTCGACCCGAATGTCGACAATCCGGGTTGGTAGCAGGCCGTAGCAGAGACTTGGAAGTTGGCGTTGCAGCGTGTGACTTTTTCTGCTCGCAACTAGTGTGACTGTAGCAAGAGCCGGTTTCCTTGCCACCACTTTGCTACCGGAACAACACAAAGGCAGAATTCCAGTAGCTCCAAAGAGTGGACTCAACGGTAAGCAAAACAGTGACGCTTCTAGGGAAAGCTGTGGCTTGATAGATCTGGTTCCATTGCGTTCCAGACCTTGGAGAATGCATGAATTGCGGCTCGGTGAGCGGCTGTTCGTAAAACTGCATAAGGAAATAATTAGCAAAGGGCCGGAAGCTTGTCTTCCGGCCCTTTGCTTTTCTTGCCTAAGAATTGGGTTACGAAAAACGCGGATGGAGCTACTTCTTTTCCAGATGCAGGAAGCCGTTCTGGGTGTCGATATCCATGCGGAAGTTGCTCAGAAAATTGAGTCCCAAAAGTCCGGATACTTTGCCGTCCGGGACAACGTCATGGACGGCGGCAGTAAGGTTGTTGATTTCCATGCCGCCAACGGCAATGGATTGCAGGCTTATCAGAGGCGCTTGGATCAAACCATTAGCCGTCTGGAATGGCACGGTCTGATTGTTTTGACCGGCATCAATGGACAATTCCTTGGCGGTGGCGCTGGAAATCATCGTATAGCTGGCGCCGGTATCGACAATAAATTTCGCCGCGGTTCTTTTGTTCAGGGTGGCTTCGACAATGACAACTTGCCCTTGCTTCTCAAAAGGGACTGAGGCCTTGGTCAGCGAAGAAGCCGGCGATGGTTGGTTTTTTGCACTCTCGATGCCTTGTATTCGCTCCACTTTGGTGCGTTGTTGATCGGGGATGTTGTGCAAGTTATCGGTGAAGTGAATGACCCCGTTCTGATCCACCCAACGGTAGAACTCGGTGGCCAGGGCCGGATTCGGTCCGATGGCTAAGATGAATAGCAGAACGATGCCCCATCCGGTTGCCATCATAACCCAACAATTCTAGCATATATTCCCTGTGTCCAGAAGTATTGCCGAGCATCCAAAACAGAGCCCACGGACGCGCCTTTAAATCCAGCGGAAAACCCAATTTTCGAAGAAGTGGCCGAGCGGTTTCTACCTCTTGCCCTTGCTGGGTGATCAGGGTAGTTGCCGACGTTCATTGCCGTTAAAGAACGCGGGACCGCTCTTGACAATTTGCCGCTCTCATCTCATGCTAACTTTGCCTATGGGTCAGCTCATCCAGCTCAAGGAACTGCATCAGGCGCGCCGGCGCCGGTCCGAGAAAATCAGCATGGAACAATGCGTGGAGTTGCTAGAGTGGAATTTGAAAAAAAGTCTAGACGACTATTTCGCCGCGCCACGTGAAGAGCGATCCATCCGCGCGACTCAGATTCGCAAGCTAAGCGAAATTCTCGAGTACGCTTTAAGGCTTCTCTAATTTTCACCTCTGACATCGTGGACTTCGTAAATCTTCTATCTCTTATTGTTATCTTTTTTCTTACCCTGATCTTGGTTGTGTGGTTCCTGCTCTACCGGGTTAAATCGCTGGTACAAGAAAGGCGAGAGGATCCATCGCTGCTGCTCATGCAGCAACAGATCGATCAACTCCGCGTGCAGTTGGCTCAAGTTCTGGACCAGAGCACCCAGCTGATTCAGCAACAATTGAGTCAAATGCTGGGTCACGTCAACGAGCGCTTGAAGGAAAACGCCGAAGTTTTGCAAAAGGCCCAGCAGAGTCTGGGGGAAAGACTCGATAATGCGGCACGAGTCGTCGGCCATGTGCAAAAAAGCCTAGGCGGGCTCGAAGAGGCGAATCGAAAAATCTACGAGGTCGGCAAAGACATTGCCTCCCTCCAGGAAATTCTCGGTGCACCAAAATTAAGAGGCGGTTTGGGCGAATTCTTCCTCGAAGACCTATTGGGACAGGTCTTACCTCCTCACCACTTCACTACGCAGCATGGTTTTAGAAGCGGCGAGAAGGTCGATGCCGTGATCAGACTTGGCACCTCATTGGTTCCGGTGGATGCAAAATTTCCCCTGGAAAATTTCAAGCGGATCCTGGCGGCCGCCACAGACGATGAGAAGGGACGAGCTAAGCGACAGTTTGTGTCCGACGTGAAGAAACATGTCGATATGATCGCGGCAAAGTATATCTTGCCCGACGAGGGCACCTATGATTTTGCATTGATGTATATTCCGGCCGAAAATGTCTACTATGAAACGATTATCAATGACGACTCCCCGGACGAAAAAAACCTGAGCGAATATGCGCTGGGCAAACGGGTCATTCCCGTCTCACCCAACAGTTTTTACGCCTACTTGCAAGCCATCGTTCTCGGGCTTAAGGGTATGAAGATTGAAGACCACGCCAAGGAGGTGCTTCAGTATTTGAGCCGCTTGCAGGGCGACTTCGCCAGATTCCGAGAGGATTTTGGGTTGCTGGGCAAGCATTTGAGCCATGTGCAATCAAGCTATCAAAATAGTGAAAAGCGGCTGGAACAGTTCGGCCACAAACTTCTCTCCGCCGACGCCGATCCACAGGCGCTGCTCGAGTTGCGCGCGGCGGAGCGCAAGATGGGATAAGCGCCCCGCGCAGGAGTGATCCGACGTGCGCCTAAGTCTCTTCTCTCGACTGGTAATTGGCTACCTGGCTGTCTTCACTCTGGTCATGGCGGTTAGTCTCTATGCGCTCTTGAAGCTGCGCCAGTTCGACGAAATTGCGCAGTCGATCCTAAAAACGGACAATCCGGTTTTAGATTACGAAAAAAAACTTTCCGACACCCTCTTGTCAGAAATCCGCTATGAACGGAAGTTTGTTATTTCAAGAGACGACGCCCTCTACCGCGAATTTGTTAAATTCAAGGGTGATTTTGAGCACTATGTCGATACGGCCCGAGCCATGGCGGACCCTCATGCGGCCGCTATTTTCAATCAAATCAAACAAGAGCACGAACGCTACCAAGAATTGTTCAGCAAAGAAATGACGCTACTCAAGACGCGTCAAAATTATCCTCAAGCCTGGTACAAGAACGAAAAAGGCAAGGCGGTGGACGGCATTTTGGAAGCCTTGGATCGGTTAAAATCCGATACTCAGCAGGATACCTACAACAAAGTCAGAAGCCTCGCGGATGCTGGCGCGAGAGCGCGCCAAGCCGCGTGGATTATCACGGTCGCGTCGCTTATCTTTATTCTGGCCATTTCTTTTGTCATAACCCGCAGCATCACCAAACCGATCACCATCTTGAAGAACAAAACCCGTGAGATCGCTCAAGGAAAGATCGACGGAAACCTAGCCATCTCATCTCCCCCGGAGATTCGAGAATTGGCGGCGGCGTTCAATCTCATGTGTCAAAAGTTGAATGAGCTTGAAAAGATGAAAGCGGACTTTTTTGCTTCCATGTCCCATGAGCTCCGTACGCCTTTGACTTCGATCAAAGAGGGAACCGGTCTTTTATTGGAAGGCGTGGCAGGAGCAATCAGCGACAAACAACAAAGGCTTCTCTCCATCGTCGCCGAAGAAAGCCATCGCTTAATTAGCCTGGTCAACTCTCTGCTGGACCTGTCAAAAATGGAAGCTGGAATGATGACCTACAATTTTGAGAGGAGCAGTTTGACACCGCTCATCAACAAGGCCGTGGTTGAAATTACACCGCTAGTCGAGGCAAAAGAAATAAAGTTGGAAACAGATGTCGCCGCAGGATTGCCAACCGTGCGAATGGATCGCGAAAGGGTTTTGCAGGCGCTGCGCAATTTAATTGGAAATGCCGTGAAGTTTACTCCGAAGGCTGGGTGTGTGAGGGTTGCCGTGCGATCCTTAGATGGTAAAGTGGAAGTCTCGGTTCGGGATACGGGCCCGGGTATCGCACCTGAATATCTCAAAACGATTTTCGACAAATTTCATCAAGGGGCGGTTGAGGGAGCTTTTTCGGCCAACGGCACCGGACTTGGCCTAGCGATCGCGAAACACATCATCACCTCTCATGGTGGCCAGATATGGGCAGAAAACCATCCCGTACAAGGCAGCACCTTTGTGTTTGTCTTGCCCTGTTAGCGCTGGGCTCGGGCTGCACGATTTTTGAAAAACCTTCTCCGAAACCGCCGCCCGCTGTGGAGCCGGAGAATATCGTGGTGCCGCCGGCACCCGCACCCGTGCCTCCTCCCAAGCCGGAAGTCATCGTTGAGCCGCCGGAAGTCCGAGAACGGCGGGAGGCTCAGGAATCGTTGCAAGTGGCGCAGCAGTTGATGGCTCGAGGAGATTACGAAGGCGCCCTCAGAGAGAGTCAAAAAGTGTTGAAACAAGCCGGAAACCAAGCGCCCGGCGACGAGGCGCTATTTAATATGGGGTTGGTCTACGTCAATCCCAAGAATCCCAAAAAGGATAACCGGCGCGCGATTGGTTTTTTTAACCAAGTCGTAAAGAGCTATCCGGATAGTCCGCTGACCGAACAGGCGAAAATCTGGGTGGGCGTATTGGACGCCATGGAGAAGCTGAAGCAAGTCGATATTGAAATCGAAGAAAAGAAACGGGATAGGACGAGATAGGAACAATGACGGCAGGCAAGATCCTAGTAGTAGATGATGATCCAAATCTGATTGAGTTGGTCAAGATGCGGCTTGAATCAGCCGGTTACGATGTAACGGCGACCGTGAGAGAAGAAGACGCGATTGGCGCAGTGAGGTCACAATCCGTTGATCTTTGTTTACTTGACTTGATGCTGACTCACGGGGACGGGATTTCCCTGATGGAGGAAGTGCACGCCGTCACTCCGGACATCCCCGCGATCATTCTGACGGCGCATGGGACTATTGAAAGCGCTGTAGAAGCGATGCGCAAAGGCGCCTACAGCTATCTGACCAAACCGTTCGAACCCCAAGACTTGCTGTTGCAGATCGAACGGGCCCTCGAGCACCGGCGACTCAACTCTGAGATCAAAAGGCTTAAAAATCTGCTCGAAGAAAAATACGATTTTGCCAATATCATCGCCCGCAGCGCGAAGATGCGCGCCGTCCTGGACGTCGTCACGCGCATCGCCAGACTGGACTCCACTGTCTATATTCACGGAGAAAGCGGGACGGGAAAAGAACTCATCGCCAAGGCGATCCATCTCGCCAGCGACCGAAAGAACCACGCCTTCGTCGCGCTGAATTGCGCGGCTCTACCCGAGACGCTTCTTGAAAGCGAGCTTTTCGGTCATGAAAAGGGAGCCTTTACCGGAGCTGTAAAAAGCACCAGAGGGCTATTTACGCAAGCACATGGAGGGACGCTGTTCCTCGATGAGATTGGCGATATGCCGCTCTCGACGCAGTCGAAGTTGCTGCGGGTTTTGCAGGAGCGCCAGTTCTATGCCGTCGGCAGCGAGATGCCCATGGAAGTCGATGTGCGGGTGATCATCGCCACCAACAAAGATCTTGCCGAGCAAGTCAAGAAAGGGCTGTTTCGAGACGACCTGTTTTACCGCATACACGTTATCCCGATCTATCTGCCCCCGTTGCGGGAACGCAAAGAGGATATCGTGGCCTTGGTGGAGCATTTTTTGAAAAAATGCAGCCGACAGATGAAAAAGGAAGTAAAAGGCGTCACGCCGGAAGCCTTGAGAAAAATGATGTTGCACGACTGGCCGGGAAATGTGCGCGAGTTGGAAAACAGCATTGAATACGCGGTTGCGATGACGCAGAAAGATGTCATCACCGAAGACTACGTGTTGCAGACCAAACCATCGTTGGCAGACGGTGGAAAGGTGCTCGCGCAAGCAAGAACTGGAGATCTGGAGGAGCGTTTAAAGCCGCTCAAAGACGCGCGCGACGCGTTCGAACGGGACTATTTAGTTCAGGTGCTCTCGATGACCGAAGGTAATGTCAGCCAGGCGGCGAAACTGGCGGGAAAGTATCGCGCCGACCTTTACGACTTGTTAAAGAAGCATGATCTTAAAGTCGAGGACTTCAAAAAAACCAAGCCGACCCAGCTAAGCGATTCATAGCTCCGAAACGATCTGTTCGCCCCCGATCACCTTCCTCGGTCGATGGCGAGGGAGTCTAGCGTTCTTTGCTTCCTCGTACTGCGATTTGCGATTCGCAATCTGAAATCTGCCGCTTTACTCTGGCCTTGCGCTACCCAGGCACGCCCCTGCCGATTTCCCTACTCGGTAATCTAAAAAGCCCCAGGTGTGAAGGAAAATCCCTTCAAGGCTAAGACTGTTAAAGGCAGAAAACCCCTGTAAAAACCCACATATGACGATCACTTTTCGCCTAAGAAGTCCTTGGTATGACCTTTGCTCACCGTAAATCCAGAAAAGCACAGGCTGCACAATGAATAGCCCGGCAAGCATACTCATGGTCGATGATGACGAATTATTGACAGGGGTAATGGCGCAATTTCTGGAGTCCAAAGGACTTGAAGTTTGGACTGCTCACAACGGGTTGGAGGGCTACACTCGCTACTTATCTCACCCGACCGAACTAGTCGTGACCGACATTCAGATGCCGGAACTGAACGGCATAAAAATGATACGGTGTATCAGAGCCATCTCTCCCGCAGTGCGTACCATCTATATAAGCGGCGGCGCGGAACGCTTCCGTGATGCTCTGCAAGTAGAAGAACAAGACTTCGGTGCCATTTTGCTCGAAAAGCCTTTTGCGGGTGACGATTTATTGGGGTTAATCACCCTGGGGACGAGCGCCAACACAGTAAACTCGGGAGTTCCCCATAGTGCCGATCTGAGAGGATGAAAATAAGTTGAAATTCCTCCTTGCGATGAAGGTATCAGCCTACGCGGCAGCAGGTTTTAGTGACGCTCTTTTCTATGAAATTATCCATTCCTTCTGATCGCTTTGGAACGGCAGGCGGGCGGCGCAACAGGGGTTGGATGTCCGATCAGTTTTCGGATCCGAACGCCCCTTGGGAGGCTTTTCTCCGATTGTGGGAAAGAGCGAATCTGCTGCGGTCGTTTATTTGGACACAAGAGAGCCCCGATGAAAAGACGTTTTTCAAGCAGTTTCTAGCGCGCGCGCGACGTTTTTTTAGCGTTGATTTTTGTTTCGTCGCGCTGTTTGTGGAAGGGGAGAAGATTTTGCAGCTTGCGCTGCCAGAAGATGGCGCGTCAAACTTGCCGGCGAATTTTGTCCGGCACGCCTTGGATCTAATTGCCAATTCGCGGGCGCCGGTTACCTGGAAACAGCTCGGTAAGGATTCTGGATTGAAAAGCGTCGTGGTGTCTCCGCTTTTAGCAACCGTCGGGCAACCGCTAGGATTTTTCATGCTGGGCCACATGCAGCCGAAAAATTTCTCGCGCTCCGAATTGTTCCTCCTCCAACTGTTGGCAGGAGACCTCAGTTGGGCCATCAGAGAGCTGAGGTCTAGGCAAAACCACCAGCGCCAGTTAGCGACTTTATCTCATGAACTGAAAAACTCACTCAACGTCATTATGGGCGACTGCGTGCTCCTACGCGAGGATCTGGAGCGGTCGCTGAATGCGGAAGAACGGCACGAATTGTCCAATATCGAAACCACGAGCCAGGAAATTCTAAACCTGATCAACAGCTTCATCGACCCTAATCCCTTGCGCGAAAGCAACACCGGCATCGCCGCAGACAATCTTGAGTTAGTTCCATTTGTCGAGGATGTGTTGATGTCATGCCGCACAAAAGCGCAAAGCGCGGGGTTCGAATTGCAAATCGATTATGCGTCGGATTTACCGCAGGAAATTGCAACGGATTCGGTGCGCTTCAGGCATGTCGTGCGAAACTTGGCTAACTACGCTATCGAGTCCGTGGGGCAACACCCGAGGCGAATTTATATCAAGAAGAACGGGGCAATGCTCGAGTTAACGGCAACCGGCATTGACCCGCAAGGCGCTTCGCGCGAGAAAGGAAGCTGTGATCCGGGAGCTGTTTCGCCAACGAGATTGGAGGTGATCAAAGAACATGTGGAGTTCCTAAGAGGACATGTACACATGGTTAACCCGTTGGGCGAAACGAGCGATATCACTGTCTGTCTGCCTTATGAGTAACGAAAAACTAACCTAGCCAAATAAAAGGAGGTCTTATGATACGAACTATAAACCGCACATTGTCACTTTTCTTAACCTTCGGGGTGTTCGCGGGGCTTGCCCTGGTACAGGGTTGCTTGGCGACGCGCGATTGGGTGCGCGAACAGGTGGATCCGGTATCAGGGCGGGTTTCTCAAACCGAGACCCGTCTGAACCAAACGGAGAGTCAAGTCGGCAGCCTGGGCGGCCGGATGACCGGGACCGAGACGAAGCTTGGGCAAGTTGATGGCCGCATCGGGCAAGTTGACGCCAAGACTGATAAGGCGCTGAACGCGCTTGCCAATCTGCGATTGGAGCGCCGTTTCGTGATCGATATGAAAGACGGCGCTAACTTCGGTTTCAACTCGTACAATCTTCCGTCTGAAGCAAAAAAAGAACTGGATGGCTTTTTAAGCGATCTCAAGGGTGATCCATCCGGGATGGAAACCACGGTGTTTCTCGTGGCCGGTCACACCGACAGCGCAGGATCGGAAGACTATAATTACGAGCTCGGCAAAAAACGGGCAGATGCCGTAAGCCGCTATCTGATTACGCAAAAGAAGATGGATCCACTCCGCGTGGTCACGGTTTCCTATGGCAAGACCGCTCCGGTGGCCGAAAACAACACGGCGCAAGGACGGGCGAAAAACCGCCGAGTTGAGATTCTGGTCTATCGAGACGCAATTACTTCCGCCGCCGCTGGCGCCACCCCACAAGCGGAACCGCGCAGCTCTCAGCGGTCCGAGCAGCAGCCGTCACAATCTTTGAGCCAGCGCTAGCCATCTTTTAACGCACCGAAGAAAAAGAGGCGGGGTCCAACGATCCCGCCTCTTTTTCTTTACTGGTATAACTTGTCAATATAACCGCTATCGTCGAGCTCGCGAAGATAGTGGGTGTCCCACAGGGCCAAGGGATTGAACCCTTGGACTTCCGGATCGCGCCTTAGGGCAAGCTGAAAAACGTTGGCTATCGCCTCAGGGGAAGGGTAGGGTTTGCGCTGCAGCGACTGCGCCCATTCATCGTAAATCGCATCGACCTCAGCATCCGACTGGAGATGCAGAATCGGAGTCGCATGCTCGCGCAAGATTTCCAGCGTCTCGGCTTTCCGTGTGAGAAAAAAATGGACCGCGTCGACAAAGCCTCTCAACAGTCGCCGGATCTCTTCCTCATGACTTTTTACGAAGCTCATCGTCGTGGTCAGAGTGACGCCGCGGATCATGGGCATCTGGCGCACGGAAATAACATGAGCTCCGGCCTTCGCCGCGCGCGCATCATGGGGGATGGCGATGAAGGTTCCGTCGTACTCGCCGTCCAACACCCCTCTCCAGCGATCCTCGGACGAGGAGCCGCGTTGTTCAACGAGTTTTACATCTCCCCGATCCACATCCAACCCCTCCTGGCGCAGAAACAGCCAAATGTTCAGGCCCGCGTGAGAACTCAACTTATCGGCGACGATGGTTTTCCCCCTTAATTCCTGCACCGATCGTATCTTCGAGGGGACGACGAGTTTATTCTCGGTCCAATTATTTGCCGCCTGGGCGAGGTGCACAAAATCCTCCCCGTTTTTCGCGTTTCTCACATAGAGGTTGTGATGGTTTCCCGAGATTAAGTCCACGTGTTTGCTTTTCAGTGCTTCCACCGCCTTCTCGCGCACCAACTGTGGCGATGTGTCCACGTCCAGCCCGTTTTTTTCCCATACCCCGCTCTTACCCGCGACGACCCAAAACGGCGCGTGCGAATTGGAGCGGTAAATGATTCTCAGATGTGCGTTTGCCATGAGCGTTTCCTCCGAAATATTTTACCGTGGTGCTCGTTCATATCATCCTTCGCCTACAGGGCGCCAGAGCCACTCGCGGGGCTGACCGTCGCGAGACTCAGAGAGTGGCTAAGAACGTAGGTGAAACCCGAACCAGAGCGTAATAAGCGCGAAGAACAAAATACACCAGTTGGAACTTCGCAACCGGCGGATAACGGAGTCGAGTTCCTGGGCAGTGACAGACTCGCCCCCTTCATGACGCTTCACGAACCGGTGGCCGATTCCCATGGCTTGATAGACGCTGAAGATGACGAGAAGAAACGCGAAGACCAGTTTCATACTCAGGTCGTAGCCGAGCTGTTTGAGGAACGCCTCGCGGTAAATAGCCTTTAGCTCGGTCAATTGAAAAGCGCCGGTGAAAAGCAAAATCCCCAACGCTCCGACTTGCACTGGGTTATAAAACTTGAGCCCGCGCGCAAGGAAGGCCACTTTAGTCTCGTGTTTGTCGATGACGGCGAGGGACGGGAGCAACAGCAGCCAAAGACCACCGATGGCGCCCAGGTAAACGATGAGCGCGATGAGGTGAAGCCAAGCAGTAAGCATTCGAGATGGGGTTCACCCAAATCCGAAACGGAATCCCTTTTTGAGAGGCTTGCCGGGGGCGTCGTAGGTTTCGCCGATGGCTTCTAGTTGCTGGCGTATTTTTTCTAGTTCCCGCCGTTGATGGGATTCGAAAGCTTGCGACTCGTTGGCTCGCTTGTCGATAAACTCCGCAAGCCCCTTCTCCCTGCCAACCACGAATTCGCTTTGTTCCCGCTCCCACTTATCGTAGGAGTCTTTTAAGAGGCTGCGAATATGAAAGTTCAAGTTGTCCCGAACCACCATCGATTTGTTGCAGTGGGGGCAGAAGATAACGTTGCCGATCATAAAATTTCGCACTGGCTCGACGTGTGTTCCGTTGCATTTAAAACACCGAACCGGAATGTCCCAGGCATTGATGTCGGGCAGCGGGACGAAATTAACCTCGGGCTCGGCATACCCGGCGGTGTTTGCCACTTCCCCATGAGCTGCCGTCGCTGCGGTTTGAACCGCTGCTTGGTTTGCGGCGAAAGCGACTTGTGCCGCAGGCTCGGCTTTGGGGGTTGCCGGCGCAGCCTTGCCATCGCCTTTGCGGAAACGGGACTCGAAATTGTCGCCGATGGGTGTCTCGGGATGCAGCGCTCGAGCTCGGGCAATGAGAACTTCCTCCGATTCGATATTGTTTGGATCAGTAACGCAGCAGTCCACCGGGCAGACGGCCGCACACGCTTCATAGTCGTGAAATCCGACGCACTCGGTGCATAACTTTGGATCGATGACAAAAATGGTCTCCCCTTGCGAGATCGCATTATTAGGACACTCAGGCTCGCAGGCGCCGCAGTTGATGCAATCGCTGGTGATCATCGTTGCCATTGATTAAAAACCTCCTACGATGGATGGAATCAAAGCGAAATGAAAACTAAATTATCCTAGATGAAATTCCACACGGTTGCAAATTAGGTTTTCCATGACATGAGATATATAATGCCGAACAAACCACAGGGTCCGCAGGCTTATGCTCAAGACGGAACTGGAGTCAAACGGTAAGACCAAGGCTCCCAGAGCATTGATCGAAGCCTTTTCTGTCCAAAAGGACTTTACGCATTCCGCCGCCTAAACCTGGCTCGAACGCGAGGTGAACGATCTAAAGGAGAGTCTTCCTTGAGAAGCTCTCCCAGCTAAGCAGCGCGATAAAACTTGATTGCGTCGAAATCGTCAACCCGGATCGTGGCGTGAGGACTCGACACATCAAGTTACAGAAGAATTGGGTTCGGCCTCCGGTGCATGGACAGAGCCGACCATGTAGGCTATGATCAAGATTACTATGTCTCGTTTACGTGTATTGACAAGGCGGAAGGCAAAGACGCTGCTGGCCGCGTTTTCTTTCCTGCTGATTTTTTCTGACCATCTGTCAGCGGCGGAAAGCCCCAAGAAACTCCGCCTGGCATATGCCGGCTGGGAGCTGGGAACCGCGGTGGCCTATGTCGGCGTAGATTCCGGACTCTTCAAGAAACACCTTCTGGACATCGAGGAGATTCCCATCCGCGACACGCTTTCGGCGGGCGTGCAATCGCTGCTGGGAGTGGATCTTCTCATCGGATTCGGTAACCCCCTCGCAATTTTGCAACCGGTAGCAGGCGGGGCGGACATTACCCTTATTGGCGCCCACGTTAGCTTTGACCAGTACGGTATGGGGGTCGCTTCGGCGATTTCCACCGTCAAGGAATTGAAAGGTAAAAAAGTGGGAGTTTCGGCGTTGGGGGCCAGGTCCGATCTCATCGCGCGCGTGATGCTCAGGCGGGCCGGACTTGATCCCGCCAAGGACGTGGAAATGGTGGCTGCCGGACTGGCCCCAGCCCGAGCTTTGGCGATTTCGAAGAACCTGGTCCAGGGCGCGCCGTTGAGTGAAGACGTGGCAGCGGAGGCAAAAAAGCTGGGGATAAAGGTCCTGGATGTAAAAGCAGTTCCTGTGGTTACCGATCTTCTCATGACCACTCGCTCATACATCAAGCGGGAAGAAGAAACGGTGCGTCGCTTCATGAGGGCCTATGCGGATGCGATTCATCATTTTGTGTCGCGGCGCGACGATAGCCTGGCTATCCTGAAAAAATATTTCCCCGCCACTCAGGGTGTTACGGTTGACGCCATGTACGACAACTTTTCAGCTCAGCTCAGACCGCTGCCAGAACTCAATAACGAAGCCATTCAAGCGCTGATGGACGTGGGTTCCGTCATGGATCAGCGCGCCAAGCCGCTGAAGCCCACGGACATCGTGGAACCGCGCTTTTTAGACGAATTGAAGGGCAGTCAGTTCCTTAAGGATCTGTACACCGAGAAGGTGAGCCTCTGATCGGGTTGTTGTTCAAGACCCGTTTACCTTGTGCGCCCTGGCCCGGTTGACGTAGCAAATCGTAAAACATCCAAATCGCAAAGAGCAAGGAGTTGAGAGCGAAGTCAGGATGCGTCGCTCTGCCCTTAGCACTTAGCGAGCTATGCGTGGAATTGTCTGGAACTTCGCGCGGGCTTTTGTTATGGAGCAAAAAGAGAGAACAGTAAGGAGGAATCATGAGACTTCAAAATCAAGTTGCTATCGTGACCGGAGCGGGACGTAATATTGGCGAGGATATTGCCAAATTATTTGTCCAGGAAGGCGCCAAGGTGGCGGTGGTCGATCTAGACCAAGGAAGAGGGAGTCGCGTAGCGGGCGAGATCAATGCCAAGAATCCGGGCCGCGCCATTTCTGTGGTCTGCGACGTTGCCTCGCCCAGTTCTGTGGAGCAGATGGTGCAAGCGGTGGTGAAGGAATGGGGCGGGGTTGATATCCTAGTTAATAACGCTGCCTGGACCGATCACAAAAACATTTTTGATATTACGGAAGAAGAGTGGGATCGGGTCATGAACGTCTGCCTGCGGAGTGTTTGGTACTGCACGCGCCATGCCGCCAAAGTGATGATCGATCAAAAACGAAAGGGAAAGATCATCAATATCGCTTCCACCTCGGGCCATTGGGGACGAACGGAAGCTACGGCTTACACCACGGCGAAAGCTGGCGTGCTGAATCTCACGCGCTCAATCGCCGTGCAAATGGCGCCCCACGGAATTCGCGTCAACTCTATTTCGCCGAATCGCATCGGCTCACCCGTGGGCCAGGACGAAGTTCCGGCGAATCGAGTGGTCAAAAACCTTGCCGGACGCCGCGGCGTGCCTATGGATATCGCCAAGGCCGCTGTCTTCCTCGCCAGTGACGAATCTGACTTTATCTATGCGGTGGATCTACCGGTTGATGGCGGCGCTCTGGCTATTCGGGACTAATGAGCAGTACGGGGGCGGGAGTGAACTGACGTCGGACTTCCGACTTCTACGTCTAACTCAAGCGCTGTTAGGTCTTGTTGGTGGGCGTTCTCGTGGTCTTTTCTATCGCTGAAAATGCCTGATCATTTACCTTGCCCCACTCCAAGCTGCGGAGCTGCGTGCGCACCCGGTTAAGCAAGTCCCTGTTATTCACTGGCTTGGCGACAAATTCGCTGACGCCAAGATCCATAGCGGCGGCGCGGGTCATCATGTCGTCCCGAGCGGTAAGTAGGATAACCGGGATTGAAGGCGCTACTTTTTTCAGTTCTTGGCACACTTGGAGTCCGTCCATCACCGGCATCATGACATCCAGAATAATCAGATCTATGTGTCGGCTTCGGACGATCTCAAGACATTGACTACCGCTGGACGCGCCGACGGCGGCAAGCTTATGCTTGGACAAGAGCAGGAGAAGAAAATCTAGAACCCCTTTGTTGTCGTCAACGACCAAAATCGTTGGAGCTACGCTGTCCGTAAAAGTCTGATCCAGAGCGCTCATTTCCTAGCTTTCATGAGCCACGATTCAACTGTCCTTTATCCAGCTGGTGCGAGCGTGGAAGATTTCTAAGGCCTTCTCGGGTTTTTTTGTTCGAGCTGACGATCGAGCTATGGAACTGTCGGATCGCTTGCGCAGCTTAGCCACCAGCGTTGTTCGCTTCAGCCCCAGCATTTTTGCCGCCGCGCTTTTATTGCCATTGGTCAATCGCAACGCTTCTTCCATGAGCCGGACCTGAAGTTGCTCGGTGGCTTCTCGCAGGTCAATTTGTTCATTTCCCAGAGTCGGCTGCGGACTTTTCTTATCGGACACGAAGGAGCGGATGTTAGGAGGCAAGTCCATCCAGTCGGTAGCCCCGTTGTCGCTCAAAATCACCATGCGCTCGATGAGATTCTCCAGCTCGCGAATATTGCCGGGCCAGTCGTACTCCCAGAGATAGATCATCGCCTCCCGTGAGATGGTCACAGACAGACCATGTTTTCGATTGGCTTTCTCCAAGAAGTGGTTGACCAAGAGCGGGATGTCGGAGCGCCGTGCCCGAAGCGGCGGGAGGTGGATAGGGATGACCTGGAGACGAAAAAAAAGATCCTCTCGGAAAGAACCTTTTTCGACCTGATGGGCGAGCTCCTTGTTGGTGGCAGCGATCACCCGCAATTGGATCGGCACGGGATGATCTGTGCCGACCGGACGTACCTCACCGTCCTGTAGTACGCGCAGCAACTTCGCCTGGAGGCCTAGGGGTAACTCTCCAACTTCGTCGAGAAGAATCGTGCCGTGGTTGGCTAACTGAAACATCCCCAAGCGCGAGGAATGAGCGCCGGTGAATGCTCCTCGCACGTGGCCAAACAATTCACTCTCGAGAAGATGCTCGGGAATCGCGGCGCAATTGACGGGGACAAAAGGCTTGGCGGCGCGGGCACTCAAATTGTGAACGGCGCGCGCTGCCAATTCTTTTCCGGTACCGCTTTCACCGGTAATGAGCACGGTGGCGTCGGTTGCGGCGACCCGATGGATAACCTCATGAATTTTTTTAATCGATGGGTGATCGCCGATCATACAGGGCTAGGGCAACGTGGAATGGTACAATTTGTCGCCTTTTGGCGTAGTCACCTTCGGGCACGCGCTTGAGGTTATATTATATTGACGTGCCAATGCTCACAGACGAATCCTAATTTTAAGGTATCGAGTTTGTTGTTGTCAACGAAATAGTCAACTTTCTGTCAATGTTTTACCTTAGCAATACGCTCTTGACGCCCGACATGGAGTGGCTTATTTTCGCGCCGTTTGACGCGACCCTTTCAAGGGCATGATGTAGAGGGTGAACAAGGAGAACAATTATGATCAGACGACGAGTCTTTACAAAACCGTTTGGCAAACTGACTTTCGACTACAGGTACCACCGCGTCATTTCATTTTACCTGATCTCGTCCGCAACGTTGTTGGTCTTGTTGGCTTGCTGGGTGCCGCCGGTTAACGGCGAGGGCAGCTCTCCATCCGGTTCCATCGGAGGCCAGGAGGCGAAGTTCATTGATGTCAATGGAGCGCAAACGCGCTACTACGATGTCGGTGAAGGCGAAACGATTCTACTGGTGCACGGCGCGCGGCCATCGGGAACGTCGAGCGCCAACACTTGGGTGCCGATTCTGACAGGGCTCGGCAAAAGGTTTCGCGTCCTGGCACCGGATCGGTTAGGGCACGGCATGACGGCCAATCCGAAAGGCGACTACAGCGTCACCGCTGAAATGGAGCACCTTTACGATTTCATCAAGCTGATGCAACTCCAAAAGTTTCATATTATGGGCCAGTCCACCGGCGCTTACCATGCCGCGCGCGTGACTTTGGAGCATCCCGAGATGGTTCGGACGTTAGTGCTTGCGGACAGTGCGACCTTGTCCCCGCCGATAGGCAATGTCGAAGAGCGGCGCGCAGCCATCGGACTGGGGACAGGAGCAGGGGCGCGAAGTCCTGGAGCGACCCTCAAGGATCAAGTCCGCTTCTCCCAAGAGGCGTTGTCGAAAAACAAGGAGCATATTACGGAAGAATTCCTATCCGCGGCGGTCTACATGGCCAGCCTCCCAAACGGGCAGAAGACCGACGCGGCCATGCGCGGCGAGGCAGCCAAACGATACGAGGAAGTCATCGCCAAGGGCGCGGAGGAAATGCGCGGCTGGATCAAGGCCGGAAGGCTTCAGACCCCAACGCTCCTCTACTGGGGCAAGAACGATCCCTCCGCGATTCTCGCCGTAGGGCTGGCGCTGTTCGACGTGATCGCGGAGAAAAACCCGAGGGCGCGGATGTTTATCGTCAACAACGCAGGGCACTTTCACTATCGCGAGCATCCAGAGGAGTTCGTCCGGAACGTGACTAATTTCATGACGGCCTGGTAAACGTCGGCATTCCTGGTTCGGAGGTTCAAACGTGAGGCTACGATCTGTTAAGTGTTATGGCGTCGTGCCGGTTTTGATCATCTTCGGTATCGCTCTGGTTCCATCTAGCATAGCGGCCGCCGACAGGCTCTATACGATCTATACTGCGCGCGTCATGTCGCAAACTTATCCCTGGATCGCCGAAGAAGCCGGGCTCCTTAAGAAATATGATCTGGACATTCCTCTGGTATTTGTTACTCCGGGCGCGCCTGCGGTAGCCGCCATTTTGTCCGGCGATAGCGAAGTGGCTGTGACCGGCGCGGCCAGCATCACTCGGCCTATCGTGCAGGGTAACAAAGATCCGGTTTTGATTGGCGTCGTCAAAAGCATGCTAACCCACAGCATCCTTGCTAAGCCCGAAATCAAGAGGCCAGAGCAACTGAAGGGAAAGCGGATCGGGGTGTCGCGCATCGGCAGCAACCCGCATTATTTCGCGGTGCAGGCGCTGCGCCATTTCGGCATCGACTCGCGGGAAGTGAGTTACATCCAAACCGGGGGCGCGCCAGAAACCCTCGCCTCGTTGGTCGCTCAAGGCATCGATGCCGCCGTTTTGACGGTGCCGACGGACGCCCAAGCGCTCAAGCTGGGCTATCACTACGTCGTCTACGGTCCGGACCTGAAGATCGCGTACGCGGCGACGACTTTCACTACGCGCAGGTCGATCATCGCCAAGCGCGGGCCGGTGATCGGTCGCTTCATGCGGGCCATGGCCGAGGCCGCGAAAATCATGCACACGGACAAAGAATACATTTACAAAGTTTTGGGGAAGTATCTCCGCATCGACGATCGAAAGCTTTTGGAAGCGAGTTACAACGTCGAAATCAAAGCCTTGGAGCCACGGTTGGCGATCAGGCCTGAAGGTCTTCAATCGACCTTAGACGAAATCGCGCCCACCGAACCACGCGCCAAAAACGTCAAACCGCAGGAAATGGTCGACACGCGGTATTTGGACGAGATGGAAAAGAGTGGCTTCTTCGATCAGCTCTGGGCGGGCAAGAAATAGCCTTGGGGCAAAACGTGTGACAGCCCACCGCCGCACCTGGCCCTTGACGCTTCAACTCCGTGTGAGGTATCGAAGCTTGAACCCGATTAAGCGAAACATGAAGATGCTTCGCGGCAAACTCGCGACGAGCCAGGATTGGGACCCGCGAGTGGAATCAAACAACACAAAAACCGTAACAAACTTCAAGCCGAAGGTGTGACAATGGAAAACTCAAGCAAGTTTCTTGTCGTCGATGCCGATGCCCATGTCGTGGAGTCTGCGCGGACCTGGGAGTTTATGGATCCATCCGAAAAACAATTCAAGCCGATTCCGCTGGAGACCCGGGAAGAAGCAGGAGTGAAGCTTCAATTCTGGCTCATCGACGGCAAAGTACGAGGCTTGCGCTTCCCGGCGTTTTCGCCGGCGGAATTGGAGCGCCGCGCGCAACAAGTGGGCCGCAAATTCGCCGAATCGCAGGAGTCTCGTGAGCTCGGCAACGTCGATCTGCGCATTGAGTACATGGACCGCAACAATGTCGATGTTCAGATCCTGCACAACACTATCTTTATTGAGTCGTGCACCGACCGCGCCGCTGTCGATGTCGCGGTGTGCAAGAGCTGGAACCGTTGGCTCGCTGATATCTGGCGCCAAGGCAAGGGACGACTGCGATGGGTGTGTATGCCGCCGACGCTCAGCATGAGCGACGCGCTCGATCAGATTCGCTGGTCGAAAGAAAACGGCGCGGTGGCGGTGTGCCTGCGGCCGGTGGAAGGGAGCCGGCTATTGGCAGACAGTTATTTTTATCCGCTCTATGAAACCGCCGAAAAGCTCGACATGGCCATTGCCATTCATATCGCCAACGGCAGCGCTTGGTTGAATGATCTCTATCGCCATCCGGTGCCGATTGCCGCGACTCTGCACCGCTTTCGTATCCCAACGGTGGCCTCCTTCAACGATATCTTGCTCAGCGATATTCATGAACTCTTTCCCAAGCTGCGTTTCGGTTTCGTTGAAGCCAGCGCCCAATGGCTGCCGTGGGTGCTGCACGAAGCCAAGAATCGTTTCAAAACCCTCGGCCGTTCCTGGCCCGATAACGTCGCCCGGGAATACGGCATGTTCGTCACCTGCGAGAATTCCGACGACCTCCCCTACATCGTGCGCGAAGGCGGCGAAGATTGTTTGGTCATCGGCACCGACTATGGCCACACCGACACTTCGAGCGATCTCGATGCGATCAAAATATTCCGCGAGCGCGGCGATCTGTCGGCTGCGGTGAAGAAAAAAATCCTCAGCGATAACGCCAAAGCTTTGTATGGCTTATGAGGAGGTGTGAGCGGAGATCCCACGGCAAGGTTGAGAAGCGGCAGAGAAAACCCATTCATGATGAGACCCGTCGAGACTACGGTTGCCAGAGAACCACAATTTCGCTGAACCACCAGCAACAGAAAAGATGACGATGTTCGCGCAACTTACTCTATTCATTCTATTTGTTGCGGCCATTCTTGGAATGCCAGGACGCGCTTTCGGGCAAGAGCCATTTTACCGCGGCAAGGTGTTGCGTATCATTGTCGGCTTTGCCCCTGGCGGTGGTTACGATACCTACACTCGCTTACTGTCGCGTCATCTGGGCAAACATATCCCCGGCAACCCCAGCGTCGTGGTGGAGAACATGGCCGGCGCCAATAGCCTGATCTGCGCCAATCATATTTATCGCGTCGCCAAGCCGGACGGATTAACCATGGCGAACTTTATCGGTGGGTTATTCTTGCAGCAGCTGCTCGCCAAGCCCGGCATCGAATTCGATGCGCGCCGATTCGAATATGTCGGCGCGCCTTCCCACGACGATTTCGTGGTCGGCGTCTCCAAGGCGACCGGCATTACGAGCCTCGATCAGTGGCTCGCGTCAAAAACTTTGGTGAAGTTTGGCGGCGCCAGTTTTGGTGCTGGCACCGACGATTTTCCGGTGCTTTTGCGCGCCCTGATCGGGCTACCGATCCAAATGGTCACGGGCTACAAAGGCACCTCGGAAATGCGACTGGCTTTCAGCAGCGGCGAAATCGGCGGCATCAGCAATTCCTGGCAATCCACGCGATCCACCTGGCGCAGAGAAGTGGAAACCGGCGAGTTGCAGCTGGTTTTTCAGGCGGCTTTCAAATCTCATCCAGATCTCACCAAGGTTCCGGTGGTCGGTGATTATGTCAAAAGCGAAGACGGCAGAAAACTGCTCCAAGCGCTGATCCAAGTGCATAGCGCTTCGGTGCGTCCATACGTGCTCCCGCCCAATACACCCAAAGATCGAGTGCAACTCCTGCGCAGTGCCTTTGCTGAGACTGTCAAAGATAACGATTTTCTTGTCGAGGCGCAGAAAGGGAATCTTGAAATCAACCCCGTTGGCGGCGAAGCACTGGCAAAAAGGGTCCAAGGCGTTTTGCAGCTAGAGAGCGGCTCGGTGACGCGCTTGAAAGAGATTTTGCGCTAGGACAAGGCTGTGGCTGCCGACCAGGGCGAAAAGATGAGATGGATAGTAGAATGGTAAATGCCTCTCTGTCGAGGTATCTTAAACCCGAACCACGAAGAATAAGCGGAGGAAGGTGATTTTATGAAGGGAAGAGTTGTTATTGTTACCGGCGGTGCGAAAGGGATCGGGCGCCACGCGGCGCATACGTTGGCAAAGGCAGGGGCCAAGGTCGTGCTCGCAGATGCCGACGCGGAGCGGCTCTACAAGACTTCGCGAGAATTGAAAGAGATCGGTGGGGAAGTGCTCGCGCTGGCGACCGATGTGCGCGACGAAAAAGATGTGCGCCGGATGGCGCATGAAACGATTGAACGTTTCGGCCAGATCGACGCACTGATCAATGACGCAGGTATCGTGCCGCATTTTAACTGGGGCATTCCGCGCTGGCCGCGCGTGCGAAACCTGAGCTACGACTTTTGGAACAGCGTGATTCAAACCAATCTGGGCGGCACTTTCTTATGCTCCAAGTATGTCGTGCCGTTCATGGAAGAGCGCCGGTCGGGAAATATTGTGAATCTCTGGGGCGGTGGCCGCCCGGAAAATCACGGCGCGGCGGCCTACGTCGTTAGCAAAGATGCGATTCGCACGTTTACCAGGTACATGGCCGAGGAAGAACGTGAGTGGAATATTTGCGTCGTTGCCTTCAGCCCTAGACAAGCGATTGCCACCGAAGACGCACCCGAAGAAGCCCGCAAACGTCTGCCCGGCCCGGAATCATTAGGCAACGCTTTCGTGCTGGCGGCGCAAGCGGGAATGGAAATGACCGGTAAAACGGTCGAGCACCGCGACGGGAAGTTAGTGGCGGCGGATTAAAGCGCGATTTTTTTGCCGCGAGTCAAACTGTTCAAGTCGTCTAAGCCGTTGGCAAAAGGATTTCGGGAGTGGAGGCGCTGAGGACACGGAGGGAAAATTTTTGAAGAAAGATTTCTCCCTTTGGTCGAAATGACAACCGGTTGCGTGCAAGTTATTTTCCCCAAAGCTCCTTGCTAGCGATGCGCGCGCCCTCCGCCATCGCTTCAAACTTGGCCCAGCAGATTTGTGGATCGCCGACTCTTGGTCCGAGCCCGCAATCCGTTCCGGCCATCACGTTCTCGCGTCCGACCATCTTGGCGTAGCGCACCAGCCGATCGGCGATCGCTTGAGGATGCTCGACAATGTCGGTCGCGTGGCCAACGACGCCGGGCACCAGCACTTTTTCCACGGGCAGTTTCACCTCTTCCCACACGCGCCACTCGTGTTCGTGGCGAGGATTGGCGGCTTCGATGGAGATCGTATTGGCTTTGACCTTTAAAATCAGGTCAACAATGTCCCGTAAAGGGATGTCGTATTTGTGGGGACCGTGGTAGCTGCCCCAGCAAGTGTGGAAGCGAACCTTGTCCGGGGGAATGTTCCGAAGGCCGTGGTTGAGCGCGTCGACACGCAGCTCGGCGTACTTTCGATACTCCGGCACCGTCATCTGTGACATGAATTGCCAGCCGTCTGGGAGATCGGGGTCGTCAATCTGAAGCAGGAAACCAGCATCGGCGATGGCCTTGTACTCTTCATGCATCGCATCGGCAATGGCGGTAAGGTAGGCCTCATCGTTAGGATAGTGGTCATTTTTCATCCAGTGCTCGATGGTGCCAGGCGCGATGGCTGGGAGAAAAGCCTCTTCGTACTTCTGGCCTTGCAACCCCGCTTTGAAGTCTTCGATCTCCTGCCGCAAGCTCTGCTGTCCGACGTATTTTAAAGGCGCATTGCAGAACACGCGTCTAAGGTTGTCGCCCCGATGCGAGGTTCGGGCATTGAAATAACTGCTAAACTCCGTGAGGTCGCGGGCATAAATCGTCGATGCGCGGTCCTCGGGCCGGACTTCGCGCTCGATGAAACCGCTCAGCCGCTCGCGCGCGTAACGAGAAAAGTTGGATTTGCCCACTTCGCCGTCGTTGATAATGTCTATGCCGCAATCCAGCTGCTTCTTGACCACTTCGGCCACCGCGCCGCGCACTCGCTGGCTGAAGACGGCTCCATCGACAGGCTGGCCGCCGATCTTCGCCGTGTGCATTTGCTTTAAGTCGGCCGGCTGCGGCAATGCGCCGGCATGGGTGGTGAGAATCCGTTCTGTGCTGCGCTTCATTTTCAATCCTCCATTACGATCTGCTGATAAGCCGGCCGGGCTAACGATATGCGCATTGAAAAAAAGGGTCAAGTCACCGACTCACGTAGCCCCATACGGAAAAAATAGAATTGCGAAAGGCAAAGCACATAGCGCGGAGAACGATTAAAATGATAGGGTGTCGCTGAGAATATGGCTGCATGGGAAGGTCGATACTGAAAAGCACCAGAAAACCTTATTTATGGAAACCGTGAGAGTAGCCTATCGGGACGATGACCGAATGCCGGTCATCTACTGCATTAGAGAAATGGCCCTAAGACACTATGGGATCGACGTAGAGGTTTTGAGGATCAAAGATTACGGTGAGTTTGAGGCCGCGCTGTTTAATGACTCGGCCGATGTATTAATCGACCACGTGGAGTTTCTCTATGCTGAAGCAGCGAAAGGAAAAAAGATTACTTTCTTTTGTGCCCCTAGAATCGTGCGCGGTTTGGACCTGGTAGTGCAAAAGCATGTCGAGAAGGCTGGCGAGTTTGCCGGCAAGGCTATGGCGGTGAGAGATTCGGGGCGACCTCATGCCGTTACGCTCTGGCTGAGGATGATGGGATTGGAAGGCAAAGTTGGCGTTCCGATCTTCAAAGACGCGGACGTGGGTAGATGGGGACAATGGAAAAAAGTGGCGAGCGGAGAGTGCATCGCCTGCTTTATGGATCCCCTTTATCTCGCGGAACCTTTGAAAGCTGGGTTAAAGGTTCTCCCCGTCCCTGACCTTTCGGTAATAAGCCATTATGCCCAGGCATGTACAGCCGAATTCGCGCGCAAGAAGCCAGCTGTGCTGAAAAACTATGTGAAGGCGGTGATTCATGGCATTTGCTGGATGAAGTATCGGAAGCGGGAAGCGATGAGCATTGTCGCGGGAGAGCCCATGAGGAGGATGAAAATTGGCAGCTTAGACGAAATGGAGAGTCATTTTGACGCCATTGTGAATAAGCTTCAGATCAAACCCTATCCGACGCCACAGGCGATCGCCGCTACCTATGAAATCGCTTGCGAGGAGTATGGCGCTCAGGGCATAAATCCGATGGCTCTCTGGGACGTGCATTGGGTAAAAGAGCTAGATGATGAGGGTTTCATTGATGGAATCGTCAGGAGTATGTGAAGAGCGGCAAGAAAAGCTAATCCGTGACCATGCCGCACGAGACTGCTGCGATGATCCGCAAACCATAATTCTTAGTCACTGATTCCCAGGAAGTGATCCCATATCTTACGCTCGCCCACAGAACCTGAAAAATCGAGATTTTCGTCATGCCGGCATGGATTGCCGGCATCTAGGTTCGCAAGGATGCGTTCGGAGACATCCATGTCAGCCTGGATTTCAGCGCTCTCTGCTGGAATGACTCAATAGAGGAGTTGTACTTAGACTGACCCGAGCGATTCTCCGCGTTTCGTATTTTCTAACGAGCTAATAGGTCCCGTTAAGAATTCGATTTGGGCCAGCGCATCCTGCTTTGCTTTAGACCGAGACCCGCAAGGAGCGCCGCCATGCGAATCGGCGCGCCGAAGCCTTCCACCACCGGAACGCCGAGCTGTTCTTGCAGCCAATCCGGTTTTATGTGGACCGGGCATTGGGTGATGCCCATGGGAATAATAACCTCGGCGCCTTCTTCGTCGATGAGCGCGCGGGCGTGGGCGACGAAGTTCTGCACCATCTGATCGCGGTTCGCCGCAATATCGGGCAAAGAAAAACCGACGCTGCGAATGCCGGCGATCTTAGCCTCCATCTGATAGCGCCGCGCCATCGCCCGCGTAAACGGGATGGTTCTGGGATGATAGACGATGAGGCCGAAACGGTCGCCCAGGAGCGAGGCGACATGAAACGTGGCTTCGAAGGGTCCGACCACCGGGATATCGACGGCCGACTTGCCACCGTCGATGCCGAGGTCGAGCATGCCTAGAGGAACCGCCGCATCATACCCCTGCCGCTCGGCTTCGCGAAACGCCTCGATAAAATACGGCGCGGCCATCTGGATATCCGCCGGGCTCATGCCGTGAATATAAGGCGAGGCCGAAGTTGAGATAATACCGATTTCGATTTCCGGCGTCGCGTAGGATAACGCCACCTCCTCGCGGCGCTTACGCTCTTCCGGCGGGTACTGTCCGATTACGAACGCAACACGAACTTTCATATTCTTTCCAACCTAACAAAGGGTCTGATAATGAACAATGTATTCGCGCTTTGCAGCGCCAGCCTATTTTGCGGCGCTCGCATAGGACCAATCGCGAACTTTAGAAATATCTGGCACGGCGTCGGCCTTCAACTTAAGAGCATATGCCGCAAATTCCATCGCCTTCCTGATCACTGCATCATCGACGATCATATTATCGGGCATGTGACTAAGCAGGAAATCGTAGCTCTTGGCTGCTTCGTCTTCCGGGACTTCGAGGTATTCCTTAAGGAAGGGTATCATCTCGGAGCGCCGTTGCTTGACGTCGCGGACTCCCCCGGCAACTCCGCGGAGAAGGGCAAGAACCAAATCGCGGTTGGCGGCAAAAAAATCCGGCGATCCGGAGATTCCGTTCATCGGATAGCGCACGAAGTCCGGACCCCAAGCCAGACGGTTATAACCCTGCCGTTCGAGATTGTAATTCAAAGGGACGGTCACCAAGGCCGCGTCGACAAATCCGGCCGCCATGGCGCCGCTGCGCGTCTCGCTTCCCCCCACAGCTAAGTAAATCACGTCCCGGTCCGGCTCGAGACCATTGCGGGCCACAATTTCTCGAACTACCAAAGTGCTCATGCCGCCCAAAGAACTGACGGCAATCTTTTTGCCCTTCAAATCGCTCATGGATTTGATCTGTGGCCGGCCGACTAGAACATAGGGGGCGTTATCGAGATTCACCGCCAAGGTGCGAATGGGTAGCCCCCGAACGGAGGCGAGGATCGCGGTCGGAATAATGCTCATAAAGTTCAACTCACCCGCCATGATGGCCTTGATGATGACATCGCTCTGACGAATCGTGATGAACTTGACGTCCAGCCCCTCTTGCTTAAAGTGACCCCTCCTGACGCTCATCTCGAAGGCCACCGTAGCCACACTTTTGCCGGTCAATCCTAAGGTGACGGGTCTTAGCTTTTGGCAAAACCCCGATGTAGCCAGAAAAAACGTGGCCGTCGAAAATAAAACCATGAGCCCGTACCGTTTCATGACATCTCCCCAACGACTTTATGGAAGCGCTTGCTGATTTACGCCCGCGCGGCCGTTCTTACAATAGTCCGAGACAGACCAAAGGGCGCTGCATCCCGTGGACTGGTTTCACAGGCACTTCTTACCGCAGTGAGCTTGGACGAAGATTCTCACTTCTTTCCCAAAAGACTCATGAAAGTTTGGTCTACCATCTCACTCACGGGAATCTTTCTCTTGAGCCGGCCGGTTTCAAGCTCCTGTTCAATGGCGATAGCGATTCCTCTTTCGAGAATCCGGCCGTCCAGCGGGAAAGAATCGCGGTATTCGTCATACCCAGCGGCGGCCTCCACGGCGTCGAGCTGGACATACTTTCTTAGCGCTTTGATGCCGTCGTCGCGATTTTCCCGAGTGTGCCGCACTCCACGCTGATAGGCGCGCAGGAATTTTGTCGCCTGCTCTTTCTCCTTGGTCAACCACGACTCGCGGGCAATGAAGCCGACGTTGGTCCAATCGGGGTAAAGATCTTTCAGATCGAAGAGTTTGGTGAATCCCATCGCTTTCGCGCGCTCGGTGACCGGGAACCACAGCACGGTTGCATCGACCATGCCTCCGGCCAATGCAGTAAAGCGTGCCGGAGTGGCGCCGATCTGCAACAGAGTCACTTCTTTGGCATCAACGCTGAACTGGCGCAGGCTCGAGCGGGTGAGAAATTCGGAAAGCGAGCCGAACCGGCTGATGGCGAATTTTTTTCCTTTCGCATCTTTGAGGGACTTGAAGGTCGGAGCGCCGTAGATCTGAAAGGGCATCAGATTAGAGATAGCCCAGAAGTTCTTGATGTCCACGCCGCTGGCCCGCGCCAGGACAGTTTCGGGCACGCCTCCCGCCATGATCTGCACGTCGCCCCCGATCAACGCTTGCAGGTTGGTTGCTCCCGCATTGAACATAACCACGAGCGCATCCAGCCCTTCGTCTTTGAAAAAACCTTTATCCTGGGTCACGTAGATCGGTAAGAACGCCACATTCACCGTCGAGACCCCAATGACGATTCGGGCGTCGGCTCGAGGGAGTAAAAGCGCGCTCAAAAAAACAATGAGCCCAATCAACAACGAAGCCTTGCCTCTCCGCATTGCTCTTATTCTCCTTGACGTTCGAGTCGAACCTGAAACCTGACACTCGAGGCGTGAGACGTTTTTTTATCGCAGCGACTCGCTGACCTTGTGCGCGAAACTGAAATCGAAGACTCTTTCCGGCGGCACCGGTTGGGGCGGTTTGACTCGCTGAGCGGCCACCGCGATCATCTCGCGCTGGAGCTTTTCATCGACCGTCCCCGATGGAAGATAGTATTGCATCGCTGCGTCGTAAATCCGCTCGGCGAACCGCTCGCGCTCCTTGCCGAGATCGAGGTAAGGTCCTTTGATAAACTCAAGGGCATATTTCTTATCGTTGCGGATCAACCGCAACGCTCGTTGCGTCGTGCGGATCATTTTGGTGACGAGTTCGGGCCGGTCGGAAATGGTCGCTTTCGTCGTGGTCAGCCCGCCTTGGACCGCACGGTAAACATCTGCACCGGAGGCGAGCTTTCGGAATCCCTCATCTACAGCGAGAAAATTTTGCGGGATCTGGAGCATGGTGGCGTCGATGGTGCGGGCTTTCAAAGCCAGATACATCACATCGCTGGTGCCCAGCGGAAGAAAAGTGACCTGCTCCGCCGGAACCTTATGGGCGCTGAAAATCTGGCGGGCAAGTGTTTCCGCCAAGGCCCCGAACGCCGTAATGCCGAGCTTTTTACCCCGTAGTTGTTGTACGTCGGTGATGCTGGGCAAGGCGATCAGGTCGAATGACGGCTTATCGGACATTGCGAAGACGACCCGAACATCGACACCACTTAGGGCGGCGGTGATGGCCGTCCCCGTGGCTGTGCCAAAATCGATCCCTCCCGCTAACATTGCCGGTATGGTTTGAGCCGCTTTCAAGAAAATCAGCTCGGGCTCCAGACCCTCTTCGCGGAAGAGACCTCTGTCGCGGGCGATGATAAATGGCATGTCCAGGATACTGCGCGAAACATAACCGATGCGGACCGCTGCAAGCTTCGAAGGTTTTTCGGCGGCCCAGGCGACTTCCCCAGCGATAGCGATCAACGCCAGTAGAACCAACGATGAAAAGACTGCGCGCCTGATCTTGGTCATCGTGATCACCTCCGTTATTGAACTTTTAGCCGTTTGCGGAAAACATTCTCGGAGTCCTTCAACTGAGCTCAGAGCTTGTCCTGAGCTTTGACGGA
>Ga0209684_1000020_pt1 | contig 27469 bp, 28 predicted proteins | sample PanSoiPlot6MoBio_FD_188322 | JGI IMG/M metagenome (GOLD analysis project Ga0209684, IMG submission 188322) | Tropical forest soil microbial communities from Panama analyzed to predict greenhouse gas emissions - Panama Soil Plot 6 MoBio (SPAdes)... | ecosystem: Environmental > Terrestrial > Soil...
TTCCGCATTGAAAGGCAGCGAGGACCTGGCCACCACCGAGTGAGCGCCCGGTTGGTTCAGCGTGAAGGGAGGTTGCTTGCATGAATAGCGAAAAGCCAATAACTCTCAAACGCGATTGTTATGCAGTCATGGTCCCAAGCGGTGAAAAGGTAACGCTGCCGGGAGGCAGCTCCGTTTGGTTGACACAAAATCTTGGAGGAAGTTATACCGTAATGACCGACCACGGCTATACGGTGCGCATCGACGGTCAAGATGGGGATGCACTAGGAATGAAGCCATTGCCAGATGTGACGCCAGACGGTCCAGCGGAGAACAGCGAAGAGGTCCAGAAACTGGTCTGGAACCAACTCCGATCGTGCTTCGACCCTGAGATCCCAGTGAACATTGTAGACTTAGGGTTGATTTATGACTGCGCTGTCACCGCTCTGGCCGCGGGAGGGTATAAAGCGGCGGTGCGCTTTACACTCACCGCGCAGGGCTGCGGTATGGGGCAGTTTCTTAAAGAAGATATCCGCGGCAAATTGCTGGCGGTGCCAGGAATACGAGAGGTAGATGTAGAGCTGGTTTGGGACCCGCCTTGGAATCAAGCCATGATTTCTGGGAACGCCAAACAGCAGCTAGGAATCGAATAATGGAAAGTTTAAACGAAACCGTCATCGAAGCGCAGGTGTTGGATGCCCTGCGCACGTGCTTCGATCCTGAGATTCCGGTAAATATCTACGAGCTTGGTTTGGTCTATGACGTTCACGTAGATTCTGCCGGCGGCGTAACGATCCAAATGACGCTGACGTCACCTCACTGTCCGGCAGTGCAGTCTTTGCCGGCGGAGATTGAGGGAAAAGTCAAAGCCGTGCCGGGAGTTACGGACGTGAAAATAGATCTTGTCTGGGATCCACCGTGGGATCCAAGCAAAATGTCGGAAGCTGCGCGACTTCAGTTGGGGATGCTTTAGCGCCTCGGATAGTTCAAACCGTTCAAATGGTTCAAGACGCTCAAATCGAAGTCTGGAGCGCTGAGAAACCGATAAACACATGAATGAACCAAAAACACAAAGTCTCTTTCAACAATTAGGCGGCGAAAGCAAGGTACGAGAGATTATTGATACGTTCATTGATCGGGTGTTTCAGGATCGCATGATCGGGTTTTTTTTTCACAAGGCCAACCGCGCGCGGATCAAAGAGATGGAATACCAGCTGATGGCAAATTTTCTTGGGGCTGACATAGAATACACGGGTCGACCTTTACGGCAAGCGCACGCGAAGCATCCGATTATGGGGGGGCAGTTCGCCCGCCGGCGCCAGATATTAAAAGAGACCCTGGAAGCTTACCATGTCCCTGAGTCGATCAGGGAGGCATGGTTGCAGCATACCGATAGTCTCAGACCGTTGATCACTTCCCAGAAGGGTTCAGATTGTGATCCCATCGCGGCGCGGCAAGAGCTGGGAGCCAATCAAAGATAAAAGGCGCCCGATTCCCCCTTATTTTTACCTGAATCATTGTCGAAGGCATAACGTTGTGCTATTAATACCCGGACGCCGAAGGTTGTCATCAAGGATTTTCTCGCGTGAAGCTAGCCGACCTCTATGCCCGGCCCGGATTGACCCTCTCGGTTGAATTCTTTCCTCCAAAGACAGACAAGGGCGAAGAAAACCTCTTTCACGAAATAGAAATTATCAAGAGGCTCAAGCCCGCCTTCTGTTCTGTTACGTACGGGGCGGGCGGAAGCACGCGCGAAAAAACCGTCGACCTTGTGGATCGCATCCATCGGGAATGCGGCCTGGAGGTAATGTGTCATCTGACGGTAGTAGGGCAGTCTAAAGACGACGCCAGAGCGGTCCTCAAAAGATTAAAAAAAAAGGGCATACAAAACCTCCTAGCGCTCGGGGGTGATCCGCCCCAGGGGATGGCCGATTGGGAGCCTCACCCAGACGGATTTCATCATGCCGTAGAGCTTGTGAGGGAGGCCAAGGCTTTTGGGGGATTTTCCATTGCCGTGGCAGGCTTTCCGGAGGTCCATCCGCGCGCGGAGAGCCGGGCATCCGATCTTAGATTCCTCAAAGAGAAGGTCGATGCCGGAGCGGTGGTGGTCATCACGCAGTTATTTTTTGATAACGAGGATTTCTACCGCTTTGCTGAGGACTTAAGAACGTTAGGAGTGACAGTTCCCCTCGTGCCTGGTATCCTACCGATTCTGTCGGCGCCGCAAGTCCGCCGCTTTACGACGCTTTGCTGTTCGAGAATCCCGCCTCGGTTGGAAAGCCAACTGGTCAAAGTCGAAAACAATGACGCTGCAGCGGTCGAGTTGGGGATCGAATATGCGACGCGGCAGTGTCAAGATCTCATCAAGCACGGGGTCCCGGGCATACATTTCTATTCCCTCAACAAATCCCATTCGCTTCAAGTGATTTGCAAGAATCTTGGGTTGTAGATTCTACTGGCGCTGTCAGGATTGGGCTGGCCATCACCGACCCTGATGTCGTGAAAACGAGAAATTCATGTCTGAAATCGAAAAGAGCTTGACTGAAGAGGTTAGCGAGCAGATGGAGGTGCGCCGCCGCAAGCTCGCCAAGCTCAAAGAGGCAGGCCATACCCTCTATCCCAACGATTTCAAGCCCAGTTACAACGCTGCGGAAGTTGTTTCAAAATTCGATAAGCAAAGCGACGATGAGCTGAAAGCAACGCCGGCGCAGATTCGTGTGGCGGGCCGGATCATGAGCATCCGTAGATTCGGCAAGGCTGCCTTTTTTCACATCCAGGATCGAAGCGGCCGTTTGCAGGTGTATGCACAGAAGGAGCGGCTGGGCGACGAAGGCTATGCTTTTTTCCAAACCTTGGACTTAGGTGACATCGTCGGAGTTTGGGGTCACCCATTTCGTACCCGCACAAAAGAGCTGACGGTGGAAGCTCTAGGAATACGGCTTTTGGCGAAGTGTCTTCGACCGCTGCCGGAAAAGTGGCATGGGTTGGCGGATGTCGAGGCACGCTATCGCCAGCGTTATGTCGACTTGATGGTGAACCCCGAAGTTCGAAAGACTTTTGAAATGCGTTCCCGTGTGGTCAGGCTGCTGCGCCGGTTTTTCGAAGACCGGGGTTTTCTCGAAGTCGAAACTCCCATGATGCAGTCGATTCCAGGGGGCGCGGCGGCGCGGCCATTCATCACGCACCACAACGCCCTCGACATGGAGCTTTATCTCAGGGTCGCACCGGAGCTGTATTTGAAGCGCCTCTTGGTGGGCGGCTTCGAAAGAGTCTTCGAGCTCAATCGCAATTTTCGCAACGAAGGTATTTCGGTGCGCCACAATCCAGAATTCACGATGCTCGAGTTTTACCAGGCTTATGCGACATTTGAAGATCTTATAAAGCTAACGGAGGAGCTGTTCGTAACGCTTGCCCAGGAAATTATCGGCTCGCTTCAAGTGACCTATGGCGGTCAGACCATCGATTTGACGCCGCCGTGGCGCCGGCTAACGATTCTGGAAGCGATTGCAACTCATGGCGGAGCGGATCCGCAAGCGATCAGTGCGCTCGATGGATTGCGAGACTTTGCCAAGCAGAAAGGTTTGCCTTTGGAGCTCAAAGCTCCTTATGGCAAACTTCTCATAGAAGTGTTTGAGGAAGTCGTTGAGGCTCAATTGATCCAGCCGACCTTCATCGTCGGTTATCCTCTGGAGGTGTCGCCCCTTGCCAGAAAGAATGATACCAACCCGACCCTCGTGGATCGATTCGAGTTTTATGTCGGCGGGCGGGAGTTGGCCAATGCTTTTTCGGAGTTGAACGACCCGACTGACCAGAAACAACGGTTTGTTGAACAGATGGAAGCGAGAAACGCGGGAGACGAAACCGCCAATCCCATCGATGAGGATTACGTGCGCGCGCTAGAATACGGGATGCCGCCGGCTGCCGGAGAGGGGATCGGAATTGACCGGCTGGTGATGTTTTTCACGGACTCTCCATCGATCCGAGACGTTATTCTGTTTCCTTTGTTGCGGCCCCAACGCTGACACTTAATCGCCCATGAAATACGAATGGCTCATCGGACTTCGCTACCTTAAGGCTCGGCGTCAGGAAACGTTTATCTCTCTCATTACCGTCATTTCCATCCTTGGGGTGATGATCGGCGTGATGACTCTCAATATCGTGATGGCGGTCATGACGGGCTTTGAAGAAACGCTGCGAGACCGGCTGCTCGGTATTAACGCACACATCGCGCTGGTGAAATCCGGCGATCAGCTGCGGGATTATGAAAGGCTTGTGGAACAGGTCCGGCGTGAAAACGGCGTGGTCGCGGCCTCGCCATCAATCTACGGTCAGGTGATGCTCACAGCGGGGCCGCGGGTTGCCGGAGTGGTTGTCCGCGGCGTGGACCCTGACCGGGTCAATGCGGTGATCGATATCCAAAAATATATGACGTCGGGAAGTCTTCAGAATCTGAAGCAGCCGCAGACCCTGCGCGTCGATGATAGAACGGTTTCGCTGCCAGGGTTGATTCTGGGGTCTCGATTGGCGAACCAACTGGGAGTTTTTCCCGGTAGTCCAGTGCAAGTAGTGTCCCCGTTGGGCAGTCCCACGGCCATCGGCGTAATTCCCAAGGTGCGGCGATTCATAGTCGTCGGAATATTTAAAACCGACATGAGTGAAATCGATTCGACGCTTGTGTTCATGAGTCTCTCCGACGCCCAAAAGTTTTTTGAAATGGAAGACGCCGCAACCAACATAGAAGTCCGAGTCAAGGACGTCTACCAGGCGCGGCAGATCGCGGACGATATTCAACGCCAGCTGGGATTTCCTTACTTCGCGGAGGATTGGTCGCGGCTTTGGCCGAATCTCTTTTCTGCGTTGCGCCTGGAAAAAACGGTTTATTTTTTGGTCTTGCTGTTGATGGTTCTGGTGGGGGCTTTCAATATTGTTTCGACCTTAATCATGGTGGTCATGGAAAAAAGAAAAGACATCGCGATTCTCCAATCCATGGGAGCTACCCGCGAAAGCATTCGGAAGATTTTTTTGTTTAAAGGCTGTGTGATCGGCGTCGTGGGAACGACGCTTGGAGTGCTGTTGGGATTAACGGTCTGCCTTTTGATCGAGAAGTATCGTTTCATAGAACTACCCAAGGATGTTTTCTTGATCTCGACCGTGCCCGTGCGGATCTATCTGAGCAATTACCTCCTAGTCGCCTTTGCCTCTCTCCTAGTTTGCCTACTCGCCAGTATCTATCCCGCGCGCCAGGCCGCGAAATTGGACCCCGTCGAGATCATCCGCTATGAGTAGTCTTCTTTCGGTGCGCAATCTTTTCAAATCGTTTGCCGAAGGGGGCGAAGAAATTCATGTTTTGCGCGGCGTAAACCTGGAATTGCAAGAAGGAGAGCGCCTCGCCGTCGTCGGAGAATCCGGAGTCGGGAAAAGTACTTTGCTGCACATCCTCGGGACTCTCGATCGTCCGACCCACGGGGAAATTCTTTATCGTGGTCAGGAAATCCCCATGAAGGACGAGACTGCATTATCCCATTTTCGCAACCAGGTCGTCGGGTTCGTGTTTCAGTTTCACTATCTATTGCCGGATTTTTCCGCCCTCGAAAATGTCATGCTGCCGGCGCTGATACAGGGCATGGAGGGGCAACGGGCCAAGGCTGAGGCGCAGCGCCTGCTCGAAATGGTGGGTCTTAAGGATCGCATGAGTCACCGGCCCGGAAAGTTATCCGGCGGCGAGCAGCAAAGGGTTGCCGTGGCGCGCTCCGTGGTGCTGCAGCCAAAGCTAATACTAGCCGATGAGCCGACGGGCTCCCTTGATTTTCGTATCGGCGAAGAAGTGCAGGAGCTGTTGTTTCACCTTAACGCGGAAAACGGCGCCGCTTTGGTAGTGGCAACCCATAACCGGGAATTTGCAGCAAAGATCGGCAAACAGGTGGAGCTTAAGGCAGGGCGACTTTTCCCCGTATGAAGACGCAGAGGTTGGCTTTTGGACCGCCACGAAACCTCAGGCGGGATGTTGCAAACTTCCCCAGGGAGCGCCAAACTAGCCGCCGTATCTTTGGTTTAGGGTTTACAAAAATGGGCGAATTTGTTACAAATTCAAAAAATTAGGGTCCATCCAAAGAGTTCGTTTCTGCACTCATTCATGAAACCTAGAGCTCGGATCTTTGCGCTGTCCATTCTTTCCTTTTTGTTGCTCGCTCCTCGATCCGGCTACACGCAAGAACAAGTCAAGCTCAAAGAGGTCAAGATCAGCGGCAACCTGAGAGTCGAAGAGGAGGGCATCCGACTCCATATCAAGAACCGTCCTGGCGAAATTTATGATCCATCGGTGGTTGAACAGGATGTCAAATCCATTTTCAGAATGGGTTTTTTTGATGATGTCCAAGCCGAGTTGTCAGCAGATAGCGTTTTGACCTACGTGGTGAAAGAGAAGCCGTACATTCGCGAGGTCAAGATACAAGGGAACTCGCAAGTCACGCGGGAAAAAATCGAAACGGCCCTTGGCATAGCTCCGAGAACAGTTCTGGACCGAGGAAAAGTCGCCGAAGGTGTAGACAAAGTTAAGAAACTCTACATTGAGCAAGGATATGTAAATGCGACTGTCGATTCCGCCGTGTCGCTTGAGTCTAACAATCAGGCCGTGGTGGTGGTCGATGTCAATGAGGGGTCACGCCTATTGATCAAGAAGGTATCGTTTGAGGGCAATCGCGCGTTTCCCGAAAGTGAACTCAAAGGCTTGATGGCAACCAAAGAAGAGTGGATTTTTTCGTTCATTACCAAACGGGGAGTCTTGGATCGAGATATTCTGACGAATGATATGGCCATCCTGTCCAACTTCTACTTCGACAATGGTTACATCGATCACAAGATCGATGAGCCGATCATTCTCCGGGGCCAGGACGGCCTCGAAATCGTGATTCGAGTGGAGGAAGGGCAGCAATACCGTGTAGGTAAGGTGGCGGTGGGCGGCGATCTTATCGTGGACGGCAAAGATATCTTAAAGCAGGTACAGATTACGTCGGGACAGATCTTCCGCGGAAGCCGGCTGCGTCAGGATATTCAAACGATCACCGATATGTATTCCAATAAAGGTTTTGCCTTTGTTCAAGTAGATCCCATGACAACCGTAAACGCGGCGGAAAAAAATGTCGATGTTGCCTTGGTGATCACTCGAGGCCCGCCGGTTTACTTCAATCGCATTTTGATCGCCGGCAACACCAAAACTCGGGACAAGGTCGTGCGCCGCGAGCTCGTTCCGGCAGAGCAAGAACTTTACTCCGGAACCAAAATAACCCAGAGCAAAAATGCGTTGCAGCGCACCGGGTATTTCGAAGACGTCCAGCTCAACACGAAAAAGACCGATCAACCAGACACGGTGGATCTGCAGGTCGATGTCAAGGAGGGACCCACGGGGACGTTTAGTATGGGCGCAGGATATAGCGGCGGTGAAGGGTTTGTTTTCAATACCAACATCTCTGAAAAGAATTTGTTTGGAAAAGGGCAAAGGCTCACCGTAAATTCCGCGGTTGGACCGAGGGTGCAGAATTATACGTTAAACTATACTGAGCCCTATCTGAATGACACGCCGATGTCCTTGGGCGTTGATTTGTTTAATAACAAAAACAATTATACCGTGAACCATGTCGAGCCTTATAATCAGCACCAAATAGGGTTTGGCGTGAACACGACCTATCCGATGGCGAACCTCTACATTCCCTTCCTCAAGGAACCTGTCTCTAAAACACCGGGGTCAGACGAGTTAGCAACGACACCTCCGCTCACCATGTGGGATTATATGCGAGGTGGAGTGTCCTATAACTTGACACGACAAACTATCGACGACGTTCAGGCCGGTGCGCCGCTCTCGATTCAACAGTCAGAAGGTACGACGCTTACCAGCAGCGTGACGCCCAATATCAGCTACGATAGTCGGGACCACTTTTTCAATACCACAGAAGGGACAAAATCCGCTTTTGCGATACAGTTTGCCGGACTGGGGGGGGATAACCGTTTCATTAAAACGGATACCGCCGCTCGATGGTATTATCCCTTGCTCAAAGATCCGAAATGGGGCGGCTCCTATGTGCTAGCGCTGGGGGGGTTGTTTGGATACGGTATAGGACTTGGCGGGAACTCCACCAGCAGCAGCGGCAATGTTCTCCCGCTATATTCAAGATATTTTATCGGCGGCATAAACACGGTGCGCGGCTTCCAAGACCGAACCATAGGACCTAAACAAACATCTTGCACCTTTAACTCAAATACAGGCGCTCAATCCTGTCAGCAAGAAACCATCGGCGGTGACAAAGCTGCAGTTCTCAACGCGGAACTGTTATTTCCGATCATGGAGCAGTATGGGCTACGGGGTGTCGCTTTTTTCGATATGGGCACCGCGTTTAATAACGGCTTCAGCTTCAATGAGGTAAGAAGATCGGTGGGTTTTGGCGGCCGTTGGATGTCCCCGTTTGGTCCCCTTCGTGTCGAACTCGGTTTCCCCATCTACAAGAAACCCGGTGATGAAACTGCCGTTCTTGGCTTCTCTATCGGCAGCCAGCCATAGAGTAGGCGATCGTTTGCAAAAAAGATCTTCTACCTTGGAGGTCCATGTGAAATACGGGCTGCTTGTGATTTTGCTAGCCTTGTCGTCGCCGTTGGTTTCGGCGCAGGAGAGAGGAAAGATTGGATTTGTCGATATACAACGGGCAATTGCAGAATCGGCAAGCGGTAAACGAGCCAAGGAGCGGTTTCAAGCGCAGGTTAAAAAAGCTGAAGGGGATCTGCTCAAGGAAAAACAGGAACTTGATCGACTCAAGAGCGATCTTGACAAGAAGGGTCAGCTCATGAGGGAGGACGAGCGACGGACCATGGAAGCGGACCTGCAAAAGCGAGTCGTCAATTACCAGCGCACTGCCGGTGATTATCAGCAGGATCTCAGGCAAAAGGAAAGTGAAATGATGAACGAGATCCTCAAGGAGCTGGAGGTCATCGTTAATGAAGTGGGCAAGTCAGAAAAGTTCACGGTGATTTTGGAGCGATCACAAATTCTTTTCGCCGATCCGGGAATCGACATTACCAGCAAGGTTATCGATCTTTACAATAGCCGAAGCAAGGCCAAGTGAGCCCCACCAACAAGACGCTTTCCGAGCTGGCCCGGGATGTAGGTGGCCGAGTCATCGGTGACGGAAGGGTCGTTATTCGGGATGTCGCATCCATTGAAGAGGCCGGCGCCGGCGAGATTACTTTCCTGGCCAACCCGCGCTACCAATCCCATTTGCGCCGATCCAAAGCCAGCGCCGTTATAGTCGGCCGTGGGGTAATCAAGGATAATTTAGTTCGAGAAACGGGAAAGGGATATTTGGAGGTATCCGATCCCTATCTTGCCTTTGCCCAAGTACTTCAGATTTTTGCCCCGCCGGTTCGTTACGATAAGAAAGTTAGTCCCCGCGCCTTCGTTGATCCGACCGCGAGCCTCGGAGTAGATGTAACGCTTTTTCCCGGCGTTTTTGTCGCTGCGAGAGTTCGGGTCGGCAGGCAAACGGTGCTCTACCCGGGAGTTTTCTTGGGAGAAGGAGCGCAGGTGGGTGATGATTGTGTGTTACACCCCAACGTTGTAGTGCGGGAGGGATGTTGCATCGGGAATCGGGTCATTCTTCATGCGGGTGTGGTGGTGGGTAGCGATGGCTTCGGGTATGCCGGCCACGGTGATGGAAGGATAAAGATACCTCAAGTGGGGATCGTTGAAATTCAAGACGACGTGGAAATCGGCGCTAACACCACTGTGGACCGGGCTACGTTCGGCAAAACCGTTATCGGCCGGCGCGCGAAAATCGATAATCTAGTGCAGATTGCCCATAATGTTATCGTGGGAGAGAATTCGATCATCGCGGCTCAGGTAGGTATTGCCGGGAGCACGCGAATCGGCAAAGACGTTACCCTATTGGGCCAGGCTGGAGTTCTGAATCATCTTCGGATCGGGGATGGGGCGACCATCGGGCCGCAATCGGGGATACCGCGATCCGTGCCGCCGGGGGTCGTGCTTTCGGGAGGGATCGCGGCTGCTCCGCACCATGAGTGGTTGAAAGTGATGGCGCTGCTGCCGCAATTGCCCAAGTTATGGAATCTGGTGCGCGCTCTCGAAAAGAAGGTGTCGGATTTGGTCAAAGGAGGTGATCACCATCACGCCAACCATGTTCGACGTTAAAGAAATCCTCAAGCATCTTCCCCACCGCTATCCTTTTCTGCTCGTGGATCGCATCGTTGAGATTCACGGCGCGGAAAGAATTGTGGGGATTAAGAACGTGTCGTTCAATGAATATTTCTTTGAAGGCCATTTTCCGAACCGGCCCGTCATGCCGGGAGTTTTAATCTGTGAAGCCATGGCGCAGGTAGGCGCCATCTTGGCTCAAAGCGCGCGCGGAGGCATGAACGATCATAAAGTTTTTGTGCTCACCGGACTGGATAACGTCAAATTCAAACGGCCCGTAGAGCCGGGAGACCAACTGCGTTTGGAACTCGTCGCTTTGAAGCGGCGCGGCTCCTTTTGGAAGATGCAGGGCACGGCTACGGTGGATGGCAAGACGGTCGCTCAAGCGGAGATCTCAGCGATGGAAATTGAAATGGCGTAAGCAGCGGCCGGTGGTTGCGGAAAACATGGGCAAGATTCACAAGACAGCTCTGGTCGATGCCAAGGCCGAGCTGGATTCGAGTGTCGAGGTCGGGCCTTATTCGATTATTGGACCCGGCGTTAAGATCGGAAAGGAAAGCAAGCTCCAGTCGCACGTCGTCATCCAAGGCCGGACCACCGTCGGAGAAGGGAACATCTTTTTCCCATTCGCGAGCGTGGGTTCTATTCCCCAGGATCTCAAATATAAAGGGGAGGCCAGCGAGCTGAATATCGGTGACCACAATACAATCAGAGAATATGTCTCTCTCAACCCCGGAACGACCGGCGGCGGAATGGTCACTCGAGTAGGCGATCACAATCTTTTGATGATGTATTGTCATATCGCCCATGATTGCCTGTTGGGAAACTGGAATATTATTGCCAATGGCGCGACGCTTGGAGGTCATGTGGTCATAGAGGATTATGTGATCGTCGGCGGCTTAGCCGGCATCCATCAGTTTGTCAAAGTCGGCGCTGGTGCGATCCTTGGAGCCGGATCGATGGTATCCAAAGATGTTCCCCCTTTCTGCAATGCCACAGGGGATCGCGCCAGTCTCCACGGGCTCAATATCGAAGGTTTGCGCCGCCGTGGTTTTAATAAAGAGAAGATCGATGCTCTGAGGAAGGCCTATCGGATTATTTTCCAATCTAAATTACGAACCCAAGATGCGTTGGCCAGGGTGCGCCAAGAAATTCCCCACTCTCCGGAGGTGGATGAGTTGGCCAGCTTCGTGGCAAACTCACGCCGCGGGATCTGCCGGTAGCACGGGTAGTAAGTTAATGTAGTGCGGCCTGTTAGGGTTTTTCGTAAGCGTGAAGAAACTAGGGCTTATCGCTGGCAACGGAAAATTCCCCCTTATTTTTGCCGAGGAGGCGCGACGGGAAGGATTTAAGCTGGTCGCTGTGGCGCATCGCGGTGAAACTCTCGAGGAAATCGAGACGATGGTAGACGAGGTCACCTGGATTTACGTAGGGCAATTAGGCAAGATTATTCGCACGTTTAAGCGCGCCGGAGTGACCGAAGCGGTGATGGCTGGGGGAATTCGGAAAGTAAAACTGTTGGCAAACTTTCGACCCGATTTCCGTGGCGCCAGGTTTTTAGCCCGCTTTAAGAGCCGTGACGATGATGCTCTGCTGCGCGGGGTGGCTGAAGAGTTGGAAACAGAGGGGATCAAGGTTTTGGAATCGACACTCTGCTTGCCGCAAATGATACCCGCGGAAGGTGTCTTGACTCGATGCGCTCCAACCACCGCCCAGTGGGAGGATATTCGCCTCGGCTTTCAGGTAGCGAAGGAAATCGGCCGTTTGGGTATTGGGCAAACGGTGATTTTGAAGAATCGGGTAGTGGTTGCGGTGGAGGCGGTTGAGGGCACGGATGCAGCGATTCAACGAGGTGGAACTCTGGCGAAATCAGGGTGCGTGGTGGTCAAAGTCAGCAAGCCGCAACAAGATCTTCGTTTTGACGTACCCGCCGTCGGGATTGAAACTATCAAAAGGCTTCACGAGGTGGGGGGCGCGGTTTTGGCTTTGGAAGCGGGGAAAACTATTCTTTTGGAGAAAGAGGCGGTGCTGCGAGAGGCGGAACGGTTAGGAATCGCTGTGGTGGCAGTGGCCATCTGATCGCGGTTTTATGACGGCCGATGCCAAGATTTGTGTGGGTGTCGTGGGGGTTGGATATCTCGGTAAATTTCATGCCGAGAAGTACGCGTCATCCGACAAGGCCAAGCTCATCGCGGTGGTCGATGTTGATGAGGCCAGAGCTCGAGAGATCGCTGGCCAGTGTCATACCGAAGCGATACATGATTATCGCCAACTGTTTGGGCGGGTCCAATGCGTGAGTATCGCCGTGCCCACCCGGCTTCACCGTGACATCGCGCGGGAATTTCTCGAACGGGGCATTGATGTGCTGGTTGAGAAACCGTTGGCGGCGAATATCGCCGAAGGGCGGGATCTAGTGGAATCCGCGCGAGCGGGAAATGTTATTCTTCAGGTCGGCCATCTGGAGCGCTATAACCCGGCGATCCGCAAGCTGGAAAGCGTTATCAAGGAGCCGAAATTCATCGAATGCCATCGATTGGCTCCCTTCGTTGAACGAGGAACCGACGTCGATGTTATTTTGGATCTCATGATTCACGATATCGATGTGATCGTGAGTTTGGTTCGTTCCCCGGTGCAACAGGTGGAGGCCGTCGGGGTTCCGGTGTTAACGGACAAGCCCGATATCGCCAATGCTCGGATCAAGTTCGCGAACGGCTGTATCGCCAATGTGACTTCGAGTCGGGTTTCCATCAAGCGTGAGCGCAAGGTAAGATTTTTCCAACCGGATGCCTACATCTCCATCGATTATGATCAACGTCGCGCGCAAATCTTCTATAAGCCGCCCCCGGGAGCGACGTGGTTGGACATCCGTGGCGAAAGCATCGATATCAAGGACGGTGATGCCTTGGCCGACGAGATCGATTCCTTCTTGGATTGTGTTCGGAGCCGATCTCTTCCCTTGGTGAGCGGGGCGGACGGGCTACGGGCTTTGGAGATCGCTTCGATGATAAGTTCGCAGCTCTAACACGATTATCAGGTGGCGAAAACGGGAAAAGAAATCATGTTGGTGGTGGGTGAGGCCTCCGGAGATGCGCACGGGGCTCAACTGGTCGAAGCGCTGCGTGAACGTGATCCCGAGGTCAAAGTTTTCGGTGTTGCGGGCGAACGCTTGGAGCAAACTCATTTCGAAGCGCTTTTTAACGTCTCTAAGCTTACCGGGATGGGTTTTGCCGAGCTGGCCGGAAATTTAGCTAATGTGTGGCATGGCTACCGGTTGCTACGCAGGGCTTTACGCGAACGCCGGCCCAATCTATTGGTGTTGATTGATTTTCCCGAGTTTAATTTGCGTTTGGCAAAACTTGCCAAAGGACTGCGAATACCCGTCCTTTATTACGTAAGTCCGCAGGTGTGGGCCTGGCGCCGCTACCGGGTCCGGCAAATCGCCCGATGGGTGGACCGGATGGCGGTGATTTTCCCTTTCGAGGTGCCGTTCTACGAACGTTACGGAGTCAAAGCTACCTTTGTGGGTCATCCCTTGCTGGACTCTGTGCGCGCGCAACAGCCGCGCGAAAGCGTTTTAGCGAAATTGGGCCTAGATCCGGATAAGACGACGGTGGCTTTACTGCCCGGCAGCCGGCGCCGGGAGGTGCTTTATCACTTGCCCGTGATGTTGGACGCCGCCGATCGTTTACGACGAGAACGCGACATACAGTTTATGTGCGTGCGGGCTAGCACCATCGAACGGCAACAGTTGGAATCGATGCTTGTGAGTGAGACAAAAGAAATTCCCATCGTGGAAAATGATCGCTACGATGCCGTGAACGCCGCCGATTTGGTCTGGACCGCCTCTGGCACGGCAACCGTGGAGACTGCATTGCTGCTCAAGCCGATGATCATCGTTTATCGACTTTCCTGGTTGACTTACTACCTCGCCCGCCTGCTGGTTCACGTCGATCACATCGGCATGGCCAATCTAATGGCCAGTGAACGAGTGGTTCCCGAGTTAATCCAGTCTGAATTCAAGGCGGAGCGAATCGTGCGGGAGAGCCGAGTCATATTGGACGACCGGCAAATCCGCTCAACCATCGTCGCTAAATGGTCAAAGCTAAGGGAACGTTTGGGTTGCGCCGGCGCCGCTCATCGGGTGGCGGATCTGGCTTTCGCCATGATGGCCTGATGGCGCTTCTTGAAGTAGTGTATTTAGTAAGTTGGACAACTGGTGTTCATGGCTCACCCCTCGGTCTACTCGTCATTGTTTTCCTAGGGAACGCCCTAACAATAACCAAGGAAAAATCGTGAAAACCTATTTTCGTCTTCTGCCATTTGTTAAGCCCTATATCTGGCCGTACTTCACGTTCGGCATGATCTGCATGGTTGGCTACGGCGCCACGGATGGCGCGCTGCCATATCTCGTCCAACACATCATGGACGATGTGTTCGCGAAGAAAAATGCCACGACCCTTTCTTGGCTGCCCTTATTGATCATAGTCGTTTTTGCTTTCCGCGGACTGATGAATTTTGGTCAGAGTTACCTGGGCGATTATGTCGGTTTAAGAATTATCAATGATGTGCGGAACGCGCTGAATCGGCATCTGCAGTCGCTTTCAATTTCCTTTTTTCACCGGCACCCGACGGGCATCCTGATCTCGCGGGTAAACAACGATGTGGTTCTTTTGCGTTCGGCGCTCACCGACGCTTTGGCTTCCTTCATACGCGACTCGACGTCGTTGATTGCGTTGGTGACCGTCGCTTTTCTCAAAGATTGGGTGCTGGCGTCCATTGCCTTTGTGGTCTTTCCGGCCTCCGTGCTTCCGGTGATGCGCTTGAGCAAAAAAATCAAGCGCTTCACCAAGCGAAGCCAAATTAGCACCGGAGCGCTGACGGTGCTCCTGCAGGAAAGCATCCAGGGAAATCGGATCGTTAAAGCCTTCGGCATGGAAGAGTACGAAAACAAGAGGTTCAGCGAAGAAAATTGGCGCCTGTTCAAACAGTCTCTGCGGGCGAGCCGAATTAGGTCCATCGTCGCTCCTGCCATGGAACTGCTGGCATCGTTCGCGATCGGAGGCGTAGTCTGGTACGGCGGCTGGAGTGTCATCGGGGGCGGTCGCACTCAGGGTGAGTTCATGGCGTTCATGGCCGCGATGTTTTTGATGTATCAGCCGTTCAAGGGATTGACTAAGACCTATACGATGGTTCATCAGGGAATAGCGAGTGCCGAGCGCGTATTCGAAGTCCTAGATGAAAGATCGGAGGTTGCGGATAGCCCCAACGCTCGTGCAGCCGGGCGATTTGCGCACGCCATTGAATTCCACAATGTAAGCTTTGGTTATAACGAAAAGTTGGTACTGAAAAATATCAACCTGAAAATCCGCGCCGGAGAAATGGTGGCGCTAGTGGGCATGAGCGGAGTGGGAAAAAGCACGTTGGCGGATTTGATCCCGCGATTTTATGACGTTTCCTCGGGTCGCATTACCTTAGACGGGGTTGATATTCGGGACGTGACGCTTCAGTCTCTTCGTTCTCAAATCGGAATCGTTACGCAGCATACATTTTTGTTTGATGACACCATACGAAATAACATTGCTTACGGTCATCCGGGGCTAAAGCAGGAGGCCATTGTTGCCGCCGCCAAAGCAGCGAATGCCCACGATTTCATAACCGCCATGACAAACGGGTACGAATCTCAAATCGGCGAAATGGGGATGCAGCTGTCGGGTGGGCAAAGGCAAAGATTGGCGATCGCGCGAGCATTGCTCAAAGACGCCCCGATATTGATACTGGACGAGGCGACGTCGGCCTTGGATATCGATTCGGAGCGCCTCGTTCAGGATGCTTTGGAAAAATTGATGACTACCCGGACGACACTGGTCATCGCGCATCGGCTATCCACCATTCGGAACGCGGATCGGATCGTTGTGTTAGTGGACGGGTCGGTGGTGGAGGAAGGCACCCATGCCGAACTGCTGGCGCGAAAGAGTGAATACAGCAGGCTCTATACCCTGCAACTGCTTGAGGAAGAAAGTTCTCCAAGCCCGGAAATCTTACACTGAAATTCGTTTGCTCTCGTGCTGTACGTCCTTTACAACTTTTTTTCAACTTTACTGTTTATCGCCAGCTTACCTTTTCTCCCTTTCCTGCTGTTGTTGGGAAAACGATTTCGCAGCGGCCTCGCACAGCGGTTCGGTTGGTATTCCGATGATGTCTTAGGCGTCGTCTCGGGTTCCAAGCCGATCTGGATTCACTCCGCATCCGTCGGCGAAGTCAAGGCGGCGGCGCAGTTAACTCGAGAATTAAAGGAAAAGCACCCCGAGAAAAAAGTCATTATTTCGACCTTTACGGACACCGGCAATGCGATGGCCAGGCAGTCAAGGGTCGCCGATGCTGTGTTATTTCTTCCGTTGGACCAGCTCTGGATGGTACGCCGCACGTTACGCCGACTGGATCCATCGATTTTGATCATTTTGGAGACGGAGATATGGCCCAACCTCTTGCGGCAAGCTTGCCAAAGGGGTATTCCGACATTGCTCTTGAGCGGTCGTCTTTCCACGCGCTCGTTCAAGAAGTACTATTTGTTTCGTGTTTTTTTTCGCCAGGTCATTAGTAGTTTCTCGGCTCTTGGAATGCAGTCAGAAGAAGACGCCCTGCGCATCATAAGTCTCGGCGCAGACGCCCATCGGGTATCCGTTGTCGGCAATCTCAAGCGCGCGCTATCAACGGGTCAAAAAATCGTTAACGGCGATGCGGGAGAAGAGAATCTACAAGGCGTTCGGCACCGAGAGAACCCGTTGTTGGTAGTCGGCAGCTCGCACCGCGGCGAAGAGGAAATTCTTATCGGCGTTTATCTCTCATTGAAGGAGCGCTTTGCGCGCCTGCAGATGGTCCTGGCCCCGAGGCACCCTCAGCGCTTCGCTGAAGTAGAAAAACTCTTAAAGGCAAAGGGTCTGGACTATCAGAAGAAAAGCGGCACGAATGGCCAGCTCGACTTCGTCCAAGATATTTTGTTGCTTGACACGCTCGGAGATTTGCAGGATTTTTACGCGCTGGGAGACGTGGCATTTGTCGGCGGCAGCTTAGTTGATGCCGGCGGGCACAACTTGCTGGAGCCAGCGCGTTTCGGGAAGCCCGTTCTATTCGGTCCTTTCACCGGCAACTTTACTTCTCTCGCGTCCGAAATGAAACAAAGAGGCGCCGGGATCCAGGTCATGGGAGGAGACGATTTAAGGCGAGAGCTTGCCGGTCTTTTAGGCAATCCTGAAAAGTGTCGTATGGTGGGTAAAGCGGCCTATCGGATGGCCGCGGACGATTGCGCCGTAATGGAACGGAACCTGGCCCTGACCCAGCGGTATCTCTGATCGGAATCGATTCATTCGCCGACTCGTGCAGTCAAAGAACAGCCACTGGATTCAACGCGCGTGGGAGAGAAAAGGGCTCTCGGGAAAAATCGCATGGCTTTTGCTCCTGCCATTTTCGTGCGTCTTTTTTGTCGGAGTTTGCATTCGCAATCTCCTGTTTTCGTTGAACTGGCGGCGAACCTTGACCTTGGAACGACCGGTCATTAGCGTTGGTAATCTTACGGTTGGCGGGACCGGAAAAACCCCGAGTTGCCTATGGTTGGCACATGAACTGGAAAGGCGAGGCTTGAAAGTTGCGGTTCTGAGCCGCGGTTACAAAAGGAATGCGGCGGAGCCAATAATATTGTGCGCAAATCATGATGGCTCCCGCTTTTCAGAAGAGGCCTCCGATGCTGGGACCGCCGGTGACGAGCCGTTCATGATGGCCCGACTGTATGGCCAAACAGTAGGTATCGGTAGAGAGCGCCATCGAGTCGCGCAGGAGTTGTTGAAAAAATCCGCGGTGGATGTGCTTATCTTGGACGACGGTTTTCAACACCGGCAGCTTAGGCGAGACGTAGATCTGGTGTTGCTTGGCGACGATTCGACCGGCTGGCTTCTGCCTTCCGGTCCCTTTCGGGAACCGCGGAACGCTCTGCGGCGAGCGGATTATCTTTTGCTGACTGGCGCGCGGGAAGAGTGGAAACCGTTCGTCGATTCGGTAGCAAGCGGGACTTGCTTTGCGGGTTCTCTCGAAGCCGTCGCGTTGGTGAGTTACGAATCAAACCTTTGGAAGGAGTACCCGTTGACCCTGCTCTATCGGAATCGAATCCTGACGGTTACGGGAATTGCCCGTCCTGAAGGGCTCTACCGCTTCATTCGCGATTATGAGGGCGATATTGTCGACATTCTAGAATTCCCCGACCACCACGCCTATTCCTCTTCGGATTGGCAGCAAATCAACCGCGCCGCGCGCGCCGTTGACCTCATCGTGACCACCGAAAAGGATATCGTTAAACTCGTTCGTTTTCCTTTCGCGCGGGACAAGTTGCTGGCACTGCGAGTAGCGATGCGAGTGGATAACGGGCCAGCCCTCGTGGAGGGCATACTTCAGCGCATCCAGAAAAAAATTAACAAGATCGAACCGGTGCTCTAGGCTGATTATTTGGGTGCGATGGTGACCGACTGACGAATCCTCCAGAGTGAAAGGAATAGACCTGGATGGAGAGGCGTTCAAGATTCAAAGCGGGCGTGTCGGCCGTCCTGAGCTTCGAAGGATCTTTCGACTATGCAACAAGATCCTTCACTTCGTTCAGGACAAGCTTACAAATAGAGATTCTACTAGGAGCTCCAGAAGCTATTCCTTAATGAAGGAAAAAGGCTATAAAATAGTGGTGGTGACAAACCAATCCGCCGTCGCTCGCGGGCGTCTAACTGAGGAGCAATTGAAGCAAATCCATGAAGAAGTGCGAGCGCGGCTCGCTAGAGCAGGGGCTACCCTGGGGCTGTGTATTGTTGTCCTCATCACCCGTAAGAGGGAGTGGCTCCTTACGGAATCCTATGTGATTGCCGCAAGCCGAGTACGGGGATGATCCGCAGAGCTTCCGAAGAGCTTGGACGGAACCGGCCCGATCCTATGTAGTGGGCGATCAGGCGATAGATATGGAGCTTGCCGCGCGGTTCGGCGCCACCGGAGTCTGGATTTGCAACTCAGCCAAGGCGCAAAAGGACATCGCAGGCGGAGCCCGTCGCCTGGCGCGGGTTTTGTAGGACGCCGCGCAGTGGATCGCGGTGCGCTCTTAAGGGTAAGTCGATCCAAAGGAGCCAATTTTGAAATCATTGATCACCGGTGTTGCTGGATTTATCGGGTCGCACTTAGCGGAAAAGCTGTTGCAAGCCGGCCATGAGATTTTGGGCGTCGATAAGTTCCTCGACAACTATCAGCGCGGGTTTAAGGATAGCAACTTGGCTGCTATTTCGGGCCATCCGCAATTTTCGTTTCTGAATCAAGATCTTTTAACAGCGGACTTGAAGCAACTCCTCGGCGGAGTTAACTATGTGTTTCATTTGGCGGGGCAGCCCGGCGTGCGCGCCAGTTGGGGTCGGGACTTTGCGAAGTACTCGGAAAATAATCTCATGGCGACGCAGAAGCTGTTGGAAGCGGCGAAAGACTTGAAGCTCTCCAAGTTTGTCTATGCGTCCACCTCATCGGTTTACGGTGACACGGACGATCTGCCGATGCGCGAGGAGGGACGCACCCGCCCCGTGTCGCCTTACGGCGTCAGCAAACTTGCGGCGGAGCATCTTTGTTATCTTTATTGGCAGGCATTTGGCGTTCCGACTGTGTCTGTCAGGCTCTTTACGGTCTACGGTCCCCGACAACGACCGGATATGTTCTTTCATATATTTATGCGCGCGCTTACTCGCGGAGAGGACGTGGCGCTTTATGATGATGGAGAACAAACGCGAGACTTTACCTTTTGTTCGGACATTGTAAACGGAATAGTGGCTGCAGCTCTCTATCCCGGATCGGGGGAAGTCTTTAATCTCGGTGGAGGCACAGAGACTAGCTTATTGGACGCCATTGCGATGATCGAGAAAATTACCGGACTCAATGCCAAGCTTAAACGGTTCGATCGACAAAAGGGCGACGTACGCCATACTCACGCAAGCATTGAGGCGGCCAAAGGGAAGTTGGGTTATGCTCCCCGTGTTCCGCTGGAAGCAGGACTGGCGCAAGAATGGGATTGGATTAAAACTCTCGGCTACTGAATGTATGGCGACGTTCATTAAACATCGGATAGAGCTTGGAGGTGTCACATGACCGAATATTCAGAAGAAGACGTTGGCAATATCATCCTTCTGGAACATGTCAATGTTCAGGTTCCGGATCAATTATTAGCGACGCTCTTTTACGTGGTCGGGCTGGGATTCACACGAGACCCTTATCTCAATTTCGGTCTTAATAACATGTGGGTGAATGTCGGCGAGCAGCAGTTCCATCTGCCGACTCGACCCGCTCAGGTGATCCAAGGACATATCGGGCTGGTGGTGCCCGACCTACGGGCGCTGCAAGACCGTTTGGCCGCGGTGGAAGAGGGATTGCGCGGCACGCGCTTCGGGTGGGCGAAACGAGAGGATGCTATTGAAGTCAGTTGTCCTTGGGGTAATAAATTTCGCTGCTATGCCCCTGGTTCTCGATTCGGCGACATGGGACTGGGCATGCCTTATGTAGAATTTCTGGTTGCTCCCCATGCGGCAGAGGCCATCGTAAACTTTTATGTTAAGGTTTTGAACGCGCCGGCCGCGGTGGAAGTCGATGACGGTGAGAAAGTCGGGCGCATCAAGATCGGACGAAATCAGGCGCTCCTTTTTAGGGAGACCCGGGAAACCTTAGCTCCCTACGACGGCCACCATGTGGCTATCTACGTCGCAAATTTTTCTCGCGCCTACAATTTTTTGCGGAAGCGCAAGCTGATCACGGAAGAAGTGCAGAATCATCAATTTCGTTTCAAGGATATTGTCGACTTAGATAGCGGCAAGCCGATTTTCTTTCTCGAACACGAAGTCCGGAGTCTTCACCATCCGATGTTCGGACGATTTTTTGTCAACCGCAATCCAGGACAATCGCAGCGTGGTTACCAACGTGGCCGGGACGCTCTGCATCCCGCCGTAAGCTAAAACGTCATCGGGTGGGCGACGAACTATCGGACTACCTCGAAACAGTAAAATTAAATCGATTTTGCGTCGGTTTGAAAAGTTTTTGCTTATCCGCTACGCTTGTGCTGAATCTGGCGTTAGGTCAAAATCGAGAAAAAACCTTTCCGTGCTGTCTGATTCTTAGGAGATAACGCACATGGCGATCAGCAAGGATCTTTTGGACATCTTGGCTTGTCCCAAATGCAAAGGAGACATTCACTTGACCGAGAAAGGCGATGGTCTGGTGTGCGAAGCTTGCCGACTCTTGTATCCAATTAAAGATGATATTCCGGTCATGTTGATCGATGAAGCCATTCGCTTGTAGGTGATGCATTCGCGTACATGGGAAAAGGTATTAGTTTTTCAGACCAGTTTTCTCGGCGACACAGTTCTTACTCTCCCCCTTCTTTCTGAGATCAAGCGCCGCTTTCCTCAAACCAAGCTAACTTTAGTTTGCAGCTCCGTGGGCAAGGAGCTTTTGCAGGATCATCCCGGTATTGATGAAATTATCATCGATGACAAGAAGGGAGCAGATAAAGGTTGGCTTGGAATGTGGCGCAAGGCCAAGCAGCTCCGCTCAAGGGGCTTCAGCGCGGTCCTGTCGCCGCACAAGTCGTTGCGCAGCGCATTGTTGTTATTTGTTGCGGCGATTCCGTACCGAGTGGGGTTTGAGCAGAGCAAAGGATGGTTCTTGTTCCACCAGCGCGTGAAAAGAGACCCGACGCGGCACGATGTCGAGAGAAACCTCTCTGTGCTCCAAGCTTTCGGAATCCAACCCAAGGATTGCGACCGTGCTCTCACGCTGCCTGTAAATGATGCCGCGCGTCATCGTGTCGATGAACTTTTGCGCTCTCTGGGGGTGAGTCCAAGCAAAGTCATCGTGGGCGTAAACGCCGGTTCGGTTTGGCCGACCAAGCGTTGGACGGTTGAGGGGTTTGCCCGTGTGATTGGTTTGATAAAACAAAAGCATGATTGCGATGTGCTTCTCTTCGGAGGGCCCGAGGACGCCGAGATCAATTCAAGGATCCAGCAGCAGTGCGGCTCAGCCGCGGTGAATTTAGCCGGCAAATTATCACTGCGTGAGTTGGGAGCCGCCGTGAGTTTATGCAAGGTCTTTATCACCACCGATAGCGCGCCAATGCATGTCGCCGTCGCTTGCCATGTGCCGACCGTGGCTATTTTCTGCGCCACGACGCCGGCGCTGGGATTCTATCCGTATTCTTCGAACGCGATCGTCGTGGAGAAACGTCTTTCTTGCCGGCCTTGCGGCTCCCACGGCGGTAGACGCTGTCCCTTGGGAACCGAAGATTGTATGCGTTTGATTCAGCCCGAGCATGTCCTCAAAGCTGCTGAGAAATTTTTGCTCGACCGAGATGATGAAGCGACCGGCAGGAGCGGCTACGAGCCCGAGTTCGTTGCCGTCTGAGTTTGATGCCGCGATCGTGGAGACTTCGCCCGTGAGCGCGCTAGGTCACCTATCGACGCCCAGGGCGAATCGTATGTTAAGTCGGGATTGGATCTGGGGCGAAGTACCTCCAGGGTTTAAGAGAGTCACGGATGAATTCCGCCGTCGGCTGGTGGTGCGGCAGGATCTAGAGGAGCGATTGCCCGTCGAAATGTTTTTGGACGAGAGTGACGGCGGAGCGCTAAGCCCATTTCAGGGAAGGGAACCGATCCGAGCGGTGACTCTGGCGGCAGGTGAAACAGCGCTGATTCGGACCTATCACCACGGTGGTATTTTTCGGCTATTTACCCGCAGGACTTTTTTCACCTGGCCCCCCAGGCCCTTTAGAGAATTAGCAATCACCGAAGAATTGCGTCGTAGGGGTATTCCGACGGTGACAGTTTGCGGAGCTTGCGTTGAGCCGGTGTGGGGGCCGTTTTACAGGGGTTGGTTGGCCACGCGCAGGTTAGACGGCGCCGATGACCTCTGGACGGCGTTGACCGGCGGCTTTGTTAAAGAGGCGGGAATGGAAAACGTGTGGCGCGCCGTAGCCGATAGCGTGGGACGGTTACACCGCGAGGGGGTTTATCATACGGATTTAAATCTAAGGAACATCCTAGTTCGGCGTGAAGCCGACGGCGTGAAAAGCTATATCATCGATTTTGATAGAGCGGTTTTATTTTTGCGACGGGTGCCGCCAAGACTAGCGGAGAGAAACCTCGACCGGTTGCTTCGTTCGGTGTGCAAACTGGACCCTGTGAGAAAGTATGTCTCGGAAACGGACTGGAACAGGTTCGTTGCTTGGTACCATGGAGCCGGCTGATTTCAAAACAATCTTGATTTTGTTGCACGGCTCCATTGGTGATGTGACCCGCGCGCTGCCTTTGACAGCCTTCCTGCGCCGAAGATTCTCACAGTCCACACTGGTGTGGGCAGTGGAGCCCCCATCACTACCTTTGGTGGAACACTACAGCGGTTTGGATGAAGTCATCGTGTTCGATCGCAGCCGGTGGTGGAAGAGTTTCGCTCCGTTTCTCTGCAAGGTCCGCTCGCGCCGCTTCGATCTCGTTCTGGATCTTCAGCGCCACCTGAAAAGCGGCTTCATCAGTCGCTGGTCAGGAGCTCCGTACCGCCTGGGATTTCATCGCGCAGACTGCAAAGAATTTAATTGGCTTTTCAATAATCATTTCATCTCGCCGGTTGGCGATCAGGTGCCCAAGATCGAGCATTACATGAAGTTCGCGGATCATTTTGATATTCCGCGCCAGCCCATTCGATGGCAGTTGGAGTTGACGCCCCAAGACACCCTGACTGTCAAAGAATACCTGGGACAGATCGAAGGTGATTTTGTGGTCCTGTTCGTAGGCGCACGCTGGGAAAGTAAGCGGTGGTTTGCCGGCCAGATCGCCGCGTGCGCGACAGAAATTCAACGGCGGCATGGTCTGAGTGTGGTTTTATTAGGGGGCCCGGCGGACGAAACTCTTGCCGCCGAGGCCGAGGCGATGGTTGCGGGACGAGTGTACAATTGGGTGGGACGTACTTCTCTGCGCGAGGCTGTGGGCATCATAGCGCGCGGGCAAGTCTGCGTCGGCCCGGATACCGGATTGATGCATTTATCCGCTGCCGTCGGCACCCCGGTGATTTCGCTTTGGGGCGCGACGGATCCGGTACGCACGGGTCCCTACGGGTACGATGACCTCGTGATCAGAGGCGAAGCAGACTGTTCGCCTTGCTATCGCGCGCGCTGCCCGATCGGTCGCATCTGTATGCGCTCCATTGATACGGAAGTAATTTTAGCAATGGTCCATAGAGCTTTGTCTCGCGGTCGAGACACGCCGGTCATGCATGGCGACTTACACTAGGTACAAGACATATCGGGAAAGCGGTTGGAGCTTGTGGGTTTGGCCGGAAAAATGGAATGTCGAATTATGGCACAGCATCCTCAAGCAAATAGAGTCGCAACATCCGGCCAAGCATCCCCAAACGACGAAGGTCCAATTGCCAGGCACGAATGAGATTTTGTTTCTCAAAGTGTTTCATCGGTTTTCACCGCTCGCAACTTTCAAAGACCTCTTCCGTGTGTCAAAGGCTGTGCGTGCGCTCAAAGTGGGAGCGCTGCTGTCCGACTTGGGGTTCAACATTGCTCCGGTGATTGCCGCCGGAGAAGAAAGAACTCAACTCGTGCTGCAGCGATCCTTTTTGCTGACGTTTCTTGTGGCCGGGACCCCGTTGCCGCTTTTTCTCCGAGAACGGTACGGGTCGGGTAAAGCCCACGTGTCTTTGTCGGAAAAGCGAGATGCGCTAAAGCGATTGGCGCAGGAAATCCGTAAACTGCATGAGTTGGGCTTTGTTCATGGTGATTTGGTGCCGTCGAATATCCTCATTGCCGACGTTGCAGATAACGCACGGCGGTTTTTTTTTCTCGACCATGATCGCACACGCCGCTACCCGAAGTGGCTTTTCCAATCTCTGTGGAAGCGCAATCTTGTCCAGCTCAACCGGTTTCCGCTGGCGGGCATATCGCTTCAGGACCGCATGCGGTTCTTTCATTCATATCTAGGCCGGAGGAAATGTTCGGGGCGCGACCGGCGTCTTGTTCGGTGGCTGGAAAAAAAGACTCGACAGCGACGACGTGAATGCGATGCCGTAGATGTCTCGGGTAGTTTTCGCAAATTGATGCGTTGGGATGCGACCACATCTTGAGGAGCCAAAGAATCATATGAATCGTGATAGTGTACTCGTGATCGGCGCGTCGGGATTGGTTGGGCAATGTCTCATGCGAACTCTTGAGCGCCAACCGAAGACTCTGATCGGCACGTACGCAAACCATCCGCGCGACAGGTTGCGGTCCTTGGACATGACGAGCGCTGCTGAAGTTCGCGACTGCGTAACTGAGCTGCGGCCAAGTATAATCTATTTGGCGGCAGCGTTGACGCACGTCGATTACTGCGAGGAACATCCGGAGGAGGCCACGCGAAGAAATGTCGACGGGCCCCGGTACGTTGCTCAAGAGGCTGCTCGCCAGCGAGCCAAGCTGGTTTTTTACTCCACGGAGTATGTTTTCGATGGAAAAAATGGCCCGTATGACGAAGAGGCCAAAACGGCGCCGCTCAATGTCTACGGAAGAACCAAGTTAGAAGCGGAGCAGGCGATCGGTGACATCTGCAGGGACTACCTCATCGTTCGGACCACAGTCGTGTATGGGTGGGAGCCAGAGTCGACGAATTTTGCCATGCAGATTTATCAAAGAATAAAGGCCGGAGCAGAAATAACGGTTCCCGATGATCAAATTGGGAATCCCACGCTGGCGGAATACTTGGCGGAAACGACTGTTTCGCTGATTGATCGGGGGCTAGCTGGTGTTGTGAATGTGGTGGGAAAAGACCTGATTCCGCGATCGGATTTCGCTCGGGCCTTGGTCCGCCTTTATGGCGGAGACGTGCGGCAGGTGATTCCCGTATCTACAGCAAGCCTCAAGCAAAAGGCAGCGCGCCCACTACAGGGCGGACTGCGGACGGAAAAACTCGAAAAATTACTCGGCGTCCAAGCGCTATCTCTCGAAGAGTCCTTACAAAAACTTAAACATCAGTTGGATAATGCCTAATCCGTCTATTTTGCAATCAGTGGCAGAAGTTTGGGCGACCGAGTTAGGTCCAAACAAATCAGTTCTGGATTTAAGCTGCGGAGGCGGTGCCACGGCGAAGATGCTCAGCAACTGTGGCTTTCGAACGGTTGCGACGGAATACCGCTCGCCTCCGTTTCTAGGCGACTCCATACAAAGGGTCGGCGGTGTAAATCTAAACGAGCATTTGCCCTTCAAGGATGGCTCCTTCGATGGAATCAACTTAGTCGAAGTCATCGAGCACGTTGAACATCAAGCCCAATTGATTCGGGAAATGGCCCGAGTTGTTAAAGCGCACGGCGTGATCGTTGTCAGTACACCGAACGTGTTAAACGTTTTTTCCCGTTTGAGGTTTCTCTTTACCGGATTTCTGCGCGGGCGTGTCCGGCCGCTACATTATACTTTCACACCGGCGATGGCGCACAATATTTATCTCATTCATTTTTACGAACTGTACTATTTGCTGTCTCACGCAGGCCTCGATGTGGAGAAGTTGGCCAAGACGCGCGTCAAGTTCGCCAGCCGGTTTTTCATGCCCTTGGTTTATCCCATGATGTGGATTTGCAGTTTGTTTGCGGTGATTCAGCCTGAGAAGGATCCAGTTCAACGAAAACTGAACTGGAAAATCTTGAGACATTTATTTCATCCTGCGCTGCTGTTATCGGATAACATCGTCGTCAAAGCCCGGAAGAGGATATAAGTTAAAGAAAACACTATGGCTATTGTCGAGCCAACTTTTAAATTGCCGAAAGTGGCATCGAAGGCGCGGCTCGCGCGCCAGGCGATTGATAAGTTTATGCTGGACATTGTGGCCACGTCCGACATCCGGCCCGACTGCTGCTCCGGTTTATCATTCCTACCTGTGTGTTCAACTTGATGGCTTAGATAAAGAAAAAGCCTTCACCCTCAATTATGGCTGCATTTGTAAGAAACCTTGATGAGGTCAAAAACCAGTGTCCGGACATCTGTCGGTTTGGACCGCGATAGTGTCCCACTTTTTCTTGCGAACCGTGACGGACCAGGTTAGTTTGGAGTGTGAAAATTGCACTGGTTCATAGGAAGCTGGATCTTAACGGGGGAACGGAGCGCGATCTTTTCCGGACGGCCGAAGGGCTTCGCGACCTGGGACATGACGTGCATCTATTTTGCGGCGAGTATGGCGTATCGTTTCCGGTAGGAACCAGTGCCCATAGAGTGCCGGT
>Ga0209684_1000021_pt1 | contig 27209 bp, 20 predicted proteins | sample PanSoiPlot6MoBio_FD_188322 | JGI IMG/M metagenome (GOLD analysis project Ga0209684, IMG submission 188322) | Tropical forest soil microbial communities from Panama analyzed to predict greenhouse gas emissions - Panama Soil Plot 6 MoBio (SPAdes)... | ecosystem: Environmental > Terrestrial > Soil...
ACCGATCGGTCCACCTTCGGGTGGCCTGGAAAATACACCATGTGCTTTGGCGAAAATCAGGAGAAAAGCCCGTGGGAGCCTTATCACGTCGAGTTCGGTTTCAAACGGGAAGAAAGCGCCGTCACCGTGTTCGGCATTAACGGCTTTTTGCCGATTCACACCGCCGGAAATACCGGTGAACAAGCCCTCGCTTCACTCGCTGAAGTGATCAAGATGCATCATGGAGTGAGCCATCTCGATGTCGGCAGTTTCGGCGGCGGCACGCCGTTGATCGCACTAGGTATCGAGGACGCCGAGATCATAGGGCGTGACGGCATTACCAAGAAGCAAGTGAAAGACTATCTCTGGCAACACGCGGCGTTGAAGTTCTCTGAGATTCCCGCGCGCCGCAAAGGGCATAAGAACGACGAAGAGCTGATGCGCGAATCGGTCAATATGACGCCCGATGGGGTCGTGCATCTGTCGACTAAGCCGGAGGATATTATGGTGATCGTCATCGGTGGCAAACACCGCCATTCGGTTTTTCTGCCAATGTGGACGGGTCGAAATACTCTGTGCGTCATCAAGGGAATCGGACGTTAGAAGTGAAGGGGTGAGGTGTGGGGAGTAAGGAGCACGGAACGAGCGGAGCAGGGAGCGCAAGTAAGAAGTGAGGAGTGAGAGGATCTGGTGTACTTGTTGGCATTCCTGTTTTTGCTGTTTCTGTCCAGCCCTGCTTTTGAACCATCGCGCGCATCTGCGCAGGAGAAGGTTCGGTTTCCGATCGGCGAGTCGTCGAAGACTTTGAGCTACGGACCTCTATGGGTCGCGGCGAAAATGGGGTTCTTTGAAAGGGAAGGACTCGAGGTGCCGATCGTCACCATGCGCGGCTCACCGCTAACTATTCAGGCACTGACCGCGGATTCTATCTACGTTGCCAACGCGACGGTGGATACCCTTATAACGGCCTATGAGAAGGGCGCGGATATCACAATGATCGGCGGTTTGATCAACGGTCTGGGTTTAGCAATGGTCGGCGGTAAACAATACAAGACCTACGCCGATCTGCGCGGCACAACGATTGGCACGCAAACGCTGACTTCCGGCACCGGGTTCGCGCTCCGCTTGGTGCTCAAAGCCCACGGCATGGAATACCCGCGCGACTACGCGCTGCTCAACATCGGCGGCGCTTCCGACCGGTATCAAGCGCTGATATCCGGGCAGATTTCTTCCGCTCCAGTCGGCGTGCCCCTCGATCTTGTCGCCAAACAGCAGAGCTTTAACATAATCGGTTACTTCGCCGACGATCTGCCCAACTTTCAGTTCAATACTTACATCGTAAAGCGCTCGTGGGCCGAGAGGAATAGGCCGCTGGTGGTTCGCTTCATGAAAGCGATGGTTTCGACCATGCGCTGGATGAGCGACAACCGCGACCAGGCTTGCGTTTATCTCACGAAAGAGATGACGATCAGCATGGAGCACTGTCGCCACGGCTCGGATTACAATTGGAGGAGCCGCATCTGGGACCGCAACGCCGATCTCAACGTCGAAGGCATTCGCACCGTTATCAAGATCACCGCGGACCAGGGGACTTTAAAAGAGCCGCTGCCGCACCCATCGAAGTATATGGATCAGAGCTATGTGAAACAGGCGTTGGCGGAGATTGAGAAAAGTAAAAAGTAAAAAATCAAAAAGTAAAAAGTGGGAACACGGATGACACATCGTCTAGTTATGGCCCTTTGTTTATCCCTGCTCTTTGGATTGCTTTTGCCTCCGACAGTGGTCGCGCAGGACAAAATCCGCGTCGGCCTCAGCTCAGTGAGCGCACTGCACGGCGCTTTGTGGGTAGCCGAACAGAAAGGCATTCTCCGGAAATATGGAATCGAGGCCGAGGTAATCGTCGTCGGGGGCGCTGGCACGACTGGAGTCAGCGCGCTTTTGGCCAACGACATTCAATACGTCAGCGCAGCCGGCGATGCGATCGTCAATTCTAATCTGCGCGGCGGCGATACTGTTATGATCGCCAGCGTCGTTAATAAGGGATTCCAAAGGCTTGTGGTCAGGCCGGACATCAAGACACCGGCGGAAATCAAAGGCAAAAGGATTGCGGTCACGCGTGTGGGCGCTATTTCGCATACCGTGCTGCTCATGATACTGCGACGCTGGGGCATGACCGAAAAAGATATTCAGGTTGTTCAACTGGGGTCGTCGCCCTACATGATTGCGAGCCTGGATAAGGGCGGGGTGGAAGGAGCCGTGCTCACCAGCCCGTCCATATTTGTCGCGGAGGATCAGGGCTATCGCACGTTGTTCGACTTGGCCGATTCCGATATTTATTATTTGCAAACCATGTTGGCAACGACGCGATCCTACATCCGGGCCAATCGGGAAAAGACGCTGCGCTTCCTCCGCGGTTTTATAGAAGGCATCGCCTACTTCAAACAGAATAAACGGGAGAGCCTCGAAATACTCTCCAAAAAACTACGCGTCTCCAGCGCGCAGGAACGAAGCTTGGAACGATCCTATGATCTTTTGGCGACGAAGTTCTATGACCTGCCGCCGTATCCGTCGCTACGAGGAGTGGAGACGGTGCTTGGTTTCGTGGAAAAAGATAATCCAAAGGCCAAAGGAGCCGATCCAAAATCCTTTGTCGACGATTCTCTGCTGAAGGAAATTGAAGCCAGCGGATTTATCAAGACCATCTCTCAAAGATAATCCAGAACGGTTGATCCGATTCCCTTGACAATGCATTGTCAGCCTGAATAAGCTCGACCAAAATTCGTTGAGGAGGAAAAAACATTGGAAACCAAAGAATACAAGACAGTAAAGGTTGAAAAGGACAATGGCATCACATGGTGCATTCTCAACCGTCCGGAGAAGCGAAACGCCATGAATCCGCAGCTCCATTACGACATGCTGGACGCCTTGACAGAATTGGAGGTCGATAAAGACACTCAGGTTTTGGTGATCACCGGAGCCGGGCCGAGCTGGTGCGCGGGGCAGGACTTACGAGAGTATTTCCGGGGCACGGACAATAATCCGCTGGAGAGGCGCAAAGCGAGCTGGGCGTCCCAGGAGTGGCGCTGGCGCCGGCTGTTCACATTTCCGAAGCCCACCATCGCCATGGTCAACGGATTTTGCTTCGGCGGCGCCTTTACGCCGCTGATCGCCTGCGACTTCGCCATCGCAGCCGAGGACGCGACTTTTGGATTGAGCGAGATCAACTGGGGTATTTTTCCTGGGGGATTGGTGAGCCGGGTTTTGGCCGATGCGATGTGCTACCGCGACGCGATGTATTACATCATGACCGGCGATCCCTTCGATGGCAAGAAAGCTGCCGAGATGAGGCTCGTCAACTACGCTGTACCGAAAGAAAAACTGCGCGAAGAAACCATAGCGCTGGCAGAAAAGTTGAAAAAGAAAAATCCCGCGGTGCTGCGCGCGGCAAAAGAAGTTTATAAATACTGCCGCACCATGGATTACAACCAAGCCGAAGATTACATGAGCGCCAAGGGAACCGCGCTGCGTTTCACCGATCCAGAAAAGGGTCGCGAGACAGGCATGGAGCAGTTCCTCGACAAAAAGACTTATCGGCCCGGCTTAGGGGAGTATAACCGCGCGGCGAAGTAGAAGAAGTTAGAGGGCAGAGGTCGGAAATCAGAAGTCGGAAAATACCAAAGCCAATTAAGCTTCTGATCTCTGAAAATCTAACTTCTGGTTCAAACCATGGATTTCAATCTACCCGAAGAACTTCAGGTTCTAAAAGACACGGTGCGCAAATTCGTCGATCGGGAGCTGATCCCGCTGGAGCGAGAATGCCGTCCGGAAGGCGAAGACATGCCGGAACAGTACATTAAGCCGCTCCAGGAAAAGGCCAAGGCCATCGGTCTTTGGCTGCTCGATGTTCCACAAGAGTACGGCGGCGCGGGACTGGACCTGATGAGCCGTTGCGTGATCATGGAAGAGGTGGCGCGCACGGTGGCGATCCCGTTTCGCTATGCACCGATTTTTGGACCGGAGGTCAGGCCGGTCTTGTTTTACTGCAACGAAGAGCAGAAGAAACGTTTTTTGATTCCGGTCATTCGCGGTGAAAAGAAGATCTGTTTCGCGCAGACGGAGCCCGACGCTGGGAGCGATCCCGCAGGTATGAAGACGCGAGCTGTTAGAGACGGCGATCAATATGTCATCAACGGCACCAAGCGTTTTATCACCGGAGCAAAAAACGCCGACTATGCGCAGGTCATTGCGGTGACCGATCCACAAAAGGGCGCGCGCGGCGGCGTGAGCTGTTTCATCGTGGACATGAAAGCTCCGGGCGTGACTCTCGAGCGGCTGTGGCCGACGATGATGGGAGATACGCCCGGGCAAATTCTTTTCGAGAACGTGCGGGTTCCGGCGGCGGATATGATCGGCGGCGAAGGTCAGGGTTTTTCCATTGCGCAGAAGTGGATCGAAGAGGGACGGATTCGTGGCCACGGCGCGCGGCCGGTCGGTATTGCGTCGCGCGCCCTGGACATGATGATCGAGTATTCAAAAGTTCGGACGACCTTCGGCCAGCCTCTCGCCAACCGCCAGGCAATTCAATTCATGATCGCCGATTCGACCATGGAACTGCACGCTTGCCGCTTGATGGTCTACGAGTGCGCGTGGCGCCACGACCGCGGCGAGGACGTTCGCCAGCTTTCGTATATGACCAAGATCATGTGCTCCGAAATGGCTGGCCGGGTCGTGGATCGATCCATTCAAGTTCACGGCGGAGTGGGTTTGACGCGGGATCTGCCCTTGGAGTGGTGGTACCGTCAAGTGCGCAGCATTCGCATTACCGAAGGCACTCCCGAAGTCCTGCGCTGGCGGCTGGCACAACACATCATCAGGAATCACAACGGCTAACGAAAAATGGAGTGATGGAGTTTTGGAATATAGGAGTGATGGGTTTTCCGAACCCAATACTCCTCCACTCCGCTACTCCTGTACTCCAGACAGATTTCGAATGAGCATCACAACCGAAGCAACCTCTCTACTACCAGGCTATCGGGTTCTCGACTTGAGCTCGTCTATGGGCGCATTTTGCGGCAAGCTGCTTCGCGACCTGGGGATGGATGTAATCAAAGTTGAACCGCCTGGCGGTGACTCGGGGCGAAATGAGCCGCCTTTTGCCAAGGGGCATTTCCATCGAGAAGGAAGCCTTCGCTTTGCCTATTTGAACGCCGGCAAGCGCAGCATCACCCTGGATATCACCAAAGAAGCCGGGCGAAAGCTGTTGCTCGAACTTGTTGCGCGCTCGGATATCGTTCTCGAAACGTTTGAGCCCGGGTATCTCGGGAAACATAATCTTGGTTATGAGACATTGGTTGAGAAAAATAACAAGTTGATTCTCGTTTCGCTTACCGGTTTCGGCCAAGACGGTCCTTACGCAAACTACAAAGCCCCGGACATCGTGGGCAACGCCATGGGAGCATTACTCTATATCAGTGGTGATCCAACGATGACGCCTTGTAATCCACCCGAAACGCAGTCCTACTATTATGCAAGCTTATTTGCGGCATACGGGGCGATGCTTTCTCTGTGGCAGCGGGAAACTCGCGGCATCGGAGCCTGGATCGACGCATCGGTCCAGGCGAGCATGGCGCTGCATGAGCACGTGGCCTTCAACTATTCCGCTGAAGGACGTGTGATGAAGCGTGCCGGAAGCCAGCACCAGCACAACGCGCCGGCCAATCTCTTTCAATGTAAGAACGGCTGGATCGCGCTATTCGTGACGCAGAATCATTGGCCGATCTTACTTAAAGTCTGGGATGGTCATGACCCGGCCCTCGACGATCCTAAATGGATAAACAGCAATCTGCGCCGAGCTAACGCCGATTATATCAACGCGCAGGTTACGTCGTTCACGTCGCGTTTTATGAAGGAAGATCTCGCGGAGTTGATGCAGAAGAATGGGATACCAGGCTTGCCGGTCAACTCGCCATCGGATTTTATGAGAGACCCGCATATTCAAGCGCGGGGCTTCTTCAGCGCTGTAACCCATCCGGTGCTCGGATCGTTTTTACAGCCCGGCAATTGCTTCATGGTCGATGGGAAGCGGACCGGGCCCTCGCCGGCGCCCCTCGTGGGACAGCACAATCGGGAAATTTTTCACAGCGAGTTGGGACTGGAGAAAAGTGAAATGGAGTCGCTGGTGGCGAACGGAATCATATGAGTCGAAGATCAGAGATCGGGGATCGGCAGTCCGAGGGGGGCGCAATAATAGGGTCGTGTACGTATCTTACGGAGAAGGAAATTGTCTAATACCCACGAAATTCTTAAAGGTGTTCGTATCCTGTCGTTCACGACGGGTTACGCCGGGCCGTATGCAGGAAGACTGCTCGCGAGCTATGGCGCAGAAGTCATTAAGATCGAATCAAGAAAAGGCGGTCTGGATACCTTTCGTCACTATGGACAGCACAAGGACATCGATGCCGCGCCGCGGTTTGTCGAGTGCAATCTCGGTGTCCGTTCCATGGCGATCAATCTCAAGCACCCAATCGGCACGAGATTAATCAAAGAGCTGGCCGGAAAATCCGATGCAGTTCTGCAAAACTTTCGCCCTAGGGTGCTAGATAAGTTGGGATTAGGCGATGATGAGTTGAGAAGAGCCAACCCCAAACTCGTCATTGTAAAGCTCCCGGGGTTTGGCACCGAGGGACCCAAAAGCAGTTACGGGACCTGGGGATTTAACCTGACCGCTTTCTCCGGCATAACCTACCTATGGAATCACCCCGAGCAGGATCGTCCCATAGGCAGTCAGGGCGTGTATCCAGATCATCTGGGTTTTGTCATGGGGCCGACCTTGGTCGTTGCAGCGCTCCTCAATAGCCGGCGCACAGGAAGAGGTGTGACCGTTGATTTGGCACAAATCGAAGGCACCGCTGCGGTGCTAGGGGCAACTTATCTTGAAACTTCGGTCAACGGTGACGATCCTCAACCCAAAGGCAACCACTACGGATGGGCTGCGCCGCACGGCTGTTATCGATGCCAAGGAGAGGACCGTTGGTGTGTGATTTCTGTCCGCACCGAAGACGAGTGGCAAAACTTCTGCAACGTAATGGGCTGTACAACTTTGCTTAATGACGAGCGTTTCATAAATCTCCAGTTACGCTTGAAATATCGCGCTCAACTTGACGCCATCGTGCAGGATTGGACGCAAGGAAGAACGGCGGAGGAGATCATGACCCAGTGCCAACGTGCCGGTGTTCCGGCGAGTGTTGTCCAGACGGGGGCGGATCTTCTTAGGGACGTCCAGTTGCGGCATAGAAACTATTTCGCGTCGTTTGAGGACTCGCTGATAGGACCGTTTGAAATTCCGCGTAGCGGTTTCTTGTTCAAAGGAATGACGGAAGGGCCGCTAAACCTACCCAATCGGTTCGGCTCCGATAATAGCCAGATTCTGGGAGAAATTCTTGGCTACGATAAAGCGACCATCGCCCAGTGGCAAGATGAGGAAGTCTTAACTTAGAATTAGATGTACCTCGTTCATCAGACTCACCCATGAGGGGAAAGATTTCTCTCGCTGCGCTCTTTCTGATTGTTTTTTTTCATGCCCTTCCTTGCTGGTCACAAGACAAAGTAAAGCTCCGGGTTAGTTCTGCTACCAAAACTCTTGGTTACGGCCCGCTTTGGGTCGCGTCCAAGATGGGTTTTTTCGAGCGCCAGAATCTTGACGTCGACTTGGTGGTCATACGGGCATCGGATGTAGGGATTCAGGCGCTGGCGGGCGGCTCGCTCGAAATTGCTGGGAGCGCGGCCGACGCGCCAATAGCTGCTGTGGAGAAGGGGCTCGATTTAGTAATGATAGGAGGCATTATCAACGGGCTGACTCAGTCCATTGTGGCCGCCAAGAAATTCAAAACCTACGCTGACCTGCGAGGCGCAACCTTCGGTGCCATTAGTCTAACTTCGGGAGTGACCTTCGCCTTGCGGCAGGTGATGAAGGTAAAAGGACTAGAATACCCAAAAGACTATAAGCTCCTCGTCATTGGCGGTTCGCCGCAGACTTTCGCGGCATTGACTGCGGGCCAGATTGATGCGGCCGCATTGTCTCTACCACTTAACTACGCTGCCGAGGAGTTGGGCTACAACGAAATCGGACGGTTTGTTGACGTGATCCCCAATTATCAACTGGCCGCTCTCTCCCTCAAACGGCCGTGGGGTGAAAAAAATCGTCCGGTGGTTGTCAGGTTCATGAAAGCGATGGCGCAAACCATGCGTTGGATGTATCAAAACAAGGAAGCCGCGGTGGATTTTTTGTCTAAGGAGATGAAGCTTAAACGCGAACATGCGCGACGAGGATGGGAATTTTATACCGCCACCCGCATGTGGCACCCGGACGGCGATCTCAATATAGAAGGCCTTCAAGTAGTTGCGCAAATTTTCTGGGAACAGACCCAGGCGAAAGGCCCTGGGGCGCACGCCACGAAATATACTGATCAAAGTTACCTAAGAGAGGCGCTAAAAGAAGTGCAGGGCCGTTAAATCACGGTTAAAAGCTTGATTAATTTTCCCCACGACCTTATAAATTTGTCATCATGCAGTGCGGATTTTCACTGAGTGAATAACCCACCTGAAACTTTAGAAACGACACGACTAAAACTCAGAAAACCGGTGCTGGAAGACGCTGAGGTTATCTTTCGCCAGTACGCTCAGGACGTCCAGGTGACAAGATACGTTAGCTGGCGTGCTCACCGTAATATCAACGAAACGCACGAATTTTTGCGCTCGTGCTTGCGCGCGTGGGAAGAAGGAAAATCTTTCCACTGGGCAATTGTGCGGAAAGAGAATAATCAGCTCGTCGGAATGATCAGCGCTCGAGTGGACAACCACAAGTGGGAGCTGGGCTATGTGCTGGACCACTCCCGGTGGGGCAAAGGATATATGACCGAGGTTGTCAAAAGCCTGATCGAGTGGACGTTCAAGCAGCCGGAAATTTATCGCGTGTGGGCGGTTTGTGATGTTGACAATTTGGCGTCTGCGCGCGTGATGGAGAAAGCTGGGATGTCGCGAGAAGGGATTCTACGCCGCTGGTCGCTCCACCCAAATGTCAGTGGTGAGCCGCGGGATTCTTTCTGCTATTCCATTAGCAAATAGGAAAGCGCTGGCCTCAACTGACTTTGTGCAAGCGCTTGCACAAGGAAACAAAGGCAGAGAAGATTCTGCGCTGGCTTAGTTGTGTTCGCGAGAGTACCTCGGGATGCCACTGAACGCCGAGAACAAAAGAGTGGCGCGAGCTCTCGATTCCCTCGATGAGCCCATCATCCGCCGTTGCGTTGACGGCCAATCCCTTGCCGACGATCTTGACCGCTTGGTGGTGCGTCGTATTAACTTCCACGGCTTCTCGCCTGAGGATTTGGCGCAGCCGTGTGCCTGGGTGAATGCGCACGGGATGGCCACCCGTTTCTTTTTTGGCGCTTTGTTGATGCTCCCCAGCTTCGGGAAGCTGGATGGCGATATCCTGATACAGAGAGCCTCCGAGGGCGACGTTGATGGCCTGAGCGCCGCCGCATATGCCCAGCAGCGGACGGTCTTGCTTGAGCGCCAAGCTGGTTAAGTCCAGCTCAAATTCAGTTCTTTCCTGTTTGATTTCTCCCAATTCTTTGAGTGGTTCTTCTCCATAGTAACTTGGGTGGATGTCGAAATTGCCTCCGCTGATCAACAAGCCGTCGACTTGGCGCATATATTGCCGCAGCGTCCTTGCGGAGCTGGTCATCGGCAAAATGATCGGTGTGCCGCCGGCGTTTTCGATAGCCGAGCAGTAACGTTGGTGTAAGAAGAAGGTAGTTTCTTGTTGCCGCGTAGGGCCAAGACTTTGAGGAATGGCTAGATCGGCAGTTATGCCAATCAATGGACGGCTCATTTTGAGCGATCGTAGAGTTTCTGATAAATGCGGTGGTTACGCATCACCAGCTTAACATAACCGCGGGTCTCGGTGTAGGGAATACGTTCAACAAATTCTTCGATATCGTCGGTGACGATCTCCTTCTCCCAGCGATCCACTGCGGCTTCGCCGGCATTGTAGGCGGCGATGGCTTTGAACCAATTGTTTGAATAACGCTCCAAGAGTTGCTTCAGGTATTGGGACCCGAGGGTAAGGTTAATGTCGGGATCAAATAGCTGGTCATTGGACGGAGGAGGCATCCCGATTTGCTTGGCAACCCGACCGGCCGTCGAGGGAAGTAGCTGCATAAGACCTAAAGCGAAGGCTGGGGATCGTGCCCGCGTATCGAACAAACTCTCCTGACGGATCACAGCTAGGAGAAGATAGGGATCCATCCCGCGTTCCTGAGCTTTTTGCTGGATAGCATCCCAATAGGCGAGGGGAAAACGATAAATGTTGCGGTCGATGTACGAAGCGGACAGTTGATTCGCAAGCGCGAGACTGCGGCCATAGGCTTGGTTTTTGAAATATTCACGCATCAGCAACGGTTGCAGTTGGGTTTGTTTCCCTGCGATACGAGCGATCTCATCCAGTTCTCCGTTGGCCAAATGCGGAAGTGAAAGCTTCGACAGTTCCCGTGCGCGGGTCAGATGAAAAGCCATGCGTGGACTTAGGCGGGAGCCGGGATCCGGTGCAATGGAACCTTGGTTGGCTTTAGGCTCTCCGACAACCTCACCCATTCTCGCAAGGGCCCGGGCAGCCAAAGCTTGATAGTAAGATTCCTCACCGGCGGTGAAAACTTGACGGTACAGTTGCTTGGCCAGCTCGCCGTCGCCGCTCTTTTCGGCGGCGCGGCTTTGCCAATACAAAGCCGCAGTTCGTCGCCCGCTGTCTTTTGTTTGATCAGTAAGCGCTTTAAACCCTGCGTAAGCCTCTGGCAACTGGCCCGAGCGATAGTAGAGCCAAGCCAGCCTCCATAGGGCATCATCGCGCAGCTCACCGGTGGATGATATCGCGGTCTTGCTATAAACGGCGATGGCTTCCTCTTTTTTCCCTTGCCACTCATAGATGTCCGCCGCCGCATATTGAGCTTTATCCGTGAAAGCATTGCTCGGATAGCGGTCTATGACCTGCCTAAAATATTCCAGGGCTTGAAGGTTTTCATGGCGATTCCAAAAAATCTGGCCCACCTGATAAAGCGCCTTAGCGGCTTCAGGCGTGTCGCCATAGTCACGGGCGATTTGCTGGAAAACAGGAATGGCCTCGTTGCGCTTGCGTGCGGCCAAATAAAGATCAGACAATTTCCCCAGCAAGCGAAGTCGCGCGTCCGGTTCCGTAGCGTTATTTAAAAGCTTCTTATATAGAACTTCAGCGCCGTCATAATCTCGTTCACGAAAGAGTTGATCCGCTTCATCGGAAATCATTTGAACCGTATTGAGGCCAAACAGCTCAGGATATTGATCCCTCAGGCGGGATTGTTCTTTTCGGGCCATCGGGGTCCAACGCGAGGCGGGATAGAGATTGCGCAACTCTTGATACAGAGAATAGGCCTGCGAGGGATCCCCTTGGGCTGCCTGAGCTAGCAAGAAGAGAGCTTCCTGTGCAATCTCGCTCCTGACGGTCTTTTCGCTGCGCAAGGCGCGCAAGGTCGCAGTCGCTTGAACGTATTTCTTTTCCGCGACATCGATCTTCGCACGTTGTAGCTCAGCGGCGTGGACCCAGATGCTCTCAGGATATCGTTGTTTTAACTGTGTTAGGAATTGGCGTGAGCTTTCCCAGTCCTTTTCTTGAAATGCAATAACGGCCAGATAAAACAGACTGTAATCGGTCAGCAGAAACTTGGGACCTAAGGTCATTTGAAAAAGCTCTTTTGCCTGAGAAAACTTGCCGCTGGAGTATAGAGAGTAAGCTTTTGCAAAGGTGTCGCGCTGATCCATAGCTTGAGCGAAAAGATGACTCGGAGAACCCACGAGGGTAAGGATTAGAAACAGGAGGGAAGCTGTGGTTCTCATCCTAGCCGTTAAGTGTAACTAAGCGGAGGACTGGATTCAATCATGGAACACATGTGCGTGGTCCTTTTCGAGGTCAACACGATAGAAATCTCATAGGCAAGAGTGTTGTTTTTTGTACGGATGGAAGTTATGGTTTTTGCACACTAGCATCACCTGTGCGGTTACCCTAAATTCGACGGGAAGGAGGTTGGATGAAGATCGAAGGCAGTTATACGTTTGACGCGCCCCGAGATAAGGTCTGGCAGACCTTGCTCGATCCAAAGATCATGGCCCAATGCATGCCCGGATGTGAAAGTTTAAACGAAGTCGGGCCCGATCAATACGAAGCGATAATGAAAGTAGGCGTTGCTTCGATCAAGGGCAGTTATAAGGGTAAGGTTGCGATCAAAGACAAGCGCGCTCCGGAACACTATATTTTGAGCGGTCAAGGATCCGGCGGTCCGGGGTTTATGCAAGGGGACGTGTCCATTGACCTTGAGGAGAGCAATGGAAAGACGGTTCTCAAGTACAGCACGGATGCCAAGGTCGGGGGAATGATTGCCAGCATTGGCCAGCGGATGTTGAACGGCGTCGCCAAGATGATGGTGGATCAGTTTTTTAAGAAGATGGAAAGTTTTATCTAATGCGGTTGGCGTTTGCCCCCTTCCTTATCACCACGCGCTGGGTCCTCTAGTTATTAACGAGTTCATAAGTATGTGGACACTGATGGTCATTCTACAGAGGGCCGAGCCTCTCCGAGCGCGGTCAATAGGTCTGAGTCTCATAGTCCGCCACCCCGTCCTCCCCAAAGGTGGCAACTCCGATAGCTTGGGCCTGAACAGACCTTCATGCTCAGATGCCCGCACTCTCCATGACTCGACCCTCTGTCGTTCATGACTACTTACTTATGAACTCCTTAGTAGTTTGGAAGAATGGTTTTCCTCTCGTAAGCGTTATTATCCCAACCTATAATCGCTGGCCCATGGTTGGCGAGGCTGTGGAATCGGTACTGAAGCAAAGCTTTCGCGACTTCGAGCTCATCGTCATTGATGACGGTTCCACTGACGATACCACGAAAGAATTGCAGAAATACGGCTCGGACATCAGGCTGGTTTCGCAACTAAGGTCAGGTGCGGCAGCGGCGCGAAACTCTGGTGTCGCAATGGCGCAGGGCCCATACCTGACGTTTCTTGATTCCGACGATCTCTGGAGGCCGAAAAAACTAGAAATTCAGACAAGGTTCATGGTTCAGCACCCCGAAATCGAGATCTGCCAGACCGAAGAAGTCTGGGTACGGAAGGGAATTAAAGTCAATCCAAAGGCGAGACACCGCAAACCCTCCGGAGATATTTTTAGAGATAGTCTCGATCTGTGTCTCGTGAGCCCATCAGCGGTCATGCTGACCAAAGAGCTTTTCGAAAAAGTCGGAAGGTTCGATGAGAGTTTGCCAGTATGCGAAGATTACGATCTTTGGTTAAGAATTGCGGTTGATCACGAGGTCCCGCTGATCCCTTCAGCTCTGACTGTTAAACGCGGCGGGCACGCCGATCAGTTGTCTCATTCCATTTGGGGAATGGATCGGTATCGGGTCCGAGCGCTCCAAAAATTGCTGCGTTCGAACCTGAGCGGTGAAAGGCGGGCCTGGACCTTGGCTGCATTGAAGTGTAAGGTCTCTGTTCTTTCTCATGGCGCCAGGAAAAGGGGAAAGGAACCGGAGGCCCTGGGCTATGAGGCGATCCTTAGTGAGTTCATCCAGGAGACGGTAAATGTCAGAGGCGCAGATTCGCGATTATGTCAGGAGCAAGGGGCTACATGCTCAGACCTTGGAGCGGTGGTTGAGTTGGGACCGGGCCGATAGGGATGCTCTTTGCCAACTGGCGGTGAGACTTAAAATCGGCGAAAATCATTTGCGTGATCTAATGGATTGGCTTGAAGAGATTGCGCTTCGTGATCAATCCGAAATTCACACGCTATTGAGGGACAAGGTCATAACGGAGATCGAGTCCGATCCTCGCTTCGGGCGAGCCGACAAACTAAAACGAATAAAAGAACAAGTCAGACGGGTGCGTTTCCCCCGGCTTGCTCAAACCGAAGATTCAATTCGGGCGCGTATACAGGAGCTTAAGCTCCATCCTGAGATCAAAGTAACGGTGCCGTCGGGGCTGGAGGGAGGAAGTTTGCGCGTGGAGTTTTCGGCATCAAATCGCGAACAACTGAAAAACCAGGTCGCCAAACTGGCCGAAGCCGCCGACAAGGATTCGTTACAGGAAATTTTTGCTCTATTAGCAGGACGGACGACCGAGGGCGTTCTTTAAGAAATTAGAAATTTACTTACCGTATGCAGCCATTCCAGCCTGAAGAAGTCATCGTTGAGCCTGGATCTGAGTCTAGCCCCATCTACCGTAATTTGAAGGCTGCGTTGCCGCAAGTTCCGTTTATTGTGATGGACGAAGTGGCGCTGGAACATAGCCATGTCGATTTTTCCGCTCGTGACTTTGGCTCGGCGAAGAAGAAGCTTTTGCTAACCCGGCACAAAGGGGAATTCCTAAAAAAGTGCCCTGGCAGTGACGGTCAAGTCTGCTGCAATTATTTTGTCATTAACTTTGCGAGCAACTGCTCGATGGATTGCAGCTACTGTTACCTGCAGGAATACCTGGCCGACAATGCGGCGCTCAAGGTTTTCAGCAACGTCGACGATCTTCTAAAGGAAGCTGAAGAACTGTTGAGCAAGCATCGCTGCTTTTTCTTTCGCATCGGCACGGGTGAAATTACCGATAGTCTCGCCCTGGATCCCTACATCGGGTTTGCCCGTGAAGTTGTTCCGTTTTTTGCCGAACAGCCGAATGTGCTGCTCGAGCTCAAGACCAAGAGCGACTGCGTCGATGGCCTGCTCCATTTAGACCCCAGGGAGAGGATTGTCGTGTCGTGGTCGATGAATCCCCAGGAGGTAATCGACTTAGATGAACACGGAACCGCTTCTCTCGATGAGAGGATCCAGGCTGCGCATCGCTGCCAGAAGGCGGGCTATCGGTTGGGTTTTCACTTCGATCCCATGATTGAATATCCGGGCTGGGAACGGGACTATGAGAGGATGCTTGACCAAATCTTTGCCACAGTAAATTGGCAGCGGATTTCCTGGTTGAGTATGGGCGTTTTGCGCGGTACGCCGGGGTTGAAGCGGACCATGCGGGATAGATTCCCTCGCAGTCAGCTTTTAACCGGAGAACAAGTACTGTGCCCCGATGGAAAGCTGCGCTATTTTCAGCCCCTGCGCGTCGAAATGTACCGCAAAATGCTAGGTTGGATCCGGCGGGGAGCGCCGACTGTGAAAGTTTATCTTTGCATGGAATCCAAAGAAGTGTGGGAACAAGTCTTTGGCTTTGCGCCGAGTTGCGCAAAGGAATTGGGTGGCGAGCTGGCCAATTTTGGATTTTAGATTTCGGATTTCGGTTGAGGCGGCCTCGCATTTGTATCCTTTTATTATCACTCCAAAATCCCTAGTCCGAAATGAATCAGGACGATCCCATCGGCATTTTTGACTCCGGTATCGGAGGCCTGACGGTCTTACAAAAGATCATCGAGGTTCTGCCGCGGGAAAACACCATCTATCTCGGCGATACGGCTAGAGCCCCGTATGGCACCAAATCGACGGAGACGGTTTTGCGCTATTCGTTTGAGAACACGGGCTTTCTCGTTGAGAAAGATGTCAAGCTCGTCGTCGTTGCATGCAACACCTCAACCGCCGTAGCATTAGACCAGTTGCGAGATAAAGTACAAGTCGCCATGATAGGGGTCATCGAACCGGGTGTTAAGCGAGCCCTGAGCGCCAGCAAAAAAAAGAAAATCGGGATCATCGGCACGGAGGCAACCATACAAAGCGGCGCTTATACCAAAGCCCTCAAGGCGGCCGATCCCAGCGTCGAGGTTTATAGCCGGGCGTGCCCCTTGTTTGTTCCATTGGCTGAGGAGGGCTGGACGGATAACCCGGTGGTGGAGATGACCGTCCAGGTATATTTAGAGAGTCTTAGGCAAAGCGGCATCGACACTTTGATTTTGGGATGTACCCATTATCCGTTGTTGAAGAAGGCGATTCGAAAGTTTATGGGGAGCTCAGTCAAACTGGTAGATTCCGCCGAAGAGGTCGCGAAAAACGTCGACGCCGTACTGAAAGGGCAGTCTCTGACTCGGAAGACCGGGAAAGGGACACATAGTTTCTTTGTTACGGATGCACCGGACCGCTTTGTCAAGGTCGGACGACGGTTTCTTGGAGAGAAAGTGGAATCCGCAGTGCGAATTGAACGGTAGTCCATGAGTTTCAATCATCGAGTTATGGATTTGACAAGCCATGTGAGGGCTTGCTTAAATGACAGGTGACCCGGCGGAACAGTAGGAGTCTGAATCTTAGATGCTAGATTTGATCAAAAAGATAGTCGGAACCAAAAACGACCGCGAGATCAAGCGGATTCGCCCCTATGTCGAGCGGATAAATGCTCTGGAACCTGACTATCAAAAACTGACCGATGCTGAGTTACGGGGCAAGACCGACGAATTCAAGAAACGACTCCAGGAAGCAACGGCAGAATTTCGCCAGTCGCTGGAGGAAGCCAGTGCGGAGACCCCCGCGGCGGATCCCGAACAGCGCGACGAGTTCAAGAGCCGTTTAGAAGAGTTAGACAAGCAGACACGTCAAGCCGAAGCGGAAGCGCTGGAAGAACTCCTGCCGGAAGCCTTTGCGGCGGTGCGCGAGTCATCGAGACGGAGCATTGGGCTGAGGCACTTCGATGTCCAAATGATCGGCGGCATGGTTCTTCACGAGGGTACGATCGCTGAGATGCGGACCGGTGAAGGAAAGACCCTGGTCGCCACCTTGCCGCTCTATCTCAATGCTCTCACTGGCCGGGGCACCCATCTCATTACGGTTAACGATTACCTGGCGCGCCGCGATGTGCAGTGGATGGGACCGATCTATTACAAGCTGGGCCTTTCCGTGGCATCCATCGTTCATGAAGCGAGTTATCTTTTTGATTCTACCTATTTGACCAAAGATTATCGCTATCTGAATTTGCGGCCGATCACCCGCCAGCAGGCCTATCAAGCTGATATCACCTACGGCACTAATAATGAATTCGGTTTCGATTATCTTCGCGATAACATGAAATTCTCTTTAGAGGAGTATGTGCAGCGAGAGTTGAATTTCGCGGTGGTCGACGAGGTGGACAATATATTGATCGATGAGGCCAGGACGCCGCTGATCATCTCCGGACCAGCAGAAGAATCCACCGACAAGTACTACGTCATCGACCGAATTATTCCCAAACTTGAACGGGGTGCCGTTATTCAGGGTGATCCGATGCAGGAAGACCGTGCCGCCATCGAAAAGCAGGGCGACTATACGGTGGATGAAAAAAGCCGCTCGGTGACCCTCACTGAAACCGGCGTTGCGAAGGTGGAACGTCTGCTTGGTGTTCATAATCTCTACGATCCGCGACAGATCGACACTTTGCACCACGTTCAGCAGGCGCTCAAGGCCCATGCCATCTTCAAACGTGATGTCGATTATGTTGTCAAAGATGGCGAAGTCATTATCGTCGATGAATTCACGGGACGATTAATGCCCGGAAGACGCTGGTCCGATGGGCTGCACCAGGCGGTGGAAGCCAAGGAGCGAGTCCATATCCGGGAAGAAAACCAAACTCTGGCCACCATCACGATTCAAAACTATTTCCGCATGTACAAGAAGCTTGCAGGAATGACTGGGACCGCGGACACAGAAGCTCCGGAGTTTAAGAAGATCTATAAGTTGGACGTCGTGGTCATCCCGACGCATCGGACCATGATCCGGACGGATAATCCGGATGTGGTCTATCGCACCGAGAATGAGAAGTTTGATGCCGTGGTGCAGGAGATCGAAGAGCGAAACAAGAAAGGTCAACCCATGTTGGTGGGGACCACTTCGGTTGCCAAGTCAGAGAAGTTATCCCGTTTGTTGAAGAAAAAAGGTATCAAACACAATGTTCTCAATGCGGTCAATCACGAAGCCGAAGCTACGATCATTGCTCAAGCCGGCAGGTTCGGAGGGGTAACCATTGCAACGAATATGGCGGGTCGCGGTACTGATATCCTGTTGGGAGGTAATCCGGACTTCTTGGCGCGCTCCGACATGGAGAACGAATGGATCAGCCGAGCAGCCAAGTTGCCGGTTCAGGGAGCGGCGCGTTATGAAGACGCACTAGCCCAGTTGCGGGAGAAGTACGAGGAAGAGGTCCAGAAGGCCGAAAAGCGATACCTCAAAGAAGGGGAGCTTTATCAGCAACAGCGGAGCGATGCCCTCAAGCGGTCGACGGAACTGCAAAGGGAGATTCGAGAGATATCTCCGTTCCGTGGGGTTCGGCAGCGATATGAAGATTTATCGTCAACCGAGCTCATCGAAGCGTTGCATGGAATGCGCCAGATTCCCGCCGGATATCTCAAAGCAAAAGAAGAGTTTGAAGCTTTCCTTACCGATTCCCCCCACGGAGGAGAAAAAGATATCGATGTGGACTTTGAGTCGGCGCGGCAGGATTTTGCTGAAACCATCGATCGCTGGCAGCAGAAGAACGGCGATCGAGGCGCGCTGGTCGAAGCGCTGGACGAAAAGCGGCGCGCCTACGAGCAACGGCTTCTCGATCTCGAGTTCGAAAAAACGTTGACGGTCTTGGCCCAAGGCGAAGATGCGGCGCTGATAAGAGACTACGAGAGCGAGCGTCAGGCTTTCGAAGATGCGGAAGCGCGTTGCGAGGAAATTCGCCGACCCTACGAAGAGGCCATCCAGGAGGCGCAGCGAAACTACGAAACCAAGCGGCAAGAATACCTGCGAATGGTCGAAGAGATTCGCGAACAGTTGGACAAAGCGCCGGATGAATATCGCCAGCGCTTCGAAGAGATCCTGGGAAAATACAAGGAGACTTGCGCCGAAGAAAACAAGCGAGTCATCGCTGCCGGTGGGCTTCACATTATTGGCACGGAACGCCACGAGAGCCGTCGCATCGACAATCAATTGCGCGGGCGGGCGGGGCGGCAAGGTGATCCGGGATCGTCACGATTCTATCTGTCTTTGGAAGATGATCTGATGCGCATTTTTGGCGCCGATCGCATTCAGGGAATTATGAGCCGCTTGGGAATGGAAGAAGGCGTGCCCATAGAGCACGGTCTCGTAACCCGGGCCATTGAAAACGCGCAGAAGAAGGTCGAGGCGCATAATTTTGATATTCGGAAACACCTCTTGGAATACGACGATGTCTTGAACAAACAGCGAGAAGTTATTTACAACCAGAGGCGCGAGGTTTTGAAAGGCGAGGCCTTGAAGGAGGACGTACTGGAAATGGCTCGCGAGCTCAACGGCGAGTTGGTGGCGCGTTTTGCCGAAAAGGACGTTCATCCATCTGAGTGGGATCTAAATTCATTGCGTGAGGGATTATACCACCAGTTCAATACACGCTTCGACCTGAAACCGGAAGAAGAAGAGAACTTAACGGCGGAAGATCTTATGGAGCTAGTTGATCAACGGGTCAATGAAGCTTACGAAGACAAGGAAAAACGCTTTGGAGCGCCGATGCTGCGCCAGCTCGAAAAGATCATCATGCTTCAGACCATCGACACGCTTTGGAAAGATCACCTTCTCAATATGGATCATTTGAAGGAAGGAATCGGGCTGCGCGGCTATGGCCAGAAAAACCCTCTCCAGGAATACCAGAAAGAGGGCTTTGAGATGTTCGAGGAGATGATTCATAGGGTGCAAGAGGACGTGGTACAAAAACTTTTCACGGTGGAGCTGGCGCGCGAGCGGGTCGCGCAAGAGTTAGACGTGCAGCAGCCGCGACCGCAAAGAATGGTGTTAAGTCGTGGCGGGGAGGCCGTCGAAGCGCCTCGTTCCGGGCCGATGAAGAGGGAAGGGGAAAAGGTTGGGCGGAACGATCCCTGCCCGTGCGGGAGCGGCAAGAAGTACAAGAGATGTCACGGCAAGTAGGGCGCTTTTTTAACCGCGATCCCCGTTCATAAGTTCCGTAATAAGATACGGATGTCAAGTGTGCTGCTCTCAAGTCCGAGCTTGTCTCACCAAGTATATTTTGCCTAACGCACCTGAGCTGCATGTCGGCTTCCGCGGCCTGCTAAGTCTAACGGAAAAACATCGTGTTCGTCGTCATTGCTAGCTGCTGATGATATGTTATTACCAGCACCGAGTTTGATAATGCGATCTTTATAGTCATGGAGATCCTTCGTGGCGTTTCGTGTGTCGATGACTAGCTTTGCCGATGCAACAATCTCTCGGAAGTCATATGTGCTGTGATCTGTGAGAATAATTAGGCAGTCCTGAGTCTCGAGGTTAGCAGAGGACAGCTCCGCCGACTTTAGCACTCTTCCGCCCATCTTCAGCGTCGAAACCAGTGGATCGTTGTAGGAAAGCTCTGCTCCTTTATCTGTAAGCATTCGCATGATGTCGAGCGCCGGCGACTCACGGCAGTCACTGACGTTTTTCTTGTAGGCTACGCCGAGAATCAAGATCTTGGAGCCGCGGATGCTTTTCGATAGGCGATTTAGCCCTTCACTGACCAGCGTGGTAACCACGGATGGCATCATACCGTTGATTTCAGCTGCGAGACCGATAAAGCGGGCCTGAAAATTTAACGCCTTGAGCTTCCAAGCCAAATAGTGGGGATCGATCGGAATGCAGTGTCCCCCGAGCCCCGGTCCAGGATAGAACGGAATGAAACCAAAGGGCTTCGTTGCGGCTGCGTCGATTACTTCGTAAATATCCACGCCGAGAAGATCGCACATTAGCGCCATTTCGTTGACCATACCGATGTTGACGCTCCGGAAGGTGTTTTCGAGCAGTTTGACCATCTCCGCGCATTTTGTGCTGGAGACGGGGATAACATGTTCGATGAACTGCGAATAGAATATATGAGCAATGTCGGTGCATTTTTCTGTAATGCCACCGACGATCTTCGGAGTGTTATGCGTGTTGAATGAGGCGTTTCCTGGATCAATCCGTTCCGGCGAAAAGGCGAGGAAGAAATCTTTTCCGACGCGTAACCCGGAACGCTCGAGTTCCGGTAGGATTAGTTCATCGGTCGTTCCGGGATAAGTAGTACTTTCCAGGACGATGAGCTGACCGCGGTGCAAGGTTTTTCGGATTTCTTCGGTCGCCGCTAAAATAAAGGATATATCCGGATCCCGGCTCTTGCTCAGCGGTGTAGGTACGCAGATGCTAACGGTATCAACGCGTTGCAGTGAACTGAAGTCGGAAGTCGGAGTAAAACGCCCCGTTTGTAAGGCGTTAACGAGGGTTTTTTGCGGTACGTCTGAAATGTAAGACTTGCCCTCTTTCAGCGCGGCGATTTTGTTTCGGTCAAGATCGATCCCGACCACGTCAAAACCAGCGGCTGCAATCTCCATGGCCAAGGGTAAGCCAACATAACCTAGACCGATCACCGCGGCGATCGCCTTCCGGTTCTCTAGTTTTTGCTTCAAAGATTCCACGTCAACATGCCTCCGATAATACTATTTAGCTCGCGCCCGGTTGACTTTGTACTCCTGTACTTGGATGCTGTACTTCTCGATAAGCTCGTAGAGATTTACGCGACTTATTCCCAGCTCCCGCGCCGCCCGGCTCACAATTCCCTTGTTTTTAGACAAAGCCTTCTTGACGAAATCGAGTTCGATGGCCTTCTTGGCGAACTTCAGATTGACTTCGCTAGGAACGGGATCCATTCCGAAACCTAGATCACTTGTTTGAAGCACGGGACGCATGCTCAATACGACGGCGCGACTAATCAGGTTTTCCAATTCGCGGACATTACCAGGCCACGACTGTAACAACAACGCTCCTTCAGCCTCTGAAGACAGGCTCATGAGCGGTTTATGATGCTCCTGGCAATATTTTTTTAGAAAGTACTGGGCCAACGCGATGATGTCCTCCCTGCGCTTCCGTAAAGGCGGGATTTCCACAGGAACGACTTTCAGTCGATAGTAAAGGTCTTCCCGAAAAACATGGTTTTCCATATCTTTTTTTAGGTCACGATTGGTCGCCGCAATGATACGGACATCTAGTTCTAATGATTGATTTCCTCCGACGCGTTCGATTTTGCGGTCCTGCAAAAACCGTAAGAGCTTGACTTGAAGACTTGGAACTAGCTCGCCAATTTCATCAAGAAAGAGAGTTCCGGTATGGGCGAGTTCAAACTTTCCGCGCTTTTGCGCGTAAGCTCCGGTGAATGCACCTTTTTCGTAGCCAAAAAGCTCGCTTTCCATGAGGTTCTCAGGTATAGCGCCACAATTTACTGCGATAAACGGGTTACCTTTCCGCGGGCTTAGCTGATGAATCGCCTGGGCCACCATTTCTTTGCCTGTGCCGCTCTCGCCCGAGATGAGAACGGAAATGTCGGAAGGCGCAACCCTTTCGATGAATTTGAAAATGTCCTGCATGCTCTTGGAGTGCCCGATGATATCCTGGAAGCCTTCAGCGGAGGTGGAAGACCTGCTGTGGAGACGCCGATAAATTTGATGCGTATGCACAGCCCGCTGGATCATAACTTTGATTTCTTCGAGACGAATCGGCTTGCAATAATAGTCAAATGCTCCGAGCCGCACGGCTCGAAGGGCGTTAGCGTCGTCATCGTTCCCGGTGATGACGATTACACGGGTGGCGGGCTCTTCGGTCAGGAATCGTTCTACTAGCCGAAGACCTCCCAAGTCAGAAGGATTTTCTTTATTTAAAGAGAGGTCCACCGTAACAACGGGCGGATGCTCGCTCTCAAACATTGCGACAGCTTCGGCTTCAGTGGACGCAGTGAGTATCTCATAGTCGGCGTCTAGAGCCCAGCGCATCTGTTTGAGGAGACTCTCCTCGTCATCAACCAGCAAAATTCTTGATTTCACGGTTTTTCCTTTCTCTTGTTCGCCTCACAATGTAGGAAATTCAATCTCTACCTGAGTGCCAGCGTTGAGTTGGCTGTCGATATGAATGCGCCCTCCGTGCACCTCAACGATAGAACGGGTGTGACAGAGGCCGATGCCTGTTCCATTTTTTTTGGTCGTCTGGAATGGTCGAAACAGATTCTTGATTTGCTCCGGCGGTATACCGCATCCGGTATCCTTGATGCCCGTGGTGATCTTGCCGTTACCGGGATGCATGACGGTGATAGCAACAGTTCCTTGGCCTTTAGGCAGGCTTTGTATCGCGTTTAGAATTAGATTGGTGAAGACCTTTTTGAGCAGGTCGGGGTCGCCATCGATCATGGGCGGCTTTTCTTTGGGTGGAAAAGTCGTGGTAACTGTAAGCCCGCTCCTTTTGCTTATTTTAAGCTCGTCAAAGGTAGTGGAGAGGACGTCCAGAAGATTGACCGGACGTTTCTTGAGGGAAAATTGGCCGCGCTGAACGGAGAGTCCGGCAATGAGGTTTATCATTTTATCAGTAGTCTCACTGAAGGTAGCAAAGGCATCGGCAAGAAATCTGGGGTCGTTTCCCAATTCTTTAGAGTTTTCGAGGGTCATGCTCTGCAGCGTAGCGAGATTTTTTAAGTCATGAACGACGAAGGACGAGAAGCGATTAAAGGATTCCCATTCGCGGGCTAGTAGGAGATCATCCGAGAGGCGTTGATTCAGAAGCAGATGTCCGAGCTGGTTGCTAATGCTCGATAATAGTCGATCGTCTTCGGCCGAGGTATTCTTTTTGTCATAAGCGTCGTCGCCCACACCAAGCAACGCAAGAATGTCGTCACCTTTTTCCACAGGAACGATTCGTTGAACGCCCAGTTTTCTGAGCATCTCCACATCACCGGCCGACAACTTTTCGTCCTTATTGGAACCATCTCTACTGGGAACTAAATAGATCTTGAACGGGCGTTCGTCACTGTACAAGTGTGGCATGCGCAGCGAAGGACGGCTTTCGGTTATGGCGAGGCTTCCTTCATGGCTATATTCGAGCGTGAAGATCTCGGAATTTGGCGTCCGCAGCCATATCGTGACCTGTCTCACAAGCATCGAATCGGCGATAAATTCGGCCACTTTGGCGAGCAGGTCATGGAGATTCAAAGATCCACTTAATTTCTCCGAAAATTTCATCCATAAGTCTCTGTAATCATATTTGTTTCGAAAAAAGTGCCTAGTGATAAAAATCTCACAAGTGCGCTTGAAATTCGGCGAGAGAAAAATGAGAAGGAAAAGGGCGGTCAAAGCAAATATCACAGCCGGAAAAAAAGTGGTGTAACCCTGTGGCCTCATGGATTGAAGAAGATCCAGCAAACTTCCTGAAATAGCCAAATAAAGAATAAATGCGGTGAGGGAAAGAGAACCGAAAATAGCCCGTCGTGAGACGAAAACCGTGACCTCCCAGAAAGGATATTTGAGCAAAGTATAGGTTAAAAGCAGTGACCCGAGAAAAATAACGCCAGCACCGGACAGAAGGATGGACTGGGAAATGTACGAAGATACAAGGGCTTGAATCGAGATATAGAAAAAGTAGACCAGAAATCCTAGAAACGCAATAAAAATGCATTTTAGCGCCTCCAACTGAGAGCGCGACGCATTTTTCAATGTGTTTTCATAGCATATTAATGTAAGACCGCATGCGAATAGGGGATTCAAAAAAACAATCCTGCGGCTCTTGTCCAGCAATATCAAGGGTTGGTCCAAAATGCCGGTCACCCATTCGACTAGGTGTCCCCTAAATATCTCTGTGATGACGACCGCGGTAATTACCACTTCCGCGCAGTAATAAAACATCCAGTTTTTACCGATGTTTTTTTGCGGTACGCGAGCAAGCACATGACTCGGCGGTACAAAACCTAAAGGGATAAGGCTTATACCGAGAACAATCAATATTGGCCCGACAAGCGAATTACCAGACGACAGGAACAAATGAGTTCCCAGTTGAAATATGAGGAGTGGTAGCAAAGACACCGAAAGGAGTACCACGGTGGGGTGTTTGAATGCTTTAAAAAACAAGTAAAGAAACATCACCGCCAGAAAAAATACGTTTACGAGCGGCAGATGCTTTGCGAGTAAGAAAAAATCCATTCCTGTTAAGTAGGAGTAAAGAAATCCCTTGTTGGTTAAGCAAAGCTTATGCCATCGAAATGTCAAGGAAGATCAGCGTCTTGACGCATCTAGCGAAATTTAAAAACAGGGCAATCAGGCGGTGTTGCCTGACTTAAAGAAAATTGAGAAATCCCGCTAGAGCTTATGTCAGGGAGGTTGCCAATTCTGTCATAACGCTTTTGGGATCTGCTCAAACTAATCACTTACTTGTTTCTTATATATCCTATTGACGTGGTCGATAGGATATAAGTGAGCCTTAACAGTCAGTAACCGTTGTAAGCATAGTGTACACCGCTGAGTTGCAAGACTACCTGTCGGAAGTTGTTAATTATCTAAGGAAAATTTTTCTTTGAGGGTTGCCAAAGGAAAATGTACATCTGTAAAGTTTTATGACATTTACTTGACTCCTAGGCTTTCCTCGTGCGAAGATACAGGCGTCGTCTAGACTCGCAACGTATCCCGCCAAATATTAGGAGTTGAGGCTGTGAGTAGTCTGACAACGAGAATAACTCCACACGGGGCACATCGATCAGAGCTTGGCGGAGGAACTGCGACCATGCTTACAGGCGAGACGGGTCGGCCTGAACAAGATAGAGAGCAGACCTCGGTTTTTCTAGAATTCGCTCGGTTTATGCCCTGCGTTTTGTATGAATCTCAGTCCCTAGTTGCATTAACGTATGTCTCAGAGAGTATCTTTGACCTACTCGGTTTTCGCCGCGACGCCGTCATTGGATGGCGTTCGTTTTGGCGTGAATGCGTACTTGACAGGGACTTTGCTCTTTTTGAAGAGAAATTTCGGGAGCTGGATGCTTGCGGCTCTACCTCTTTTATCCACAGGATGGTCAATTCCGCAGGGTTGCCAGTTTGGGTTTCTCATAGCTTAAGAAGAGAACTGGTTAACGGAACTCCCTTGATCCGTGGTTGCCTAGTTCCTATTGGGAGCGACAAGAGAGTCTATGCGTTGGACCAGAATATGGTATCGCGGTTTGTTCATAGATTAGGAAACCACTTTCAGTTGCTCACCCTGACCATCAATTCATTGAGAAAGGCTCTGCCTGAATTGCGGGAGGCGGAGCTTTTGCAGGATACTGTGGACAAGGCAATCGAACTCACCCGCACTTTCACGGACTGCAATCAGTTGCCTTCCTGGATGTCTGAAATCCAATTGTTTGAAGTACTCAAGGCCGCCACTGGGAGCAGGCGCGCTTTATTCTTAGCCAAAAGCGTTAGGTTCGAAGAGCAGGTTGATCATGTTTTGGAAGAGATGACTATAGTAGGCGACCCTTTTTTGCTGGAAGTTGCGTTCGGTCAGGTTATCGAGACTGCTTTGGATGCCACGGTATCAGGGGGGTTGGTAAAGCTAGATGGAAAGTTGGAAATATGTAACGGCGCGTCTTCGGTCGCCCGACTGCGGGTCAGCTATACTGGTCATCCCATGCTCGGTGACGAAGTTGGGGAGGCTACGTTGCCAACCGCTAGCTTTAGGGCAAACCATGATGGGTTGGGTTTAAGCGTAGCTTCCCGGTTCATAGAAATGCATGGTGGACTCTTGCGAATTAAGACAGAAGATCGAGGGACTGAAGTAGAAATTTCATTGCCATTAGATAAAACGAAGGAACTTTCCTGCGCCTAAGAATTGCTTCAGATTACAAATCAATCAATTAAAATGGACAACGTTTTAATCGTAGAGGATCACGATCGATTGAGAGAGCAGTTGGGTCGGTTTTATGAGGAGGAAGGCTACAAAGTCGTAACGGCGGCTTGTGGAGAGGAGGGCATTGAAAAGCTTGCTAGGGAGAAGTTTGCGATTGTCGTATCGGACGTGAAAATGCCTGGTATTGATGGTTTTCAGTTAGCACGCCACATTCGCGAAAAGTATCCGGATACGGACATTATTCTCATAACTGCTTTCGGCAATATCAAGCAAGCCGTCGAGGCCATGAAGCTCGGCGCCAGTGATTACATTACCAAGCCTTTTCAGCCTGAGGCAATCCGGCTGGTCAGCGAGAAGCTCATCGAGAAAAGACGCTTGATAGAAGAGGTGAGGGATCTTCGTCGAAGAGTTCAAGATGAACATAGATTTGAGAACATTTTAAGTAAGAGCCCGAAAATGCTCAAAGTATTTGATCTGATTCGGTCTTTGGCTGAAACAGATTCCGGCGTGATGATTACCGGAGAGACGGGTACCGGAAAGGAACTTGTTGCCCGTGCTATTCATAACTTGAGCCGGCGCAGGACTCGACAATTTGTTG
>Ga0209684_1000022_pt1 | contig 26870 bp, 25 predicted proteins | sample PanSoiPlot6MoBio_FD_188322 | JGI IMG/M metagenome (GOLD analysis project Ga0209684, IMG submission 188322) | Tropical forest soil microbial communities from Panama analyzed to predict greenhouse gas emissions - Panama Soil Plot 6 MoBio (SPAdes)... | ecosystem: Environmental > Terrestrial > Soil...
AGCCTTGGAGTCAGCGGCTGTAAAAGCGGCGATTCAGGGGAGTGAAGCGGGGAAAGAAATTTCCGCCAACTGTCGTCGGACAACAAGAGTTGCCGATAAAATAAAGGAAATTGAACAGGTGGTTACTATGTCGAAGCATTGCGGAAGGTATGGCAACCCGCAGGTTTATAGATACCTGCATTGAGCCTTGCCTCCTTTACAGCTTTTTGCACGACCGACTCGTGAAGATGATGCCGGCGCTTTTCACCAGTGATGTGGTCGGTAAAATGACCCGTCGCTGGAAACACCCATTGCCATGCCCATTCTCTACCAGCATTTGGGTACTTCCGTTCAAGTGCATTGGGCAGCGAAACGCGTCCCAAGCCTTTTTTGCGGTCCTCATCATGCTGATATCTCGTAACCTTAAGGTGTCTCAAAAGAGGTTCTTTGATCGCCACGGGGAGCATGGTGTGGCGGTCCTTGTCACCCTTGCCAGCACGGACGATGATCTGGTTGGAAGAAAAATCGATGTCTTTGACGCGCAGGCGGCAACACTCCATTAGGCGTAATCCGGCGCCATAAAGAAGCATCGCCATCAGCCACGGCGTACCCTTCATACAATCGATAACCTGTTTGATTTCTTCTTACGTTAAAACCACGGGCAGTCCCTTAGGCCTCTTAGCCCGGACGATTCCCTGTATAAGCCCAATTTTCTTCTTCAGAACGTGATTGTAAAGAAACAGTAACGCGTTCAGCGCCTGATTTTGCGTTGAGGAACTTACATGTGACTGCCTAGCAAGGCTGGAGAGAAACCGTGCGATTTCCGCTTCGCCCATTTCCATCGGGTGTCGCTTGTTGTGGAAGAAAATGTACCGTCTGATCCAACCGACGTAGGCCTGTTCAGTATGATGGCTCAGATGGCGGATACGAATAGCCTGCCGCACCTGATCGAGCAGTTTTAGTTTCGGAGGCGATGCCGGCGCTGCAACTACGGCACTACCCTCGGATCTACTTCAGCTCAGTGGGTATATCTTGGCGCTTTCCATGTTGTTCCCTCCCGTAGCTCACGCCGTTTAGGGAACGATTGGACAAGAAGCCTCTATACTGAAATTACTATCAGTAGTCAAGGGCCGATGTGGTGTGATCAATTCATGTCACGAGCGAATTGCGAGGAGGACGCGGTGCCCCACCATGCGGGTTTCTTTTGGGTGGTTTCCGTGCAAATCCGAATTCCGAATTTCGAGAACGGGAAATTTTCCTATTGCTGCTGGTTTGCTTGTGATAACCGCGCTATGCGCGCGACCTTGGCGGCGACATCGTCCGCTTGGAGGATGTCGCTGATGATCGCAGCGGAGTCGGCGCCGGCTTGCCACACCTCTGTGACGTTGTGCTCCGTGATGCCGCCGATGGCGACGATGGGAATTGTGACTGCTGCGCGGACGCGACGCAGCATGTCGGGGCCACGCGCGGTGTAGCCGGTACTTTTCGTCATCGTCCCGAACATCGGGCCGAAGCCGATGTAGTCGGCGCCGCCATGTTCGGCTTCCTTCGCTTGCTCCACTTCATGGGTGGAGATGCCGATGATTTTGTCGCCCATTAGTTTTCTCGCCGCGTGTAAGGGCAGGTCGTCTTGACCGAGATGAACGCCGTCGGCGCCGCAGGTGAGCGCGATATCGACGCGATCGTTTACGATGAGCCGGCAACCGTGCGATCCGGTAAGCTTTCTGGTTTCCCGTGCGAGATCGAGAAAATCTCTTGGCGACAGCGCCTTGGCTCGCAACTGGAGCATCCTCGCGCCACCGCTCAGAAGCGCACGCAGTATATCGCTCGGTGTTCGGCCTTTGGTTTGTTCCGGATCGAGAATCGCATAAAGCGGCGGGAGATGAACTCGCGTAGGAATCGGAGGCATGAAATTTTACGAGATGGCTTTTTTTAGTTCGATGCGGAGATCCGTGATCTTTTTGCGCAGGGTGTTGCGGTTGATGCCGAGGATTTGGGCGGCCCGTATCTGATTGCCTCGGGTTTTTTTTAACGTGAGCTCGATCAGCGGCCGCTCGATTCTCTCAATAACCAAGGAATAGAGGTTATCGACATCCACGCCTTCAGTCCTGCGAAAGTAGTCTTCGAGCTTGTGGTGGATAATCTCCTCGAGGGAGAGCTGGTCCACTTCAAGAGTGGTGGCGCTCGATTTATTTTGCAGGGTGAAATCTTTGGGGAAGAGAATCGGACCGGAGGAAAGCACCGCGGCACGGATCAGGGTGTTCTCGAGTTCACGCACATTACCGGGCCAGGAATGTTCTTCGAGAAGTTTCTGCGCTTCAGGTGAAACGCCCGAGATCTGAATGCCCATCTCGCGGTTGATTTTGTCGATGAAGTAGCCGATGAGCTGGCCAATATCCCCCCTGCGTTCGCGCAGCGGCGGGAGATAGATGGGAATGACCTTGAGGCGAAAGTACAGGTCCTCGCGGAAACGTTTTTCTTTGACGGCTTTGTCCAGATCCTGGTTCGTCGCCGCCAGAATCCGTACATCCGCTTTCAAGACATCGCGCCCGCCGACGCGGCTATACTCGTGATCCTGGAGCACGCGCAATAATTTCGTTTGCAGCTCTAGTGGAATGTCGCCGACCTCATCGAGGAAAAGCGTTCCGCCCTCCGCCAATTCGAACTTACCGAGACGCCGGTCCAACGCGCCGGTGAAAGCACCCTTTTCGTGGCCGAACAACTCGCTTTCCAAAAGGTCGCGAGGAATGGCGGCGCAATTGATGGCCAAGAAAGGCTGGTTCCAACGAGGCGAGTTGTAATGGATCGTTTTGGCGACTAGCTCTTTGCCGGTGCCGCTCTCGCCTTGAATTAGAATGGTCGCTTGGTTGTCTACCACCTGGCCGATGGTCTTGTAAACCTTCTGCATGCTCGGGCTGGTGCCGACGATATTTACCCCGGGCTCGAAGCGTTTTTTGACCTCCTCTTTGAGTTCCCGGAAGTCCCGGGTGAGCTTGCGGCTATCAATGGCCCGTTGGACCAGCACCAAAATCTCGTCCAGATCGAACGGTTTCGTGATGTAATCGAAAGCGCCGTTCTTCATGGCGCCGATGGCGTTGCGCATGGTGTTTTGCGCGGTCATAAGAATCATCGCGGTGTCGATGCCTGCGTCCTTGATTTCTTTCAGCAGCGTCAGGCCATCGACGTCGGGAAGTTTGATGTCCATGAGCGAGACATCGAAATGGGTGTTAGTGAGTAACTGGCGGGCCGCGTTTCCATTGGCGGCGGTCTGTACCCAAAAGCCCTCGTCTTCGAGGGCTTTTTGCAGCACGTAGCGCAACGACTCTTCGTCTTCTGTGATAAGAATTTTTCCCTGGTCCATGCGATTAATCCGCCACCACCAATGATACCTTAAAGGTGGTTCCTTTGCCCTCGGCGCTATCGACCCGGATAAGACCACCGTGTTCTTTGATGATTCGATAACAGATCGATAACCCCAGCCCGGTGCCGTTGGTTCTAGTTGTGAAGAAAGGTGAGAAAATGTGCGGTAAGTCTTCCTCCTTGATGCCTGCGCCTTCGTCTGTGATATCCACCCAAATAAAACGGTTGCGCTCGCTTCCTTGTTCACGGACGTAAAAATCGGTCTCCAGGCGGGTGGTAATCGTCAGGGCGCCGGCCTTTTCCATGGACTGAAATGCGTTTCTGATTAAATTGAGAAACACCTGGGTTAGCTGAGCCCGGTCGCCTTTTATGCGCGGCAGACTGGGGTCGAAGTTTTTCCTGACGGCTATGGCTTTTTCGCCTAGCGTTTGGGCTTCGAGGAGCAGCACCTCTTCTAAGATTCTGTGGACATTGATGGGAGCCAGGGTAAGTTGTGCGGGTCGGGAGAGATCCAGGAGCTGTTCGATGAGTTGATTCACACGATCCACTTCGCGGATCATGATGTCGGTGTATTTGCACAACGAAGAATCGCTTTCGACGGATCGGCGCAAGAGTTGCGCCGCGCCTTTGATTCCTCCCAGCGGATTGCGAATTTCATGCGCCAAACCAGCCGCCAAGGTGCCCATCAACGCCAAGCGGTCGGCGCGTTTGAGGTCCTCCTCGAGTTCTTTCCGGTGCTTGATGTTGCGAAAGAGCAGAATACTCCCGAGATATTTCCCCTGAGGATCTTGCAAAGGCGAGACGGTCAAGCTCATGGGTATCTTGCGGCCCCAGCGAGTGACGAAGTCTCCTTCTCCGCGAGCGCTTTCCTGATGGGGGGGCTGCGTTTTCTTGACCAGACTGATCAGCCAAGGCTCCCTTCTAAAAAGCCGTTCCAACGGTTGCTGGGCGGCGCGAGACAGGGAGATCTCCGTCAAGGCTTCGGCCGCTTCGTTGAAAAAAAGAATCTTTCCTTCTTGATCGACTGTGATCACGCCGTCTTCCAGGTTGGTGAGTATCTGCTCCCAGGAAATTTGTCCCGGCGCAGGCTTTTTGCGGGGGCTCAAAGCTTTCATCGCTTTCGGCTTGTGATGATAGCAAATACAGCGCACTGCGCAAATTCAGCGGGCGTCGGTGGGGGTCTTGCATTGGCGGTGTTCGCTATGGTAAAAAATCGTTACACTTTAGGTGTTTAACTCAAAGTGGGCGCTGCCCGCTTTTTTTGTTTATAGGGACCGAAATGGATGCCACAGTGACGCGAGTTTGGGAGCTGGCGGCCCCATTAGTGGATAGAGAAGGCATGGAGATCGTCGATATCGAATTCCGTTATGAAGGGAGTCGCGGGGGAAAAGTATTGCGGCTTTATCTGGACAAAGAAGGAGGTCCCAACGTTGACGATCTGAGCCGGGTAAGTCACCAGCTAAGCGAGCTTTTCGATGCCCAAGATGTTGTACCGGGGACCTACACGCTGGAAGTCTCCTCTCCGGGAATCAACCGGCCGCTCAAGCGCCCCGAGCATTTCGCGCGTTTCGTTGGCAAACGCATTCGAGTCCGCACCCGTGATAGGATTGACGGGAGAAGATCATTTTTGGGAACGCTCCAAGAGGTTCTGGAAAACCAAATAACGTTGAAACAGGAAGGGGCGCAATACCAGATTCCGTTTTCGGTAATTGAAAAATCGAATTACGAGCACGATTGGAGCGCATAACCATGCAGCAAGACCTCAATCGAGTCATCGAGCAAGTCAGCAAAGAGAAGGGAATCGACAAGTCGATTCTCATTAGCGCCTTGGAAAATGCCATGGTGTCAGCCGCCAAGAAAACCTTCGGCCACCAGCGCAAGATCGAGGCGCAGTTCAACCCCGAAATCGGGGAGGTTGAGCTCTTCGAGGCTAAAACGGTGGTGGAAGCGGTCCAAGATCCGGCGGTGGAAATCACCTTGGACGAAGCTCGGGACAATCTCGATCCGGACGCCCAAGTCGGTGACGAGCTGCTGTCCAAGTTGGATTCCAGCGTGTTCGGCCGAATTGCGGCACAGGCGGCTAAGCAAAACATCGTCCAGCGCGTGCGCGATGCTGAACGGGAAATCATCTTTAACGAGTTCAAAGGTCGAGAAGGACAGCTCGTCAACGGCATCGTCCAGCGCTTTGAGAAACGCAATATCATTGTCAATCTCGGACGCACGGATGCGATTTTGCCGGAAAAGGAGCAGGTACCGAGGGAACGTTACCGGCAAGGGGATCGGATTCGCGCCTATATTGTCAGCGTCGAAATCACCAGCCGCGGGCCGCAGATCGTGCTTTCGCGAACGCACCCGGGGATGCTGATCAAGCTCTTCGAGCAGGAAGTCCCCGAGATCTACGAAGGCATTGTCGAGGTCAAAGGAGCCGCGCGCGAGCCCGGAGGTCGGGCGAAAATCGCGGTGGTCTCCAATGATCCCGATGTGGATCCGGTGGGAGCTTGCGTGGGTATGAAAGGGACCCGCGTGCAGGCGGTGGTTCAGGAATTACGCGGAGAGAAAATCGATATCGTTCATTGGATACCCGATCAAGCGGAATATGTTTGTCGCGCCCTCGCGCCGGCGAAGGTTTCCAAGATTATTATCGATGATGAAGACCGCAGCATGGAAGTGGTGGTGCCCGACGACCAGCTTTCCCTCGCCATCGGCAAAAAGGGGCAAAACGTGCGGCTTGCTTCGCGCCTGACCGGATGGCGCATCGATGTCCGCAGCGAGGCCGAGGCTGAAGAAGAAACGCGTCGCGCCCGCCAGTCTATCGGTGCTATTCCCGGCATCAATGACTTGGCTGCGGAGCTGCTTTACCAGGCGGGCTTCAAGTCCGCTGAGGAGGTTGCCGAAAGCGATTTGGAAGATATCTTGGATGTGGAAGGAATTAGCAAAGAGAAAGCCGAAGCGTTGCACAAATCCGCCAAGGAGCACGTAGCGGAAAAGCGCCGCAAGGAAGAGGAGGAAGCTGCGCTGGCTCGAGAGCAGGCGGCGGCGAATGCCGCAGCGGCTGAGGCGGGTGGAACCGTAGAACAGACAACCCAGGGGAAAGAGCCGTAGAAGCGCCGGGTGTCGCTTGACCCACCGACCGCAGAGAACCTGCCTAGGATGTGGGGCGCGGGACGATCAAGACAAGTTGCTGCGCTTGGTTGTCAGCGAACGAGGCGATTTGAAAGTCGCGAAGCAAAGCGGTGGCCGCGGAGGCTACCTGCATCGGGCTCAAGGTTGCTGGCAAGGCTTTTTGCGAAGGAAGAATTTATATCGGGCCTTTCATCTGGAGATCAGTAAAGACGCAAAGGAAAAGTTCGTTCACAAGTTGCAAACGCGCTGGGAGTAAGTGATGGCAAAAACCAGAGTCCATCTGCTGGCTAAAGAATTGGCGATGGAGACCAAAGATCTCATCGCCCAGCTTGACAAGTTGGGAATTAGAGGGCGCAAGGCCCAGAGCGCGCTCGAGGATGAAGAGGTGGCACGCGTGCGCGCGTCTTTGGCAGCGCAAGAGAGACCCCAGGTTCATGTCGGCGAAGAAAAGGTGGTCGCCGATCGCATGGTTAAAGCGGAGGACCAAAATCTTGGAGAGATCGAGGCGCGCGAAACCGTAGTCGAGCGCAGGGTGCGAGCCAATGTTATTCGGCGGCGCACCAGCCGTGTGGAAGTTCCTCAGCCGGAAAAGCCTGCCGAAGTTGAAGTTGCGAGGCCGCCGGTTGAGGAGGCCAAGCCCTCGGTTGACGAAACGGCGGTAGTTCCGCCGGCGGAGGTTGAGGAAGTTCTGCCGCCCGTGGCTGAAATCGAAACTCCGGCTGAAGAAGTCTTCGCCAGCAAGCCGGAAGCGCAGGAGGAGCAGGCCGAGATCGAAGCTAAGGTGAAGGAGGTCTTGCCTCCAGAGCCGATGGCTGAACCGGCGATCACGCCCGAAGCGACTGCTGAAAAACCGGCACCAGCCGAGCCGGAGGGACCTCGTGGCGGCGCGCGTATTCTCGGCCGCATCGATCTGCGTCGGACGATTCTTACGCCTGTCACCCCTCCTGTGGTGCGTCGACCTGGGACGGGTCAGGCAGCCGTACCTCCCGTTCCCGGTATCCGCCCGTCGGAACCGCTTAGGGAAGGCGAGGCAGTCAAGCCGGAAGGCGGCGGCGAGGAAAAGCCCGTCAAAGCCGGGCGGCACAAAAAGCGTGTTGTCAAGAAACAAGATGTCTTGGAGTTTAGAGAGAAGGAGCTGCGCTCGGGTCGTATACCGAAGAAAAAGCGAGCACTTCCTGGTAAGGAGCAACGCAAGACCGAGATTACCGTTCCAAAGGCGAGTAAGCGGGTCGTAAGAATTTCCGAAGTGATCACGGTGGGAGATTTGTCGCGCGAAATGGGCGTCAAGGCCGGAGAGGTGATCAAGAAGTTGATGGGAATGGGCATGATGGCGACTATCAACCAAGTTCTGGATGCAGACACGGCAACTCTGATCGCTTCAGAATTCGATCATCAGGTCGAAAACGTTGCCTTTGACGCCGAAAGCGCTCTCGAGGTTGAGCATCAAGTGGAAGAACCTGAGAGCGCATTGGTGCCTCGGTCACCGGTGGTTACGATTATGGGACACGTCGACCACGGCAAGACATCGCTGCTCGATGCGATTCGCAGCACCAATGTGACGGCTCAAGAGCACGGCGGCATTACACAACATATCGGCGCATATCATGTGCAGGTGGACGGCCGAAGCGTGACCTTCCTAGATACGCCCGGTCACGAAGCTTTCACCGCCATGCGCGCTCGGGGAGCTAAAGTTACCGATATTGTCGTTCTTGTAGTGGCCGCCGATGACGGTGTCATGCCGCAAACGGTGGAGGCCATTAATCACGCGCGTGCCGCCGAGGTGCCGATCATCGTCGCCGTCAACAAGATCGACAGACCCGAAGCCAACCTAGAACGAGTGAAACGAGGGTTGTCGGAGCACGGATTGGTTTCAGAAGACTGGGGCGGTGACGCTGTATTTGCACCGGTTTCGGCCAAGACCCACGAAGGCATTCCACATTTGTTGGAAATGCTATTGCTCCAGGCTGACATTTTGGAGCTCAAGGCGAATCCCGACAAGCTGGCCCGGGGAACCATCGTTGAAGCAAAGCTGGATCGTGGGCGTGGACCCGTGGCGACGGTTCTCGTGCAGGAGGGAACTTTGCACGTCGGTGACGCCTTCGTCTGTGGCGTGTTTTACGGCAAGGTGCGGGCGATGATCGATGACCAGGGGCATAAGGTCGAGGCAGCTCCGCCGGCTTTTCCTGTTGAAATTCTCGGTTTGCAAGGTGTTCCTCAGGCGGGAGATTCATTTGTGGCGGTAACCGACGAGGCGAAAGCCCGCCAGGTCGCCGAGTTTCGCCACAGCAAACAGAGAGAAACCGAGTTGGTTAAAACCAGCAAGGTCTCCCTCGAAGAACTTTACGATCAGATCAAATCGGGCGATGTGAAAGAGCTGCGCGTGGTGCTCAAAGCCGATGTTCAGGGCTCCGTGGAAGCCCTGACGGAAGCGTTAAGCCGCATGTCCACTGACGAGGTAAAGCTCAGAGTGATTCACGGCTCGGTGGGCGGAATCACCGAGAGCGATGTGCTGCTGGCCGCTGCCTCCAACGCTATCGTGATCGGCTTCAACGTGAGACCGGAATCCAAGGGCGCCTCCTTGGCCGCGAAGGAAGGTGTGGACGTTCGCCTCTATACGATTATTTACGAGGCGGTGGCGGATGTCAGAGCCGCTATGGAAGGTATGCTGGAACCGGTCTATCGCGAGCAAACTCATGGGCGCGTCGAGATTCGTCAGACCTTCAATATTCAGGGCGTCGGCACCGTCGCAGGTTGCTACGTCACGGAAGGAAAAATTCAGCGTGGAAGCCTCGTCCGGTTGTTGCGCGATCAGGTAGTCGTTCATGAGGGCAAACTGGCGAGCCTCAAACGCTTCAAGGATGATGTCCGGGAAGTGGCTGCCGGCTATGAATGTGGTCTAGCCATTGAAGGGTTTCAAGACATCAAGCAGGGTGACGTTATTGAAGCCTACGAACGCATCCCGGTGGTGAGGCGTATCAACCCGAACCCCATGGGGCGCGAGGCCCAGCGCGCGACCGTTCAGGACAACCGCTAAAAAAGTTTCCCAGCCGCTCCATTTTATCCTCCATGGTCGTAGGGGTTCTCAAGTTGTGTCTTGTGCTTCCCGAGAACCATTCCCTCAAGGGAAAACGTGGAGTGCTCAAACGTATTCAGGCCCGGGTAGCGCATCAATTCAACATCTCGGTCACTGAATGCGGAAATCAGGATTTGTGGCAAAGCAGCGTGTTGGGTTTCGGAGTGGTGGGGAGCAGCCGACCGATCATCGAAGCCACACTTCGCAAAGTGGTGGATTATGTCGATGATCTCGGCTTGGCCCAGGTGGGGAGCGCCGAAGTAGAATTTTTCTATTGCTGACTCATTTCATGGACTATCAACGTTCGGATCGAGTGGGCGATTTGCTCATCGAAGTGATCTCGGAACTGCTAAGGAAAGAGATCCGCGATCCGCGCATCGGCGCGGTTACATTGACGGGAGCCAAAGTAAGTCGGGACCTCCGGCATGCTCGTATCTATTTTAATCTTCTTGGGCAACCAAAGGAAAAGAAAGAGGTCTTGGCGGGGCTCAAGAGCGCCACTGGCTTTATCCGGTCGAAAGCCGCCAAGCAACTCAATCTTCGATTCGTCCCTACCATTGAATTTTGCTATGACGAGACGGAAGATGAAGCCCAAAGGATTGAGGGCCTGTTAAAGCAGGTCAAATCCTAGCGGGCGCCCTAGGAATCGCTAAGGCGCAAATCCAGTTCCCAACTTTAAAGGTGAAATGACAAGCGAGGCGCAAACCTTCCATCGAGAGTTCAAGGTTAAAAAGTTAATGTTCAAGGTCAGAATGGGAGTTGATAGGCTCAGCCTGAACTCTTGAACGATCCATTCCTTCTCACCTCCAGGTTCACGCCTCGCTCAGCGTAGGTCGTAGCGTTAACTGCGGAAACCGGCTTCAGTTGCGTTTACGCTAAATCACTTTTGTCAGAGGGAAAAACACCATGACGCAAAGCGGTCTTCTGTTGGTTGACAAGCCAGCAGGTCCTTCCTCTGCCCACGTGGTATCGCGGGTCAAGAAAGTACTGGGGGCGAAAAAGGTGGGTCACCTCGGCACATTGGATCCCTTTGCATCGGGGTTGCTACTTTTAGGGATTAATGAGGGAACCAAAATCGCCGACATTTTCCTGCGCACGTTCAAAAGTTACCACGGGGTTATGGTTTTGGGTGTTGAAACTGACTCTCAGGATGCAACCGGAAATATTCTAACTGTGCGCCCGGCACCGGCCGTGGGCGATAACGAGCTTATGGCCCTGGAAAATAAATTCACCGGCGATTTGCAGCAGGTTCCCCCCATGTTTTCGGCTTTGAAGAAAGACGGGGTTCGCTTGTACCGGCTGGCGCGGCAAGGAAAGGAAGTACCGCGGGAGAGCCGGTCCATCAGAGTGGAAAAGCTTTGCCTGCGAAAGCTGAATGACGCGGAGCTGGAATTTGATGTTACCTGCTCTAGGGGAACGTACGTGCGCACGTTAGCTGCGGATATGGGTAAGCATCTCGGTTGCGGCGCCCACTTGAAGAACCTTCGGAGAACGGCCTGCGGCCACCTTACGGTGGCCCAAGCCATGACCATGGACGAAATCGAAAGGCTCGATGCAAAAACAAAAATCCCGTTGATCACGTTGCACGCGGCGCTCAGCCACTTGCGTGTGGTGACTTGGCCAAATCAGCTTCTGGCCCGGCTTCGGCTCGGGCAGCAGGAAATATTGGGACAAATAGGTAAACCCTTGGGAGGCGAGGAGTTGGTGTCTATTCAAGATCCGCGCGGGGAAGTCGTCGCTTTAGCGCGATGGGACGAGGAAATTCCGGGCCGGGGCTGGCGTCTTTTTCGCGTGTTTCACACGTAATTAAGAGCTCAAGGTTCAAAGTTCATGTTCAAAGGGCGCGGCTTGCGCATCCTGAGATTCGAAGGATCTGTCCGCTGAGGGAGAAGGATCCTTCACTTTGTTCAGGACAAGCCCTGGAACTTTGAACCGAGGATCGATTCACCAAGAATCGATCCTCGGTTGACAGCCCCTCAATGAATTGGATAGTTTGATAAGTAGAAGGACGCGAGGAGAGCCGCGTAGAAATGTGCTACTCGCCGTACGTTTTAGCTTCAGAACCTCAGGTGTAACGTGTGCGGACAAGATCAAAATTAATTTTGGGAAAGGGAGAACAGGATCCACATGACTGACACAGCAGTTCCCGCAAACACATTTATCGAGAAATGGGTCAAGGAAATGGCGGCGATGTGCCAGCCCGATGATGTCTTTTGGTGTGATGGCTCAGAAGCGGAACGTGAACGGTTGACCGAGAGTGCTGTTAAGTGCGGCGATCTCATGCCGTTGAATCAGAAAAAGTTACCAGGGTGTTATCTTCATCGTAGCGCTCTCAATGACGTCGCGCGGACAGAAAACCTGACCTTCGTTTGCACCCAACAGCAGGAGGAGGCGGGTCCCAACAACAATTGGATGGCGCCGGCGGAATCTTATGACAAGTTGGGTAAAATCTTTTCCGGCTCGATGCGTGGTCGGGCGATGTATGTCATTCCGTTTCTCATGGGCCCGCAAGGGTCACCGTTTAGCAAAGTTGGGATCCAAGTCACGGACAGTATTTATGTCGTGCTCAACATGCGCATCATGACCCGCATGGGCAAGGTGGCTCTCGATCATCTCGGAAACTCCGACGATTTCACGCGCTGTTTGCATTCCAAGGCGGATCTCGATATGGAACGGCGCTTCATCTGCCATTACCCTCAGGACAATACGATTTGGAGCGTCGGATCGGGCTACGGTGGCAACGCGTTGCTGGCGAAAAAATGTTTGGCGTTGAGAATTGCAAGCAAGCTCGGTCAACGCGAAGGCTGGCTTGCCGAACACATGCTGATTGTCGGTGTCGAAAGTCCCGACGGCGAAACTCATTACGTCTGCGGAGCATTCCCGAGCGCTTGCGGCAAAACCAATCTCGCGATGCTAGTGCCGCCCCCGAGCATGAAGGGATGGAAGATCCACACTATCGGCGATGACATTTCTTGGTTGCGCGTTGGTCCTGACGGGAGACTTTGGGCTATTAATCCGGAGGCGGGATTTTTCGGCGTTGCGCCGGGAACTGGATCCAAGACCAATTTGAACGCAGTGCAAACCATTAAGAGGGATACAATTTTTACCAACGTCGCGCTGAGACCAGACGGGACGGTTTGGTGGGAGGGGCACGATGATCCAGCGCCGGCAACCGCTGAAGACTGGCGCGGCAAGCCGTGGGATCCCAAGAGCGGTCATCCGGCAGCTCATCCCAACTCACGGTTTACGGTGTCGATCAAGCAATGTCCCACCTACTCCTCTGAGTGGCAAAAGCCGGAGGGAGTGCCCATCAGCGCTATTTTGTTCGGCGCGCGACGCCAGAAATTGATACCGTTGGTCTATCAATCGTTCAACTGGCAACACGGGACCTTCCTCGGCGCCACCCTGGCGTCTGAGACTACCGCGGCTGCCACCGGCGCCGTGGGCGTGGTGCGGCGCGATCCGATGGCGATGCTGCCCTTCTGCGGTTACAACATGGGAGACTATTGGCAGCACTGGCTTTCCATGGCCAAACGAGCCACCAATCCGCCGAAGATTTTTCGCGTCAACTGGTTCCAACGAGACGAAAAGGGAAAGTTCCTGTGGCCGGGCTTTGGCGAGAATCTGCGCGTCCTTCGTTGGGTTATAGAGCGATCCAAGGGGGCCGGTGACGCGGAGGAAACGCCGATCGGTTATGTGCCGAAAGCTTCAAGTCTCAATGGTGATGGACTCAAGGTTTCCAAGTCCGATCTCAAACAATTGGTGACCATTGATCGCGAAGGTTGGATGGGCAATCTCAAGAGCCAAAGCGAGTATTTCGACAAGTTTGGCGATCACCTGCCGGCCGGTATCAAAGAGGAACACAAAACTCTAGCTGCGCGTCTCAAGGGCTAGCGGGGAGCGGAGATAGTATCATGGCGAGAGGGCATCATGACATCGGAGGGCTTCCCGGCGCCGGTCCCATCGATCAAACGGAGCATCAACTCTCAGACTGGGAGATTCTGGCCGATGCTGTCAATCAAGCCTTAGGGGCGCGCGGGATCAAGCGCACCGACGAAATGCGGCGCGCGCGCGAAGAGATGGACGCGGGCCTCTATCGAGACCTCGCCTATTACGAACGATGGATCGCCAGCATCGAAACCATCCTAATCGAAAAAAAGATTCTCACCAAGGAAGAGATTGACCGCAAGCTCGCCGAGTTCGAGGCTAAGTGGGGCGAGCCGTGAGCCCAAGGAGCAGCAAATTCAAGCCGGGGGATCGCGTGCGGGTGCGCACCGACGACAGTCCCGGTCACATTCGCACCCCTTGGTATATTCGCGGTAAGACCGGATGGATCGAACGAATGTACGGCGAGTTTCTCAATCCGGAGTCGCTTGCCCATGGCGGTGATGGACTGCCCAAACGGATACTTTATCTGGTCGCCTTCAATCAAACCGATGTATGGGGAGCAACGCAGGCTCCAAGAGACAAAGTTCTCGTAGATATCTACGAACACTGGCTCGATCCCGCCGCTTGAGGAGATGTTAAGATGAGCGATGTTGCGTCTGACGCACATGGCCATGATCATCCGAAGCATGAACTGAGTTATTACGCCAAGCGGATCTATGCGATCCGCGATCTCCTGCTCGAAAAGGGAGTCATCACGGACAAAGACATCCAGCGCCAAATCGAGTATCAAGAGGCGCGCTCGCCGGCCAATGGCGCCAAACTGGTTGCCCGAGCCTGGGTCGACCCGGCCTTCAAGACTCGACTTATTGACGATCCGAAAGGGGCATGCGCCGAGATGGATATCGATGCTACGAGCATCAATGAATTTGTGGTTTTGGAAAATACCGAGAAGGTCCGCCATATGGTGGTTTGCACCCTGTGCTCCTGCTATCCGCGCCCCATTCTGGGCCGGCCGCCGGATTGGTACAAAAGCTTGAACTATCGGCAGCGCGCAGTGAATGATCCGCGCGGCGTCATGCGTGAATTTGGCCTTGTGCCGTCCGACGATGTCGAAGTGCGCGTGCACGATAGTACCGCCGATATGCGGTATCTCGTCTTGCCGCTGCGGCCCGAAGGGACCGAGGGGTTGGGCGAGGAGGAGCTTGCCAAACTTGTCATTCGGGACAGTATGATCGGTGTCACGGATGCGCTACCTGCCGCAACACTGAAGTAAAATGCATAAAAATAGCGTCATAAAACTTGGTCGTTTACTTTCCCACTGATCGTTCGAATACCCCACATTTTCCTTTATTATTCCCTCTCTCATCTCAGAGTTCGGCTCTGCCGTTCAACGCCCTGACCGCTCTTCACCGATATTTTTTACTCAGCGCGGCCGCTGGTCTCAAAATTGCTCTTGGACAGGCAACGCTTCAACGCGAAATGTTTCCGCTCCATCGGGGTCCGAAGCGTAACATTTAATTAATGGCCACACTCAACTGTTCACAAGCCCTCCGCGCCATCGGCGAAGACCTTGAGCAACGTGGCATCAAGGCCTTCGATATCACCTGCGAAGAGGACTACTACATGGTCCAAGGGGGCTATCAGGACCCGCCGAATCCCATGCCGTTGAACCTGCGCTATTCTATAGAAGACATCCGGCAATTGGATCGCGAGCAGCGAGAAAAGCGCTGCCAATCTCCCGAGGGCCATGACTTTCTCAGACTGCCCCTTATCTTGCGCTCCATCGCCGGCTACGTCGGTCGAAAAAAGGGCCGTCTGCTGCGCATCTCGAATAACGCTGCGACGGGAACCAACGCGGCGTTCAGGATTGAATACGCCAATGCTGACGATGAACGCATCGTCGATGAGCGCTCCGTCTCGGCGATCTACGATCTCTGTGTGAGCCAATACAAATTGAGAGGGACCGCCTTACCCGCAGGCAGCAGATATTTCTCCGTCGCCGCGAACCTAACCCAAGAACGTGACCGCTTTAGAAAGATGAGGTTGTGAGCGGTGGACGATACCGTCGATTATTATTCTATCTTGGGGGTAAAGCGGAAAGCCACCGGAGAAGAAATCAAGCGCGCCTATCGAAAGTTACTTTTTCGCTATCATCCCGATCGCAATCCGGAGGACGCGGGAGCCGCCCAGAAGTTGAAACAGGTCCTCGAAGCTTATGATATCCTGTCGGATCGGGACCATAGGCAGCGCTACGACGACACCGTACGAGGAAAATTCGCGGAGGGAAAAACAGAGGAGCAGGCGCAGAGTCAATCCGGCGCCGAATTCAAATTTTCATACGACTTCAAACACAAACAAGAGCCGGAACCTAAGTGTCCCCAGTGTTCCACTATAGGTATGGATGCGGTCGTCTCCCGCAAGGGAGGAATGGGCGCGTCTCGGGGAAAGCAATTTGTTCACTCGCCGTTCAGTGTGGTATTCTGTAATTCGTGCGGTCATGTCTACGGAATTACTAGCGCCTCAAGTTAATGCATCACTCCACCGCCCTCCACCACTAACAATTGCCCTGTCATAAAATCGCTGTCGCTGCTGGCTAAGAAGAGCGCCGTACCGACGATGTCCGCCGGAGTTTCAATGCGCTTGAAACAGCGCTTATCCATGCTGCCTTCACGCCGCTTGAGAATCTCTTCCGAAACCGACTCTTCGCTCATCGTCGAGCCGGGAGTCATGCAGTTGACGTTGATGTTCCACTCGCCGAGCTGTCGCGCCATCACGCGCGTGAGAGCGACGACGCCCCCTTTGGCGGTGGTGTAATGGGGCATGTTACCGGAGCCACTGAAAAAAGTCCCCGAGGCGATGTTGATAATCTTGCCGCGGCGCTGCCGCTTCATGACCGGAATCGCGGCTTTGCAGCAAAGAAAAACTCCCTTAAGGTTGACTTCGATTACTCGGTCCCAGTCTTCCAGCGCGAGTTCTTCCACTGGCCCCTTCCAAAGTTTTTGCGTGACATAAATAGCTGCGTTGTTCAGGAGCACATCGATGCGTCCGAATCTTTTTACGGTCTCGCGCATTAATCCCTCAACGCTGGGAAAGCTTCGCACATCGGTCGCCCGGGCCCAGGCGGAAAATCTCGAGTCACGGAGCGCTTTGGTTACGGCTTCGCCCCCCTCAGCATCGATATCGGCAATCACCACGTGGGCGCCCTCTTCGGCAAATTTGCGTGCGTAGGCCTTGCCGATGCCGTGGGCGGCGCCGGTGATGATGGCAACCTTATTGGCCAGTCTCATTTAAACCTCCCGGTAGGGTGCTGAAGGAGCACCATCCTTCGTCGGCACGATCGGCTCGATGCCAATCTACCAAGGGCTGGAGCACTGGAGTGATGGAGTAATGCATTTCGCTACCAATACTCCACTTCATAAGTATCTAAGCAAAGTCTGGAGTTTTGCCTTCGAGAAAAGTTCCGAGGTGAGCCGCTGAAAACTGCAGGCCGACGTAAAAGGCGCCGAAGAGTCCATAGACGGCGCTGGCTTCGTCAAAACGCATCTCGTATACGAGTTTCTTGAATACCAAGGGATCATCCGCAAAGAGATCGACTCCCCATTCCCAGTCGTCAAAGCCAATGGAGCCAGAGATGATTTGAATGACCCGCCCGGCGTAATGGCGGCCGATCATGCCATGCTCGCGCATCATGCTTTGGCGCTCGACGATAGGCTGGCTATACCAGTTCTTGGATTCCCCGCGCAACTTATTCATCGGGTAGAAGCAGAGGTAACGGCGGTGGGGAATCTCAGGCCACAGGCGTGGCTGAGCGCTTTGTCTTTGCTTGGCAAGTTCGACTTCAACTTCTCGATTCCACTCCGCGGTTCCGGCCTGGAGGCGTTTCGCGGTTAACTCTCTGTAGAGTTTTACCGACCCTTCATAGAGTCCCAGCTCAATGACCGAAACATAAGACGTCGTGGGTTCGAGAAATTCATGGAACCGGGAATGGGCCAGGCGCAGCTCGGCGCGATTGAGATCGTCCAGGGTGTGCCTAAAATGAACGGCCATTAAATCGCCCTTATGTCCCAACAGAGAAAACAGCGCGCTTGGGTCTTCTTTGTTCCTTTCCATCGACGTAAACATCGCCGTGGCTCGATCGAGAATGCTTTTCTGATCCGATGCGCCGAGGGCGCGCCAGGCCGACCAGCGTACGCGGAACATCTGGTGTAAAATGTACGCGCCGTCAAGGGTGAGGGGAACCGCAGGCAGTAGTCCAGCAGTTGGATCTTTTTCCTCGCCGGCCATGATGAAATGAGCTATGCGCTAAAGTTATCTTTGGAAATTGCCTGGTATCAACGGGCGTTCAACTCAACTGTGGTGTACCGGTGGGCGCGGGGTGATCAGGCTTGACGCCCCGGAACCGATTGCGCAGAGACTGGAAGCCCCGTTTCGCCATGCGAAATAGTCTCGGTACCAGCCAAACGACGAGAGCGAGAAAGCCCAGCACCAAAATCAACATTAAAACCGGGTGATTGAAAATCATCCAGAGACCGCCCAGGACGGCGAAGTCTTCGGTGATGCTGGCGAGCCAGTTGCTGAATGGTTCAGGACTGGCATTGATCGCCAGACGCGCTGTCGCTTTGGTTCCATGGGCTGCCAAGGCTACGGCGCCGCCCCCCAATAAAGCGACCAGTTCCAAAGCCGGGTTCATGGGACCCAGGGAGCGTGCGGCCAAAATTGCGCCGGCCGGTACGCGAATGAAAGTGTGTAGCACGTCCCAGCCGCTGTCCACGTAGGGGACTTTATCGGCGAAAAATTCGATGACGTACATGATACAAGCCACAGCAATCACCGCCGGATGAGTGAGCACCTGCAGTTCGGGTGGCAGTTGAATCATCTCGGTTCTGCCGGCGATGCCAAGAGCGGCAACAGTCGCATAAAGATTGATGCCCGAGGCCCAAGCCGTTCCTAACGCCAGACTCAACGATTGGAGAGCGTCCATCTTTGAATCTCCTCAAAGGGTATCCATGCTAATTTGACGCTTGAGAGATAAAAATAATTCGGTGCTCCGGCGATAAGTCTTAGCTGCCGTCATAGTTTCCACTTTTGCTCGATCTTATCCTTGATTTCTTTGGTAAACGCGTTGACCGCAGGAAACTGATCCATCCATTTATAGGGCCGGCAGGCATCGATCAACACGCGATCCGAAGTGTAGCCCCGGGGTGAGCGCTCTTCAGGAGGGAGAGCCGGTTCGCAGACCGAGGCCCAGACTCCCTTCACTACATCCAATCCTTCCCGCACATGACAGCGCGTGGCAACGGCCCATATGACGTCGGCGGGATTGGTGATGTCGATGTCATCGTCTACAACTACGACAAACTTTCCACCGTACGCTCCCGCGCGTGCGCCCGCCGCGACGAGTAAGGCCTGTTTAGAGTGGCCCGCGTAGCGCTGGTGGATGGCCACGACGGTGAACGGTCCCGGCTGCCCGCCATAGACGAACCCCCAAACACCTTTGATCTCAGGGACGCCGGCCTTTTCCAGCTGTTCCCACAAAGTGGCAGCGCCAAGCGGAATAGGTAAATAGCTTGCCGGTGGCTTGAGCGGCGGCGCGCCGAGGAGGATCGGATCGTTCCGGTAATAAACGCGCTTCACCACCATCACGGGAGTCTCGCCGACGTTTGCCTCAGTGAAATATCCTGGCCATTCACCGAAGGGTCCTTCCTTCGGCATTTCTTCGTCCTTCATGGGTGGCAATTCGCCTTCGAGCACAATCTCGGCGTTGGCGGGAATCGGCAGACCCGTGACGGCGCCGCAAGCTACGGGCACCGGCGATCCCTGGAGGTAACCCGCGAACTCAAATTCATTTACGTCCGGCGGCAGCGGCATCTGAGCCGCAAGGAAAACCGCCGGGCCCTGGCCCAAGGTAATGGCTATAGGCAGAGGTTTCCGAGCGTCGCGGGCGCGTTCGAAAGCCAACCGCCCATGCTTGCCCATGTTCATTTTGACCGACACTCTATTTTTGTCCTGTACCATCACACGATAAGTCCCGATATTGATTCTTCCGGTATCGGGATCCTTGGTGATGATTCCACAACCGGTTCCAATGTAAGGTCCGCCGTCGAGCTCGTGCCAGCTTGGAACCGGGAATTTGTAGAGGTCGACATCGTTTTCGGCCATTTGGTTTTCAAAAACGGGCCCGCCTTCCACCTGTTCAACCGGAACCGGTTTATAGGCAGCGAGCTTCTTGCGCCACGCGTAGAGGTAATCGACGCCGTTCAAGTCGGGTGAGATTCCCATGGCCGGCCCGGTTCGCTTGCAGGTGCGAAACACGTTGGAGATCACTCGGAATTCCGAAGGAAAGTCCTTGAACTTGCCGAACAGCAATGCCGGTCCCTCTTTCTCAGCGGCGCGCTCGGTGAGGGCGCCGACTTCTAGATTCAGGTCTGCTCCTTCAAATCGCCGCAGCTCACCCATCGCTTCGAGGGTTTCGATGTATCCGCGCATGTCCGTCACGTCTGCCATGTGGTCCTCCGGAATCGAAATCATACTATTGTGGCACGATGGAGGAGTCAACATGAGGTATGAATCGGATTTGATCTCGAGGACGGGTATCATTTCAGTTCACGACCGTCACTTCGAACCGATGCTCCCTTGACTTTGGGATAGCTTTCTTTACCTTGAATGGATCATGCGCCGGTTCATTTCGGGCCTATTTCTTTGGTTATTTTCGTCAATGATCGCGGTGGAAGTTTCTCGTGCCACGGCGGTCCAAGAGTTCGTTTTGGATAATCGGCTCAAGGTTTTGCTTTTGGAAGATCATAAAAGTCCCGCAGTGACCTTTCAGGTATGGTATCGGGTGGGCTCGCGCAATGAAAAGGACGGCAAGAGCGGCCTGTCCCATTTTCTCGAGCATATGATGTTCAAAGGGACGCCATCCATAAAACCTGAGGAGTATTCGCGCATCATCGCCAAGAACGGCGGGCGATCTAACGCGTTCACCACGTCGGACGTAACGGTTTACTTCGCAACCATGAGCCGGGACAAGATCGGCATCGAGCTCGAAATGGAAGCCGATCGCATGGCGAACGCGCTCTTGGGCGATACCTATTTCGAACCCGAAAAAAAAGTCATTCAGGAAGAGCGCCGCCTCAGGACCGATGACAAGCCAGTTGCAGCGCTGGACGAAGTCACCAGCGCCGTTGCTTATACGGTTCATCCTTATCGCCGGCCCGTCATTGGATGGATGGACGATATTCAAAACCTCTCACGCCAGGACCTGGTGGATCATTACAAGTTGTACTACGCGCCCAACAACGCGTTTATCGTGATCGCCGGCGATTTTTCCACGGAAGAGATACTACCGAAGATCAAAGCTGCGTTTGAAAAGATTCCACGCGGACCGGAACCGCCGAAAGTACGCGCCGAGGAGCCGCCCCAGAGAGGAGAACGGCGAGTTTTTCTCAAGAAGGAAGCCGAATTACCTTTTGTCATGATGTTCTACCATGCGCCGAATCTCAAGAGTCCGGATAATTTTGCCTTGGATCTTTTGACTGTGGTGCTCGCCGGTGGACGCAGTTCTCCTCTGTATCACGATCTGGTCTACCAAAAACGGCTTGCGCGCAGCGTGGACGCTAATTACAGCAGTGTATCGATGGACCCAGGGGGTTTTAGCATTACGGCGCAACTCATGCCTGGCAAAGAGCCGCCGGAAGTGGAACGTGAAATAGATACTCTGGTTGACAAAATCAAGTCGGAGCTGATTAGTGAGCGGGATTTGCAGAAGGCCAAGAATCAAGTCGAATCGAGTTTTATCTTCGCCCAGGACTCGATATTCGGCCAAGCGATGAAAATCGGTTCCTATGAAGCTAACGGTGGTTGGCGCCAGATGGATCAGTATATCGACGGGATTCGGCGAGTCACGCGTGAGGATATTCAACGTGTGGCCAGAGAATATTTAGACCGCGACCGCAGAACGGTCGGTATGTTAATTCCTACCAAAGACAAAACCTAATGACAAGATTCTTCCCGTGGGTTGTCACATCGGTCTGCGTCGTTATCCTCGCCGCTTGGGCACCACTTTTGGACGCGGCGTTGGCGCCTAAGCGCTCAATACTGGATAACGGGCTGGTTCTGCTAACGTCTCAGCAAAGATCGTTGCCCATGGTGTCCATCGAATTGTTGATCGAGGCGGGTTCGCGCTACGACAACGAGGAAGGAGTTGCCAATCTCGTAGCCAGGCTCCTGACCTATGGCACGAAACGGCGCTCGGCGCTGCAAATCAGCGACACGGTGGATTTCATCGGGGCGAGTTTGTCGGCCAGCTGCGGCGAGGATGCTGCATCCGTAAGTTTAACCATTCTCAAAAAGGATCTCGCCACAGGATTGGATTTGTTAGCGGATATTCTGACGGCCTCGACGTTTCCGCAGGAGGAAATCGATCGGCAAAAGCAGGCGGTTATTGCTGGCATCAAGGCACGGGAAGAAAGTCCGGGGTCCATCGCGCAAAGGCGGTTTGCTGCAGCGCTCTACCCACAGAGCCCGTATGGCCGGCCCGTGGAAGGGAACGAAGCGTCTGTCAAAGCGATTTCCCAGGCGAGCTTGCAGGAATTTTATCAGCGGTTTTATCGGCCGAACCGCGCGATCATGGCCGTTGTCGGAGACATTTCCCAGGATGAACTCATCCGGGCCCTCAATCAATCCTTACGGTCGTGGACGAAAGGAGAGCCTCGCGGCAAGCCGCTCGTGCCCTCCACCATAGGCGAAGCGCAGGTCATCCGCGTTAACAAGGATCTCACCCAGGCCAATATTATTCTCGGTCAGCAGGGAATAAGCCGGGAAAACCCAGACTATTATGCGATCCAAGTCATGAACTGCATTTTAGGCGGCGGTGGGTTTTCATCCCGGGCAATGGACGCGATCCGTAACGAGCGTGGTCTCGCCTATTCTGTTTACAGCTATTTCAGTGCCGAACGGAGCCGAGGAAGCTTCGAACTCGTCATGCAGACAAAAAACGAGACAGCTTTGGAAGCGATTCGCCTTGCGCAGACCGAAATTCGCCGTATTCGCGAGGAATCGGTGACCGATCAGGAACTCAGCGACGCGAAGGATTACCTGATCGGCAGTTTCCCGCTGCGTTTGGATACCAATCGCAGGGTAGCGAGCTTTCTCGTGCAAGTGGAATTTTATCAGCTTGGTTTAGACTATCCCGAGCGTTACAGCGACTTGATTCGGAAAGTAACGCGGGAAGATGTCGAACGTGTTGCGCGGCAATACTTGCATCCTGAAAAACTTATCACCGTGGTCGTCGGCAACCAGAAAAAAATCGGCGAAAATTGATCAAGCGCTTGGCCCCGGAAGTTCGCCGCTGAAACGTCGTCGCTATCTCTCTCCCTTAAAACTTTTTTCTCGTTTGGGCCGCTATTTGGCGGTTTTCCTGCCAAGTCTGTTCAGAGAAGAGCCGATCGCGCTGACGTTGTTATCCGGGCAGTTCCGAGCGCACGGCGGTATTTTTTTAACGCCCAGCCATACGTTGTTAATATCTTGCCATAGGGAATGTTTTTCCCCGCAGCCATGGCCGACGCCAAAAATTGATTGGGTATTCATGGGTTAGGTCGAGAAAGGAAGGCCCGATCCGCGTGGCATATGCTTTGCTCGATTGCCGACGAGCCGTCAAACTTTAGAAACTCAATAACAAAGGAGAAAACATGCAGTTGGAAGCCGCGTCAAGGTTCACGGAAGAATCCGAAGAAGTGGTTTGGTCCAACCCTCTAGTGGGAAACAGCTTCAAGATGCGCGCTGTGAAGGCGCTAATTAATAAACTAGCAGATAGCAGCTCGACGGTGTTAATCACGGGTGAAAGCGGCACGGGAAAAGAATTGGCCGCTCGAGCGATCCATGGACTCAGTCCTCGTAGTGCTGAGCTCTTTGTTCCGGTCCATTGCGGTGCGATTCCGGAGGAGCTCTTGGAGAGCGAGCTTTTTGGTCACGTTCGCGGCGCCTTCACCGGGGCGATTAACTCCCGGTTGGGCCGCTTTCAACTCGCCAACGGTGGGACGCTCTTTCTCGACGAAATCGGTGAAATGAGTCCCAAGCTCCAAGTAAAACTCCTCCGCGTATTGCAAGAGCGGAAGTTTGAACCCGTGGGCAGCGACCGCGCCGTCCAAGTGGATGTGCGCGTGGTGGCGGCAACTAACCGAGATCTTCACATTGCCGTTCGCGAAGGAAAATTTCGCGAAGATTTGTTCTATCGTCTCAACGTACTTCCGTTGCACCTTCCATCTCTGCGCGAACGCGAGGGAGATATCCCGCTTCTGGTGCATTACTTCTTGGAGATGCATGGTCGGCGCAAAGGGAAGTCTTTGACTCAAGTCGACGAGCAGGCCATGGCGGTTGTTGAACAGTACCGTTGGCCAGGGAATGTGAGGGAGGTGGAAAACCTGGTCGAGCGCCTCATCGTGCTCAACGAAGACGGAATCATCCGGGTCGGCGATCTGCCAGACTACATCGTTCACAATACCGTCCTGTCACAGCCCACCACTGCCAATGTTTCGTTGCCGGCCACGGGCGTGGACCTGGATGGCTTTCTGGAAAACATCGAAAACGGTTTTATCCAACAGGCGCTGCAGCGTTCCCGTGGAAACAAGACCTTGGCCGCAGCACTGCTCAAGCTTAATCGCACCACGTTCATCGAGCGTCTGCGGAAAAAAGGCCTGCTCAATTCTGCGCGGCAAAATTCTCTGCCTCTGGGGTCCATCGCGCCTTTGACAGGAGCAAACCTTTCATTGACGGAAGCCGGTTCCAGTTGTTGGAGTCCTAACGAACTTACGGACCCGGATAGCGGCGAATTGAATAGCGCGACGCTCTAGGGACGCGCACATTTCCATGTACGCCTTGCTCCGTCCGAATATTGACGGCCGACAATTTCTTGGGGAATGAGGAGCCAAAAAGTGCCCACCCCACTCGGTCAGCCCGGTGAGAACGTTCAAGCCCTAAAGGGTCTCATTGGTTGGTTTAATCAGAGCAGTTTCGAGTTGATCCAGGAGTATCGGCGTCTCGAAGAGCGCGCGGCCACTCTCAAAGGGCGACTTGAGGCGAAGCATCGCGAGTTGAAAAACAGCCTGCGCGAGCGCGAAGAGGCGCGCGCCTACCTTCTGTCCGTGCTTGAGAGTCTAAAGGCCGGCGTGTTGGTGCTGGACAAAAATCTTCGTCCCACTTTTGTCAATCGGCGTCTGACCGAACTCACCGGCGCTATCGACAACGGGCGCGCCGTGCAACTGCTGGGAGATAAGCTGGCGGCAAGTCTGCGCCGAGGCGACAAAGGATTTTTGCCTTTGGAATGTGAGAAAGTGGTACAAGGTCCCGGAGGGATCATGACTCCGGTGCACTTTATTCTTTCCGAGGTCGCGACCGGACAAGAGCGCAGCGACTACGTTCTCGTCTTCCAAGACATCACGACCCTCAAACGATTGGAGGCCGAGACAGCGCGAACTCGAAGGCTCGCTTCCCTTGTGGTGATGGCCTCGGAAATCGCGCACCAAGTGAGAAGTCCGTTAGGAGGCATCGAGCTCTACGCTTCGCTGTTAAAGGAAAGAGCTAGCGGAGATCCAAAACGTTTGGCGGGAGAATTTTTGAACGCCGTGCAACGGCTGTGTACGACGATCTCTCATCTACTTTCTTTCGCCGCCGAGCCTGCCATTACCACCGACGTTTTGCCCGTTGCGTCGCTGTTAGAAGATTTGCAAGAAGACTCAAAACCCCTCTTCGTCAACAGTCCGTGGTCAATCAGCTTCGCGTGTGAACCGGATCTCCCGCCCTTGTGGGGCGATCGGGGACTTTTGGCGCAAGCCGTTCTGAATCTTGTCGTAAACTCCAAAGAAGCGATGCCTAGAGGTGGTCGGATCAGATTGAATGCCAAGTTATCGTCGTTTTCCGCCCTAGGCGGGCAGATCCATCGCGCCATTGAGATCGAAGTGACGGACGAAGGACTAGCATCGCTCCGGAAAATCGGCAACGGATCTTCGATCCTTTCTTCACGACCAAATCCGAGGGAACCGGCTTGGGACTCTCGTTTACGCACAAGATTATTAGCGCCCATAGAGGTTCCATAACAATTTCATCTAACTCGGGCCGGGGCACACAGATTTCGCTATACCTGGCGGCGGCCGAGGAAATTGACGCTCATGCAAAAGCGAATTGTCATAGCTGACGACGACCCGACCATGCGTTCTGCCCTGGGTGAGGCGCTGAGCAGCACCGGTTACAACACCGTGGTGTTTCCTAACGGTGCCGATGCCGAGCTCTATATTAAGGAGTCCGGCGCGGATCTCGTGGTGAGCGATATTCGCATGCTGGGTCTCACCGGACTCGAATTACTGAAACGCTTTCCCCGCATCCCGTTTATTATGATCAGCGGCTTTGCGACAGTGCCCGAAGCGGTCGAAGCAATGAAAATTGGCGCTTATGATTTCGTCGTTAAGCCGTTCTCATATCGCGAGCTCATTGATCTCGTGGAAGCGGGGTGCCGCGCCAACGGAGTGGAAGCTGTATTTGACGAGGGCGGTGAGATCGTGACCGCCCACGCGCGCATGTGTTCGCTCCTGGAGTTTGCCCGTCAAGTGGCGAAGTCTCACGCCTCGATTTTGATCCAGGGTGAGAGTGGAGCCGGCAAGGAATTGTTGGCCCGTTATATTCATGGCCACAGCCGCCGTCACGAGGGTCCGTTCGTCGCAGTCAATTGCGCCGCATTGCCAGAGGGGCTTTTGGAGTCGGAACTGTTCGGTCACGAACGCGGCGCTTTTACGGGAGGGATGGGCACCAAAGCAGGAAAATTTGAGCTGGCCCACGGCGGTACGTTACTACTCGACGAAGTGAGCGAAATGCCTCTGTCCTTGCAAGCGAAGCTCCTACGGGTGTTGCAGGAACGGGTGGTGGATCGATTGGGGGGAAAGAAGCCGCTGCCCATCGACATTCGTGTCATTTCCACAACCAACCGCGATCTGCGCGAGATGATTCAGGCGGGAAATTTTCGTGAGGATTTGTTCTACCGGCTCAATGTTGTACCCGTTCGTCTATTTCCGCTGCGCGAGCGGCTCGACGATATCGAACCTTTAGCGCAGTCGTACTTTTTTCGGCAGGGCTATCCCCAGGCTTCCCTTTCGGCTGCAGCGCTGGCTCAACTGAAAAGTTATTCCTGGCGTGGCAATGTTCGCGAACTCTTCGACGTGCTCGAACGGGCCGTCATTGTCGCGGGTGGAAAGAGAATCGAAGCTGAGCATCTTCTGCTCGAAGAGGTGATAGGGATTGGCGCCGATGAGCCGCCCGCCAGCACAGAAAACGGTAACATGGCCGCTAGCGCGGTGATTCTTAAGAAACAAGCTGAATCGGCGGAGTCAAAGAGCCTTTCAGTTCGGGAGATGGAAAAACAGCTCATTTTTCAGACTCTTCATCAGGTCAACGACAATCGCAC
>Ga0209684_1000023_pt1 | contig 26814 bp, 24 predicted proteins | sample PanSoiPlot6MoBio_FD_188322 | JGI IMG/M metagenome (GOLD analysis project Ga0209684, IMG submission 188322) | Tropical forest soil microbial communities from Panama analyzed to predict greenhouse gas emissions - Panama Soil Plot 6 MoBio (SPAdes)... | ecosystem: Environmental > Terrestrial > Soil...
AGAAGCTGGCTCCTGGAGACTCGCACCACTGATCGCGGCCGCCGCCACGTCCTCCAACTCGGCGGGCTCGGGCTCGGCGTGGTCGACCTCGCCGCCCGTTCGGCTCACGCGAGCGCCGGACGAAGAGACGCCCCTCAAGATTGGGCGTGTCGGGGTCGGGCAGCATAGAGCGTTGAGGCGTGTGACAATGGAACCCGAGCGACGAACCATGCACACTTTCGCGCAGGAGCGGAGGGTTCAGCAGACAACAGCCGCCAAATCGGCGATACGCGGTCGCGCCCAATGTGGCGAACAGCTTGAGGCGAACTCGATCCTATCCATACAGCGCACAATCGGGAATCAAGCCGTACGGCGATTTTTAAAAATAAATACGGGAGATGTCAAAAGAGAGTCTATTCCTGAATTCGCCGGCTTCGGTAACGTTTTCATCCGAACACCCATACATAGCCCTGCACCCGGAGCGATACAGACCAAACTATCGGTCAATAAGCCGGGAGACCAATATGAGCAAGAGGCAGATCGTATCTCCGAACAAGTAATGCGGATGCCTGGGCCGCACCTCCAGCGTACCTGCACCTGTGGTGGGGCGTGCCCCAAGTGTCAGGCAGAGCAGCTTGGGCGCGGACATGAGCGCTTGCAGACTCGGAATGTCGGGACAGGTGAGTGGGGACAGACCGAAGTGCCGCCACTTGTCCGTGAAGTACTTCGCTCTCCTGGTCAACCCATCGACCCGGCTACTCGGGTCTTTATGGAGCTGCGCTTCGGACGTGAATTCAGCCGTGTGCGTGTCCATCATGACGAAAAAGCTGCCGAATCCGCGAAATCGATTAGTGCGCTAGCTTACACGAGTGGTAATCATATTGCCTTTAATGATGGACAATACAGCCCAACTACTGAAAGCGGGAAGCAATTATTGGCACATGAATTGGTCCATACGATGCAGCAAGAGAATAGTCTGCATCGTAAAATAGATTTCACTAAGCCAGAACCAATTTTGTCTGACCCCATTCCATCTGTCTTAGGTGGAAGAACTATTTTAGGAAGAACCCTTCCTGGATTTAACGGGACACTTCTCCCAGAGTTTGCAATCAAAGAAAATTATAAAAAAGCCGTTTTCAATGTGCTCCAACCCCTGGCCTTTAAGTTTTCCGCCGCGCAAAATGATGAAAAGACGTGCAAAGTTGCTGCTGATAATTTCAATATTAATGTTTTTGCAGAAGTGAGAGCAATTACAGAACCACAGGGGAAAAAATGGTCGGGATCTTACCCGCCAAGTATTTTGGGCAGTCCGCCTTCAGTATGTGCAAACAAGGGTAAAAATGATGCGATTCAAGTAGAAATGGAGGGGAAGCCTGATAGCGACGCGTTGTATAAAAAAGTGCTGACCCATGAGGGAGAGCATGTTACTGATCTTGAAAAAATTTCAACTAGCGAACTTAAACCTTATCACGATTTTCTAATTGGGCTTACAGGTAAAGGAAAGACCGACAAAGACTGCGTAGATGGTATTTTTAAACAAGTTGGAACTAGAGATACCCTTGCCGCTAATGAATTTGTAGAAAAATGGATAAATGCAGTACAAGTTTATGACAAGCCAGGTGGAACACACCATTCAAAGTTTGAGACTAAAGTAGACCCCCAATGTACGACGATGAATATAACAGAGAAAGTTTAACAACTTTAAATCAAACACACCCAAATTAGTAGAGTGCAAAGTTTCATTATCTGAGGTGAAATGCAGTGGTTGGTTATTGGCTTTACGCTGCCTAAACGGTGCAGCGGACGGCGCAAAAAACTGCGCCGCCGTTGACCTTGCACGTTCGCCAAGTAAGGTATGGCTATGTCATCCACCGCCGTCTATCCACTCGCTGGCGGCTGTGACTGCCGGGACGTCCGCTACCAGCTCGAGGGTCCTCCGCTATTCGTTCACTGTTGCCACTGCCGTTGGTGCCAGCGGGAGACTGGTGCGTCCTTTGCTCTGAACGCGATGATCGAAGCCGACCGAGTCACGCTGCTCGGCGCCGAGCCGGAGGTTGTCAACACACCTTCTGAGAGTGGTAAGGGCCAGAAGATCGCCCGCTGCCCGAACTGCCGCATCGCCGTCTGGAGCAACTACGCGGGCGCAGGGCCGTCCATCCGATTTGTCCGCGTCGGAACGCTCGACAAACCGGACCAGCTGCCGCCTGACATACACATTTTCACTGCGTCCAAACAGCCCTGGGTGGTTCTGCCGCCAGGAACACCAGCGGTGCTCGAGTACTATGATCGCAAGCAATACTGGCCCGCTGAGAGTCTGGCGCGTCGTGAGGCGCTGCTGGCAAGGATCTCCGCGCAACAAACCAATGTGCAGCGATAGCGACCTAACCCTTCCATCGGCCGGACCCGCGAGCGGCTAGGCTGCTTGCAATCCGTTCATGTCAAACGTTGCGTGCGAGATCTCTGCATACCGGAGGGCCGATCGGACCTGAAGATGTGCGCACAGCGAAAATCTTGTACGAACAAGGGTGGGGTCATGGCCTACCCCGCTTAAGCCGATCACGAGGATCAAACGACGGCTAATTCAATTTTCGCTCATGGCTCAGCAGCATAGCGTTAAGCCTGGCCATGGCTTAACCCATGGAGGAGACTGTTTATGAAAATTGACGGCGGGTGCCATTGCGGTTACATCACTTACGTCGCAGAAATCGATCCCGACACGGTTGGAATATGCCATTGCACGGATTGCCAGACCCTGTCGGGTTCCGCCTTTCGTACTAGTGTTCGCGCAGCAAAGGACGCGTTTAGCTTACGTTCTGGACAACCAAAGATTTATGTAAAGACTGCCGAAAGCGGCAACAAACGCGCCCAAGCGTTCTGTCCCGAGTGCGGTACGCCGATCTACGCGGCGGACGTCACTGACCCTCAGTCATTCACTATCCGCGTGGGTACGGTGCGCCAGCGAGCCGAGCTGCGGCCAAAGTCACAAGGGTGGTGCCGATCCGCACGCGACTGGGTCATGGATCTGCACTCCATAAAACAATTTGCCAAGCAACGGAACAGCTAGGACAGACTCTGACCATGAAGTGTTTCATGATCTTACGCTCGCCCACAGACAATGAAAATGCGAACTTCGTCATGCTCGTCATGCCGGCATGGATAGCCGGCATCCAGATTCGCAAGGATGCTTCCGGAGACATCCGTGTCAATCTGGATTCCAGCACTCCATGCTGGAATGACGCACCGTTTCGGAACGTTACAATCCTTCGTGGATTGGAAAACGGCTAACGGAAGCGCAAAGAGGGTGCGCGGCCTAGCTTTAATGTTTAGGCTTCACGAAAAGCGATGTCCATCACTGAGTTCTATGACGCTTTGGCTCCCTGGTATCACTTGATCTACGAGGATTGGGAGAGCAGCATCGAACGTCAAGGCTCGGCGCTTGACTCAGTAATTCGGTCGATTCTCGATGAGCGTCACCGGTCAGTCCTCGATGTTGCCTGTGGCATCGGCACCCAGAGCCTCGGTCTCGCCGCTCGAGGTTATGCAGTTACCGGCTCAGATCTTTCTCCCAAGGCAATTGATCGCGCGCGCTCCGAGGCAGCCCGGCGTGATCTTTCGATTTCGTTCTCCGTCGCAGACATGCGGCGAGCATATGCTCACCACGCGCGCGAGTTCGACATCGTTCTGTGTGCCGACAATTCTTTGCCTCATCTCTTGTCCGACGAGGAAATTTCTACCGCTCTCGGACAATTCCTTTTGTGCACCAAGCCTGGAGGACTCGTCATTCTTTCGGTGCGCGACTACGCCACCCTTGAGCGCGGCGGTACGCAGATCAAACCCTACGGCGTTCGCTATGATGGAGCAGTACGGTATGTGTTGTTCCAAGTCTGGGACTGGCGCGGCTCTTGGTACGACCTGAGTTTTTACGTCGTGCGCGATGACGGCGGCACCACAGAATGCCATATTGACGTGGCGCGTTCCACCTACTACGCTATCTCCATTTCCGAGATCATACACCTCATGGAGAAGGCCGGCTTTATCGGTGTTCGACGTATTCATAATGTTTTCTTCCAGCCTCTCATTGTGGGCATTCGGCCAAGCGGAGACTAACCCAGCGCGCATCACGCTAAACGTCTTTAAAAAATCACGCGAGTAACGTGGTGGCATAACTTGTTTCCCTCCCATCCACTAAGTTTCTTTGGATGTAAATTCTAAGTGACGTCAGAATTTGGCCAATGAACTCTTCTGGAGTTTCAATATGCCTAATAACAATCCACTCTCTAAAATCCAGCATATCGTTGTCCTGATGCTGGAAAACCGATCCTTCGACTCTATGCTCGGTTTTCTCTATGCGGACCAGGAAAACAAATCGCCGTCCGGCCAACCTTTCGAGGGTCTGACGGGTAAAGAAGCCAATCCCAATGCTGTCGGCAAGAGCATCCCGGTCTTCAAGATCAAGCCCGCCGACAAGAACGCTTATTTCATGCCCGGCACAGATCCTGGCGAAGGCTACGCTGCCACCAACTCGCAGCTCTTTGGCAGTGTCAATGCTCCGACGCCGCCAGTCGCCACCAATCAAGGATTCGTGAAGGACTTTTCTTCTACACTCGCGTGGGAGGAAAAGACGCCAAGCTGGGCAAAGCAAATCCTGCCGGGAACGGTCGGTCAAAATATCATGGGCATCTTCACCCCTGAGATGCTGCCCGTGCTGTCAGCCCTCGCGCGTGGCTACGCCGTGTGCGACCACTGGTATTGCTCCTTACCGACCGAGACCATGCCTAACCGAGCGTTCGCTAATGCAGCCACCAGTCAGGGCCACATGGACGACAAGACTAAATCCTTCACCGTTCCCAGCATTTTTGGCCTGCTTAGTCACAACAATGTGAGTTGGGCCATCTATGGCTATGATACGGAGCCGCTCACACGCCACACTTTTCCCGACACCAGCAATGCGGACGATTCGCATTTCGGCCTCTTGAAAGACTTCCAGTCCGCAGCCGCCGGTGGAACGCTGCCGGCCTACACGTTTCTGGAGCCTGACTGGTCCCCCACTGGCAACAGCCAACATCCCAATTACGACGTCGCTCTTGGTGAGCAGTTGATCCACGATGTTTACTATACCGTGTACAATGGCAAAGCTTGGGAGCAAACGCTTCTCATCATTACCTACGACGAGCACGGTGGGTGCTACGACCATGTTGCGCCGCCCTTAGGTGCCGTGCCCCCGGATAACACCCCAGGCGAATACGGTTTCGACTTCAAGCGGTTTGGGGTTCGTGTGCCCACGGTTATTGTTTCTCCTTTGATCGCACCAGGTACCATTTTCCGCGTACTTTCGGGCACGATGCCTCTGGACCACACCTCAATCTTGAAGACCGTCGAGAAGCGCTGGAGGTTGCATGCCCTGACCGCGCGCGACGCCGCTGCGCCCGATGTCGGTGATGTGCTTACGCTCAACAACGCTCGCACGGATGATCCGCTAAAGGGAGTGAAAGTTCCCCCAGCTAGCGGCAAGGATCCGGCCAAGGGCCAGCCTTCTCACCTACAGCAAGTGCATGCTGAATTGGTAGCGCAGTTGCCGGTCCAGGACGCGCACGGTAATAGAATTCCACCATTGCCTGATTTGCGCACGAGTGCCGACTACAAAGCCTTCATTCAATCGCGCACCGCCGCATGGAAGAAAAGCCGGCAGACCATTGCAGTGCTCAACACGCGGAGCGCACGAAAGCGCAGGGCGAAAAGGATGACTCACCCAAAACCCAAGGCAAAGAAAAAGTCCTAAGCAAATGTACCTCAATATAGAATAATTGCGTCGAAACTTGCGCAACTAACACTATTGACGGCGAGCTTCGCTTTCAGCTAACTTCAACGCGACTGTTGATTAATCAAATTACGACGGAGGTGAACCATGTACGAGATCGCAGGAAAAAAGATTGCCAGCACTCTGGCGGAAATCGTCGAGCCAGCGCGGACGGCGCTGCTTATATGGGACATGGAGTACGCCATCGGGCCCAATGCTTTTAACTATCAAGACATGATGCCCAAGCTGAAGGACCTGTCCGCTCTCGCGCGGCGGGTTGGCGCCAAGGTTTTCTATTCCGTGCAGACCGGTTTCGACGTGGCAAAAGAAGAAGCTGGAGTCTGGGTGCGCATCAGGATGAAGCGCGCCAAGGTAACCGATCCGAACCAGCTTTTGAAAGAAAAAGAAGACCCCCACGACCGGGAAATCATCGCGGAGCTGAAACCCCAGCCTCAAGACATCGTCTTCCAAAAGCGCCGGCCGGACGCATTCGTGGGAACCGACTTTGATCTCATGCTGCGCAGCAATGGAATCAAAACCATCATCATCGGGGGTGTTGCCACCGAAGGCGGGGTTGAGGGTACCGCCCGCAGCGCGCGCAACCTGGGATATGACGTGGTGATTCTGAAAGACGGCGTAGGTTCCAGGAACCGAGAGCTGCACGACATGGCTTTGAAATTGATGGAGCAAACCTTTTTCGAAGTCACGACGGCCAGCGAAATTACGGCGATCTGGAGCGGTAAGTGAACCTGAGGATTGCTCTGTGAACGTTTTCCCTCATCCCAAAGGGAGAGGAAGTAAAATGGTACAAAAGTGATCATACGCTGGATTGCCGAGGATGTTTTCATATAACCGAGCGGATAAATCAGGTGATGGACGAGTACAACAAATATATCGAATAACCCAAAGGCATCGGAGGAATCATGGCTCGGATCAAACACATCGCTATCAGGACCGAAGACGTTGAAAAGACCGCCGCCTTCTACAAAGAAGCCTTCGGCTTGAAGCAAGTCGGCTTGGGGCAGAACGGCGTCTATCTCTCAGACGATCATCTCAACATTGCGATCTTGAAATGCGAGCGGGGAAAAGACGGCGAGCCTCTCAGACTGGGCATCGATCACATGGGATTTCAGGTGGACAATGTGGAGACCACGGTCACACGAATTAATGGCCTGGGCGGTAAACCGCTGACCCATAGAACAGAAGTCCATCCCACCGATCCGTCTCGGCCGCAATCCTATTATGAGATCAAATGCGTTGGACCGGACGGTCAAGTGATCGATGTTTCCAATGCCAGCTGGGTGGGAACGGATTGAACTATCGCGCAGCCAGCAGGGAAAACCCAATTCCCCTGACGATCGAGGGCACTCAAGCGACTCTTTTTTAATACGGACCACCCTCGTTAGGAACGTATTGCCATGCTAAGTTTCTATTATGGCTCTCACTATCGTCTCCCATGAAAAGGAAAAAGCTCTCTTAGAGCGCATGCGGGCTTTGGATGTGCGGGAGCAGGATATTGAGGAACATTTCGTTCGGGCTTCGGGAGCCGGAGGTCAGAACGTTAACAAGGTTTCCACCTGCGTAGTGCTCTATCACCGGCCCACAGGCATTCGCGTGAAGTGCCAACGGGAGCGCTCGCAGGCTCTCAATCGTTTTTTGGCTCGGCGCATCCTGCTCGACAAAATCGACGCAAAGCTAACAGGTGCCCGGACTGCGGCAGAGCAAGAGACGGCGCGAATCCGCCGCCAGAAAAGAAGACGCTCACGGCGCGCCAAACTTAAGATTCTCGCAGACAAACGCCATCAGTCGGAAAAAAAGTCTCTGCGCGCTCCCGTCCGTCCTAACCAGTACGATTAACTCGTTGGAGCGCTGAGTGTAGAGTGCGCCGCGGACGAATTGGCACCTTCCATCTCGATCAACGACTTATTTGAACCAACTTTCATGTTTCCGGAATTTCCGAAATGCGGAAACATTACTACTGTCAACTTCCGCCCCCCCACCTTCAATTTTCAGTTGGCGATAAACCCGCTCCCTCGTACTATTAGCATTCAAAACAACCCATGAGGTCCATCATGTTGCGATACATTGCTCACGTCATAGGCGCCATAGCCTTTCTTCTTCCGTTGGCCGAGAGCCGCGGGGAAGTAATCTACGTCGGTATTTCCACTCCGGGCCTTTACGAAATTCCTACCGAAATCGCGCAGCGCAAGGGTTTCTACAAAAGCGAAGGGCTCGATGTGCGGAAAATTGTCGTGCGCACGAATCTACACGTCCCCGCCCTGATCGCAGGGGAACTCGACTATTCCACGGTAAGCGGAATCATCGGTCGCGCCTCCATCCAGGGACTCCCGGTAAAAGGCGTCATGGGATGGTTTGACCGGCCGCTTCATATGTTGATCGCGCGGCCCGGCATCAAAAAAATAACCGATCTGAAGGGTAAACGGATCGCCGTCAGCGCCATCAATTCAGCGCCGCACGTCGTTTTGCGCGAGGCTTTCATGCAAGCCGGGATGAATCCCGACAAAGATGTCATCGTCCTGGGTGTCGGCGGCTCGGGGGACCGACTCGCTGCGCTGATCGCTGGCACGGTGGATGCGACGCCGGTGGACGTTGCCTATGTCGAAAAGGCGGAGAAGGTCGGGATGATCCCGGTGCTCTACCTCGGCGACGTGGTTAATTTCCGGCTCGGCGGTTTTGGCGTATCGACGGATAAAATTCGCAAGAACCCGAGCCAGATCGTGCGCACGATCAGGGCAACCTTGAAAGGTGTGCGTTTTTTGAAGGAGAACAAGCCGGACAGTCTCGCCATCATGCAGGACTACTTGAGCGTAAGCGCGCCGGCGGCGGAGAAAATTTACGACTTCTCTCTCCGTTCCTTGAACACAGACGGGCTGGTCGCGAAGAGCACGCTGGATGCCGAGATCCGTCTCGCGAGGGAGCAATTGAAGATCACCGACGAGATTCCTGAAGATAAACTCATGGATTGGCGCTTCCTCAAGGAAGCGACGGCCCAGAAATAGGTACTCTGGCCCTCCGCAGCCGGTTTGACACAGTGTCCACAAAAGCGGAAAATTGCTCCACCGGTTTCGTTTGCCTCGTGGGATGCGAGACTCACGGTGGCAGCACTCAAAGAAGGCTTGGACGCCTTGCCTCATCACAAACATTGAACGAAGGGAGCGACTTGTAGTTGTGCCGCTCTGTTGGCGGCATAATGTCCGATAACATCGGCTGAGTCTCAAATGAATTACGTTAAAAGGAGAATCCGAGTATGCTGGCCACCAGAATCCGACAGAAGGACGGAACCTTTTACTTCATCTCCTATAAGGCCGAAGACTTACTCGATCGGGTAAGGTTCACCAGCCGCTACTATTTTGAAGGCGAGAGCATCGAGGCCGAGACGGGCGGTGACGATGAGGTCGCTCGCTTTATTCACGGCATCGAGAAGAGCGAAAAAGCCTTTCAACGCCTGCTCAACCGCAGGAAGGTGCGACAGATCGTCAACTTCTATGAAACGGCCGTCAGCCAGCCGTTGGTGCCCGGTACCATCCTGCTTTTTACCGACGAGGAATTGCGTTTTCGGCGGGCTGATACTTCAGAAACCATCGGCCATCTCAGCGATCCACAGCACAAGTTTTTGATTATCGACGGGCAGCACCGGCTGGCGGCGCTGCATTTTTTCCGCGAAAAACACCCCGATCAAACCAGCCAGATCGAAATTCCGTGTATTCTTTTCGACGGCAAAAGCGCCGACTTCGCCACCGAGATGTTCGTCATCATCAATTCGACGCACACGCGTATCAACAAGTCCCACCTGGTGGACCTGTACGAGAGAGTCTCCTGGGAAACCCCGGAGAAAAAATTTGCCGCCAAGATCGTCAACCAACTCTACGAAGAAGCTGATTCCCCGCTGCGCTACCGCATCAATCGTCTGGGCGGCAGAAGCCAACAGGAAAAGTGGATTCTTCAATCCGAGGTTTTCAATGAGCTTCACAAGGTCGTGCAGCGCCGCCGCCGCTTTTTTGAAGATCACTTTCAAATGAGAAGCGACCGCGCCTATGGGCTTTTGCGCGACTACTTCAAAGCTGTCCGCGACGTGATGGAATCCGTCTGGGGAGAAAACGACAAGTATATGTTTACTCGAGACGTAACGCTCAAGGCCTTGATTCGGGTTTTCGGCGATCTTCTGAGCGAACGAAGAATCGTCCAGAGCTGGGAGGAAGAGCACTCGCCGGCTGCGTTTTACAACACTTTAAAACCCTGGTCGGAGCTGACCCGCGAGTTTCGCGCGGAAGGCTTCTACGAACGCTTCCCTGCCAAAGGGCAGGTGGAACGCGTTCGGCGCATTCATTTGCGGTTGATAGAAGCTTTGCAAGGATGGTTTCCTCCTACGGGAAAGCATTAAAGTAGCAAGCTCTTTCTCCCCTTCTTAAAAAAGCCCGGTTCGCTTCCCGCCACAGACAAGACCATCCGCCAAACGCTCTGTAGATTGACATCTTCTCAAACCGCAGATTATAAGCGCCTATGGGTTTTGCGGCGTTGGCTCTGTCTTTTCTCTTCTTTCTGCTAAGCATTCCGTCAGTCCTTTTTGGTCTTGAGCGTCACATCCATGCCGGCGCAGGGGGCAGTAGTCCTCAGGAACTGCCTCTGTTCGTCGCCAAAGATCTCGGCATCTTCGAAAAATATGGGCTCGACGTGGATCTGGTGGTCATCGGCGGCGGCTCGCGTCTAATGCAGGCTCTCATCGGTCGGAGCCTCGACTCCGCGAATGTAGCGGCCATGGCGCCGATCCGCGCCAATCTCTCCGGCGCGAACGTCGTGATCACCGGCGCCTTTCTCAACAAAAATCTCTACAAATTCATTACCCGGAAAGAGATCCGCAAGCCTTCCGATCTGCGCGGTAAAAAAGTGGGAGTCGTGAACTTTGGCGGCGCCAACGAGTTCAGCGTGCTCATGGCATTGAAATCCTGGGGCTTGCCGCCGGACTCGGTGAAGCTCGTCCCTTCGGGCGATAGTATGACGCGATTGATGGCCTTGGAAGTATCGGGGGGACTGGATGGAACGGTGGTGCCCTATAGCAACGCCGTCATCGCCGCGCAAAGGGGTTTGAACATTTTCGGCGACCTCGGTGAGATCGTGAAAGAGTTTCCCGATCGGACGTTCATCGCCGAGCGTTCTTTTATCGAAACCAAACGAGATAACGCCAGGAGATTTTTCCAGGCCGTCAGCGAAGGGATTTACCGGCTGAAGACGCAGCAGCAACTGAAAGAAAGAATTGTAGCGATCATTGCAAAACGGCTGCGATTGGACACTAAGTCCGCCGAAGATGCATACGACGGCTATCACAGTGTATTTTCCTTCCCTCCGCGGGTCGGGCGACGGGGCTTGCAAGAAGTTTTGGAGATCATTCAGCGCGAGCCGGGGCGCGTGAAGGCCGAATCGGATTTGGGCCGGTTCGTCGATGAGAGCGTACTAGATGGATTGGAAAAGGAAGGTTTTTTTAAAAAATTGGAAGCGGAATATCCGCGCAAGTAAATTCTCAACTGCACGGAGGTTACTATGAAGTCGAAGATCAAACATATCGGTATAATGAGTCAAAACGCGCCTCGTCTGTTCAAGTTTTACGAGTGTCTGTTCGATCTAAGGCGCGCAGCCTCAGAATCCACGCCGTCGCAGGAAGCCGAGCATGGAAGATCGTTCGGCTATCCGGTTCTGGCGTCGAAGCGTGTCGCCAGCCCTTTCGACCGTACCATCATCGCCAGCGACGGAAACATCGGCGTTGCCTTCAATCGCCGACGCCCGGGCTATAAAGGCGGCCTGGATCACTTCGGGATTGAAGTGGACGATCTCGACCTTGTCGTCGCTCGACTGAAAGAAAAGTACCCCGCAGTGGGCGTGGTGAAGCGGCCGTCGAATCGCCCGTTTGCCGATTACAGCACTCATGATCCGGAAGGAAATATCTTCGATCTCATGCAACCTGGTAAAAAAACCGTCCGGGGTGTTTGGCTCGATGCGGAGCGCGAGCAGCAACGCTGGATCAAGCATATCACGCTCCGGGTCATGAACCCCGCTGCCATGGCGCAATTTTACATGGACGTTTACGAACTCAAGGAAGAAGAAAAAGCGCTGGAAGATCCCAATTTCTATCTCACCGACGGCAAAGTGACTTTCGTTCTCGCGCCGTGGAAAATCCAAGACTACTACGGCACAGAACACAAAGGACCGGGGATGGATCACGTCGGCTTCAAAGTGGAGAACCTGGAGGCTTTCAAGAACGACGTGGAAATCCTCACCAAAGCCGATCCCGAGTGGCTCGCGCCGAAATCCGCCAATCTCGAATCGGAATACAACGTCGTCGTCGGATTACTTCAGACGTGTCGCTACGGCCGGCATCAACTGCCTGATCCCGAAGGAAATTTTATCGACGCGTCGGAATAGAGATCGGCGAAGACAAATCCATCGTGCTCGACCGTCTCTCCAACCCGGACAGGAATCGCGTGGCGAAACATGGGGCCGGCGTAGGCGAAAGTATGAAATTCGCCGCGCTCGCCGCAGGGATCGACACCAGCAGGCAGATCGGCAAGAAATCTAGAGTCAAACTCTCGACCAACGAATGAGCCGGAGAGCTGCTTCGGATCAACGCACGTGAGACGGGCATGCAGCCCGGCTGCGACCATATCGCGCGCCAATTCCGTTGTCGGCACGCCCCAGATTGGAAAGATGGGCGATATCCCTGTGGCGCTTAAGAACTGCTCACGATATCGCCGAATATCTTCGAGGAAGAGATCACCAAACGCAAAGCCGCTTATCCCCTCGGACTTCGCTTTTTCGACAACCTCGTGCATCGCCGCTTCGTACTTAGTGTTGCTGCACGGACTCGGAATTGGCACTTTCCACAACGGCAGTCCGGCGGCGTCCGCCTGAGCTTCCAGAAGCTCGGTTCTAACCGCGTGCATCGCCACGCGCTGGTGAATTTCATTCACAGTGGTCATTAGCCCCACGACCTCGAATTCTTGCCGTTGCCTTAAGACGTGCAAAGACCACGCGCTGTCTTTGCCGCTGCTCCAGGATAAGAGAACTTTGGCCGGTTGACTCAATTGTCTACCCGTTCAACCCGATTCCGCTGTTTGAAGCTAAGAGAGCGAGGAACAAACCTGAGGTGTGAAGACATCCGACTCTTTAGTTTCACAGTTTTTTTGACTCTTGGCAACCGGCTTTTGGAATTTGGATACCTATGCAAAGCACCAAAATGCCCTCGGCGCTTAGAGGCGAAAACCCATTGGCTTCGCATCAGAAGGTTTATTCCTCGCTCATTGAATCAACTGCCACTGCCAAATTAGCGAGGGACAAACCTGGAGGTGCGAAGACATCCGATTCTTTAGTTTCACAGTTTTTTTGACTCTTGGCAGGCGGCTTTTTGGAATTTGGATACCTATGCAAAGCACAAAAATGCACTCTGCGCTTAGAGGCGAAAACCCATTGGCTTCGCATCGGAAGGTTTGTTCCTCGCTCACTGAGGCAACTGCAACTGCAAAATACGGGTTCAAAAGAAAGAATCTTTTGATTCAACGATTTTTGTATAGGTTCGCAATAAAGCCGGAATCTTCCAACTCCTTGACGAAACGGGCATCAATAAACTCTTTCGCGTTAACGCCCGTCGCTTTCGGATTGGTGGAGGCCATTTCCTGTAAGACCGTTTGATACCCCTCCACCGGAGGATACGGCGCGTCGGGCATGTTCTGACTGAACCAGGACTGCGTATGCTCAAGCACCTGACGATCTTCCACGCGGGAGTATTTGCTCATAATCCGCATAGTTTCTTCTTTGCGCGTTTTGAAATAATGGATCGCCTCGACGTAGGCCTTCGTGTACCGCCGCACTGTGTCCGGCTGTTCCTTGATGAGCTTTCCCGTCGTATAGATGCCGCGTTGGGGAAAAGGGATTCGGAGCGAGATCAGGTCAAGCAAGACGGGAAAACCCAGCTTGTCTACGACGGGTTTCTCCGCCTCGGTGAGAACCGTGAACTGAACAACTCCTTTCTGCATCGCGGCGATGCGGTCATAAAGAACGCCGATGGAGCGCAAGCTCACGTCCTTCGCCGGATCCAATCCCAGCTTTCTCAAGCTCACGCGCAAAGCAAACTCAGCAATTGTCCCGGGACTCTGGTTTGCGCCTATTTTTCCCTTCAACTCATCGGCACGCTTGATGCCCGGCAACGTCACAAAATAATAAGTGAGAATATTCAGGCTGCCCGCGATTGCTACCACATCGCCTCCGGCGAGACGGGCGCTGGTAAAAGCCGGACCCGCGCTTTCAGCAATAAGACTTTCTCCCGCCAGCACAGCCTGAAGTGTGCGCACGCTGCTGGGAATCAGAACTGGTTCAACATCCAGACCGTGCTTCTCAAATATCCGCGCGTCTTTCGCTACCCAGATGATCGACGATCCGCCAGGAGCTGGAGAAAAATATGCGGTATAAATCTTTTCCGCCGCTTCCAAGTGCGACGCTGTGAAGAGCAGAAAGCAAATAGTCAGTAACGACGCTCGTTGAGCTTTCTTTCTTTCCATGAGCCCTCCCGCGCTTTGACGACAGCGGATTTTTTCAGTCTTTAATTAATCTGAAACCCGACACCTGAAATTCGACACTCGATTCACGACACCCGACACTCGAAATCTCGACACTCGACTCCCGACACCTGAAATCTATTTCGCTTCCTGTATCTCCACCTTTCCCACGCGCTTGATTGCCACGGCGAGCATCTTGGCGTCTTTATCCCAAAATTTCTGAAACTCGGGTGCATCGAGATAGGCAATCGGCGTCTCGATTTTTTCCATGGCTGATTTGAACTCGGGAGTGGCCACAGCCTGCTTGACGGATTCGCGAATTGTTTTCATTACCGCAGCCGGTGTTCCTCGCGGCGCAAAGAGGCCGGCCCAGATGTAAAATTCGATATCGTATCCTAGCTCCTTGAACGTTGGCACCTCGGGAAGGGAAGCAACTCTCTTTGCGCCCCACCCCGCCAGCGGTCGCAGCTTGCCCGCTTTGATATGCGGGATCACCACGGCGGGCCCGGACGCCAGCGTGTCCACATGTCCTCCGAGGATCGCCGTCAGGGCCGGCCCGGCTCCTGAATATGGGACGTGCTTTAAGCTAATCCCGGCGGCATGAGAAAACATTTCCATCGCCATGTGCAACGTCCCATATACGCCGGAGGAAGAATAGGAGAACTCGCCCGGATGCTTCTTTGCATCTTCCACAAACTCCTTCACGCTTTTCCATGGCCGGCTCGCACTCACCACGAAGATTGTTGGATCAGCGGATATCAACGCGATCGGAATGAGTTGGTCCATGGTGTACGCAGGCTGGCGGTCGAAGAGCTTGTCGGCTTCCGGAATGATGGAGATGCTGGAGAGGGCCATAAGCAGGGTGTAACCGTCGGCTTTGCTATTGGCGACGGAAGACATCCCCACAGCACCGGCCGCTCCGGTCTTGTTCACTACGACAACAGGATTCTTGAGGACCTTTTCCATAGCGGCGGCGACGGGACGCGCGGTAAGGTCGGAAACACCTCCGGGGGGAAAAGGGACTACAATAGTAATCGGGCGGGTCGGGTATTTATCTTGTCCTGCGGATTCGCCAAAATAACCAAAAAGCAAAACGAACGGAATTAAGAGCAAATAGATCGAGCACCACCGGCGCCGCGAAACACGCTGCTTGTAGCTTTTTCTCATTTTCACCTCCTATGCAGAAGCAATTCAACTGCTTTCTTTACCGGCGAATCCAAGCCGCTGTCGCCAATCTAAGCTTTTTATGAGAAACGGCCGAATGCCTAACAATAAGAGCGCCAATCCAATCATCAGCATCACCAAAGCAATCGGTCGGTTAATGAAGATGCCGTAGCTGCCGGACGACATGGAGAGCGACTGACGAAAACTCATCTCCAGCATCGGCGCCAGTATGAGCCCCAATACTACCGGCGCGGTCTCGAAGTCAAACTTGCGCAGCAGGTAACCGAGGGCGCCCATCACGGTCATGATTCCCACATCGACGGCACTTTCGTTGACCGCGTAAACCCCAAGAACACAAAAGATAAGAATGGCCGGATAGAGCAGTGGATACGGAACCCTCAAGATGTTGACGAAGATTCCCACGAGCGGAAGGTTCAAGATCAAAAGCACCACATTGCCTACGTACATACTGGCGATAAAACCCCAGAATAGTTCCGGTTTCTGCGTAATCAGAAGCGGACCCGGCGAGACTCCGTGCACCATCATCGCTGCGATCATCACCGCCGGGATCGGTCCGGACGGAATGCCTAACGCAAGCATGGGAACAAAGGCGCCTGAGGTGGCGGAGTTATTTGCCGACTCGGGACCGGCGACTCCCGCCACCGCTCCGTGACCGAAGCGTTCGGGATGCTTTGAAAGACGCCGCTCCACCGCGTAGGAGACGAAGGACGAAATAATGTGAGCCGATCCTGGTATGATGCCGATCAAAAAACCAAGCACTGTCCCCCGACCGATCGGCCAGAGCGAATCGCTCCATTCTTCGCGCGAAGGAAGAAGCTCTTTCAGCCGAGGTTTCTTAACCTCGGGCGCATCTGGCTGCCCTGCGGTCAGTAAAATTTCAGAAAGCCCAAAAAGTCCCACGGCCACCGGGACGACGCCGAGGCCATCGCCCAATTCGACGATGCCGTAACTGAAGCGAAAAAATCCTGTCATCGGATCGATACCGATCATGCCGAGGAGCAAGCCCAGAGTTGCCATGGCCAGAGACTTGAGCATGGAACCACTGCTCATGTAAGCAAGCACCAAAAGGCCAAGAAGCAGAAGGGCGAAATACTCGGGAGGTCCGAAACGAAGCGCAAAGTTCGCTAGAGGCGGAGCAAGAAGCATGAGACCGACGACGCTGATGGTGCCGGCGATGTAAGAACCCACCGCGGCAATGGCCAGGGCAGCGCCGGCGCGGCCTTTGCGCGTCATTTCGTATCCGTCAATGCAGGTCATCACTGAGGCAGCCTCACCGGGAATCCGCATCAGTATCGAAGTCGTGGATCCTCCGTACATGGCTCCGTAATAAATTCCCGCCAGAAGCACGATGGCGGAAGTCGCATCCATTCCGAACGATGCCGGCAGGAGCATACTGATGCCCGCAAGCGGACCTACGCCTGGCAGGACGCCCACCAACGTTCCGATGACGCAGCCGACAAACGCGTAGAGCAGAACATTCGGCGCAAGCGCGACGGAGAACCCGAGATAAAGATTGTGCAGAGTTTCAACCATGGGAAGAAGAAATTAAAAATTCAAAATTGAAATCCCATTTTCATTTTACTTTTTCATCTTTAATTTCTAATTTGCTTAGAACCCAAGCGGTCCCTCTGGCAGCGGAACTCGCAAGATTGTGTAGAAAAGAAAAAAAGAACCAAACGACAAGGCAAAGGCAAAACCCAAAGACAATAGCCAACCACGTTGTTCGACAAGCTTAACCAGAAAAATCAGCACGATCAGCACAGTGAGACGGTAGCCAAGCCGCTCCATGCCAAAAACGGAAAACACCGAAGCTGCTAAAATCGCTACGGCATGACGCCATTCGGTCCAGCGAATCGACGACAACAGCTGGGCACGCCCTGCGGTGAGCACAACAAAAATCCCAAAGATCAAAAGAAGCAACGCGAGAAGGATAGGAACGAATGCCGGTCCCGGCTGGCGAAATGTTCCAAGCGGAAGACGACGGCTTTCCCAGATCACTAGTAGCGCGAACAGAACAAGCACGCTTCCCGACATGCGATCGGTTGTCATGGTGCGGCGGATTCTAGCAAGCACTCGCCGGGCTTACCAGAGAATTTTTGTTTTGCCTTGACGGCCATCGCCAAGCTGCCCTATTTTACGGGCAAACCTGGGAGGTGTCTCAAAAGTTCGTTTAGTAAGCCCAAATGTTGGCAGCAGCTGAGGTTAAACTCAAATTCCTTTTTTTCAAAGGGGGAATTTTTTCCGTGGTCTTCTACCTCTTTGGAAAAGCATGTCCTTAGCGTTACAATCGCGTTGGAATAATAAATGTGCGCGAGCAAGGTGAGCCAATGGGATATCGTTGTTGCAGGCGCTGGCCATAACAGTTTGATTTGCGCCGCCTACCTGGCACGGGCGGGGTTACGCGTGCTTGTGCTGGAGCGTGGCGCCATGATCGGCGGGGACACATCCACCGAAGAGTTGACCCTACCGGGCTTTAAGCACGATGCCTGTGCCAGCGCCCACGTCCTGATCCAATCCAGCCCCATTCTCCGTGACAACGAGCTTGCGCTTGACCGCTACGGTCTTCGGTATCTCTTTCCTGATCCAGCGGTTGTTATGCCTTTTCGCGACGGCCGCAGCCTCAGCATGTTCCGCGATCGCCACGCGACAGCCCGTGAGATTGCACGCTTCTCGGAACATGACGCACTCGCTTACGAGCAAATGCTCGATGACTGGGATACTATCAAAGTTCCGCTGGGCCGGGATCGCTACAGGCCGCCTGGGTCTCCCAGCAGTGCACTCGCCGCACTGGAGGCCACCCCACCAGGATTGGAAGCCGTGCGCTGGCGCTTTTCGAGTGCGCTTGAGACCGTCGAGGAGCGTTTTCACGAACAGCACGTCCGCACTTTCTTTTTGTGGATGTCGCTGATGACCATGGCCTGGATTGATGAGCCAGGGACAGGACTTTTGCCGCTATCTCTGGCCGCCGGTCGCCAAGCGTTTAGCTGGACGACTCCAGTCGGCGGCTCAATTGCGCTGCCGGAAGCGCTTGCGCGGGTTATTCAGGAATGTGGCGGCGAGATCCGCACCGATTCTGAGGTCAAACGAATTATTATTGAAGGTGGCCGCGCTGTGGGAGTTGTTACAGCGGATGGCGCCGAGTATCGCGCCGCGCGCGCGGTAGTATTGACGATCCACATCAAACATCTTCCCGAGATCGTCGGTGCCAAAGCGCTTGGAGAGAAATTCGTCCGCGGCCTTGAACACTGGCGCACCGGAGTCACGATGTTTGTCAGCCACTACGCTCTTAATGCTGCGCCGCTCTATCGCCTGGAGCAAGGCCCAACAGCCTCCGTTGCCGCGGGCATCATCGAGTCTCCTGAAGAGCTACTCGCAGCTCTTGCGGCGTTTCGCCGAGGTCAAACCCGACTGGAGTCTCCACCTCTGCTCGTTGTCTCTTCGTCTGTGGTGGACCCGAGCCGCGCTCCGCCTGGGCACCACACGCTCAAGGTTGTGGGTTTTCTTCCTTACCATCTTACCGACGGTGGGTCCGCCCGGTGGGACACAATCAAAGAAAATGTTTCCGACGCTCTTCTCGACCATCATCTCCGGTACACAACGAACCTGAGCAGGAAGAACATTTTGGCAAAGCACGTGGAAAGTCCGTTAGATCTGGAACGCCGCAATCCGCACAATTATCACGGCTCCTGTCACGGAGGTGATCAGGACCTTGCTCAAGAAGGGAGCTTGCGACCCACGCCGGGATTCGGGAATTATCGCCTCCCTGTTAATGGTTTGTACCAAACTGGTTCGACGACTCATCCGGGAGCTTCGGTAACCGGCGCTCCCGGCCGAAACTGCGCCGAGGTAATTCTATCCGATTTGGGTCTCAGCCTCGACCGGGCGATCGCAGCCGGCCGAAGAGCTGTCACGCAATCGCCCTCCGCAACTTAGGCAGCACTCCCATGAGTCTGATTAGAATTCGATCAATTCGCCACGAAGCGATTCATGATCTTAAGCTCGCCCACAGAACATGAAAATGGAGATCTTCGTCATGCCGGCATGGATTGCCGGCATCCAGGTTCGCAGGATGTGTCCTGAGACATCCATGTCAACCCTGGATTCCAGCACTCCATGCTGGAATGACGCAATCAAGGGTTTTCAGCGGCGCCGCCGCACTAAATCCTTCTCGGTCGAATTTACACCGGCCTAGCCCCCAGGTGCTTGGCGAGAAAATCTCCTATGAGCGGCCGGTACCGAAACGGCATGTTGTTACACACGTGGTTGCCGCCTTCGAGTAGGATCCACTCCTTTGGACCCGAAGCCTCATCATAGGTCCGCTTCGCTTGTTCCACCGGCACGAAGTCCTTAGTGCCGTGGACAACCATGAGCGGGCACCGGATTTTCGGCGCCAATCCTTCCAGCGTGCAGCGGCTATGCAGCTCAATCAGCTTCTGTTTGTCGTAGACTTTCCAGATGTGAGCGATGCGGGTGTATTCGAACGGATCTTCTAGCCGGCTCGCCACTCGTGTGCGGTCATACATTCCGCCGGCGAAGGTGCAGGCTTTGATGCGCGCATCGCAAGCAGCCGATCGCGGCGCTAGATATCCCCCCAAGCTCGGCCCGAAGACGCCGAGTCGATTGGCGTCCACTTGAGATAGCTTTTCCAGATAGTCGATCACGGCCGAAGTCGCGCGTTCAAATTCGACGATCATGCCGCCTTGAAACCAGCTCTCGCCCTGCCCAGGGCCGTCGAACGTGAAAGTCGCTAGCCCGCGCCGCAAAAGACCGTCTTCCATCGTGCGCGCCTCTTCCTTGGTCGATTCGAGCCCGGAGATGATCACAACCACCGGGGGCCGTTTAATTCCCGGCGGCACGCGGAGATAAGCCGCCAAGCGAAAATTTTCGAACGGCACTTCATGCCGTTCCGCTGGTGGGTCGAGATAAGGCGCGGCTTTCGCGTAACATTCAACGCGCTTCTTCGCCGCTGGAATATACTCATCGAGATTTTGCGGCGAATTGTTGCAGGCGAAGTGATAGGCCATCGACGCCAGAAGATACGCCTCGGTTGCACTTTCTCGATTACCTTTTTCCTCGTTATCGCGCGCGAACTCCTCATGACCCGCCGCGGTCACACACCATTCGCGGCACCAATCGTCCCAAGTTCGGATGCGCGCGCTGGTGGTCATGAAGTCGTTATAGTCAATTCCCTGAACGATCATCCGCGGCGCCCAGGTTTTCAAAACGTGATCAACGGTGGGATCGGGATGTTTGGCTAACATTGTATGACCTCCTTAAGTTGAATTGCTAAATCCTTCGCGCACGCCACCACATTATAAAAATGCCGACATCTTTCGACATCTTTGGCGGTTACAAACACCGCGCTGCTTCACGAGTGCCCGCACGGCTCAGCCAAAGCTTTTTGCTTGAGTGCCTTGTACTCGGAAGAACTTAGGACATCGCTCAAATCCTTTTCAGCAATGGAGGGCGAGACCTTTTCACACAGGCGCCTGATGCATTCTTGAGCGCGATCTCCGCTGAAGCCACACGCCGAATCAATGGTCTTACCCGGCGCTTTGGAATCGAGATTGTTCAAGTCCCAGGCCACGATCTTTCCGCCTTCCTCGGTTGCAAGCCAGCGGCCGTTGGGACTCATCGCTGCCGAAGGGTCAGCAACCATGGAAGCGATTTTCACTTCCTTCAAAAGCCTCTGCTGCACCAAATCCCATACGAGGATTTTTCCCCAACCTCCCGCTACCACCCGCTTGCCTTCCGCGTCAAACGTGAAATGAAAGCGTATATCGTTTCTTACACTATCCAGACCGGGGATAGGCACTGGTTGTAAGCTCAAGTCTTTGAGAATCGTATAGAAACCGTCAATGTGACCTCCATTATGGCCCCAGACGACAAACCGCGATCCATCGGAACTAATCGCCGCGCTCGTATTTAAATAATCGGCCCCCGGTCCCGGCACCGAGGGCCCGACGCGAATCGTGTCGGTGTCGAGATTCCATATTCCTGCGCTGAAACGTACAGGATAAGAGTCGATGGCCAAGATGAAAGCCAGGGGCGTGTTTCCGATAGAATTGATGCCCCACAAGAAACCGCTGGCACTGACATGCTTTTCTCGCACGCGATCTTCGTTCATGTCCCACACCGCGATCACATTGGTGGAACAAAATGCAACCAAACGGCCGTCCGGGCTAAGAGGTGTGTTCTGGTCGGTATTCCAGTTACCTCGCTTCAAGAACTCTGCCGCCACCGGCTTATTTGTCCGAGAGCGAAGATCGTGAACGATGATGCTTTCGCGGTTGTCTTCTTCAGGAAGTTTGACATAACCTCGAGCTAATAGATGCAAACCATCACCCGAGAACCGCATTTCGTGGATTCGGCTCTGCTCACTCGCGACGGGCGAACTCGCGGCGGTCCCGTCCGGTATACGCCACAATATGATCGATCCGTCAGCACCGCCTGTGGCCAAAAATACTGCGTCACTGGCAGCCGGACTGAAAGTCATCGCGTCTATCTGCTCGACGCTATGCTGTCCGAGAATGCGGGCAACGTCCCAGGAGGCACCTTCGATCTTTCGCAGAGAATTCACCGCTTCTTCAGTGGGCGACAATCGCCAGGCGAGTACTCCAAGCAGAATCGCTTTGTCGATGTCTCCTTTCTGTTCGAGAATCTCCAGCGACTTTGCGGCCATGCTGCGCGACTCCGCGAACTTTGCCTGTTCTCCGGCGTACCGTGCCTGCTGTTTCGCGTTCAGCAACCCCCAGACGGCAGCCACAGCCATCGCCACGACCGCGACCGATGCTCCGGCTGCTACAAATTTCAACCGCCGCTGTTGCCGAATGTCCTCGCTATCGAGGTCATCCATTGATTGGCCATGAAGCGGGGCTGCGAGCGTGAGCACCGCACCACGGAATTTTAAGTTCTGCAACGAAAGATCGCTGCTATTCTTTGCCCAACGAAGATCGACGTAGAGCGGCTCTTCGTGTTGTCGTCCGTGAAGCTCGGGCGGAAGGCAGGTCGTTCGCGGCCAATCAAAATCTTGTGCGGCTTGATCCCAGACAATCTCCCCGTCGGTGACAACGATTAGAAGATGATCGATGGAGCGGTGTTCAATCCACCACGCGACTTCGCGTCGGACCCACGGCGAGCGCGCTGATTCCACCGACGCCATCAGGAGAAAATATTCGCATTGTCCCAGGGCCAGCTCGATGCTCGACCACAAGCTAGGATTCGCTGACAGGCTGGTTTCATCGCGGAAAACTCGGACGATCGGGCGTCGGTACCAAGGCTTGCCCAAACGCTGGAGCCCCCGCTGCAGCGCAGGCGCGAGTTTGCCGTCCGCAGCGTGACTGTAAGACAAGAAAGCTTTGTAAACTGAAGCCATCGTTTGTTCCAGTTACGCTGCCGTTAGCACCCGGCTATGCGTGGCTGAGGATTGATCTACAATCCGGCACAACGCATAGCGTTGGGCCTAAAACGAATGGTTACACTAAAACGTGTCCTTTCCTTCCGTTTTTCTTTTCCGTCGAATCATTTTGTCCTTGCCTCAAGCCGATAGATCCGTCTCGCGTTCTCGGTCGCAACGCCGCGCGCCAGCTCCGGCGGCAAAGCATCGACGAATTTACGCGCCAGCGCGAGTCGCTCGGTACCTTCGTCAAAGAACTCATCGCTGCCGATTACGAAACGATCTGGAAAATCGCGCAGCATCATCAGCCAGCCAGGTTTAATCTTGTCGTCAACAGCAAACGGCGAAGTCAGCCTGAAACCGCTCTCGTCGAGTTTTAGACTCATGTAGAGATTGGGGTGTTTCGTCAGCAGCGAGCGCATCAACGGCACGGTCCGCCGGCCGGTCAAATCCCAGCCGGCATGCGCCCAGACAATGTGCGCGCTACCATTGTGCTCCAGCAAGCGCTCGAAGCCGGAGATATTCTCTTTGAGGGTTTGCGGATTTTGTAGGCCACCCCGTCTCGGAAAGGGCATGTCCTCAGGTATTGCTTCCATATGCAGATCGATAGGCATTCCATGTTGCGCGGCGATATCGGCCAGAGCCAGAAACAAGGGATGATCAGGCGGAGCGGACTCGTACGGATGATTGCCGCGTCCGGAAGAAAAGTGCTCTGCCGCTAGTTCTCCGAAACCAACAGCCCCGGCTTTTACGATCGCGTCCGCCTCCTTTTCAAATTGGCGGATCACCTCTGGCGTAACCCTGTCCGGTGCGATTTGTTGTATCATCGCGTTCAACGATTCACCACCCGCCGCGAACCCGAACCGGTCCGGATTCGCACGGGCTATAGGTTCAATTTCTCGAAGACCATAAATACCCGCATGGTTGGCCGGAAATGGCGGGGGTAGCAGAATTGCCATTGCGATTCGATAGTTGTCCATCGCGCGAAGCGCCTGCGCACCCGTTGGCGAAGGATCTCTTCTCCGATAGCCGCGGATAATGTGTGTATGAGTGTCAATGATCGCGATGGTTCCGTCATTTTTGACTTCCGCAGCGTTAGCAGCGAAAAACCATGCGTTCAAAAACACGAGAATGCTTACGACTGCCGCGTCGCGAACGAGATAGCAGACTATCTTTTGCGCATGTAACAACGTTTCTAGCCTTTGTCTGAACGTCTCACAGTGGCGTGAACATTCCACGGGTCAACGCTTTGTGATACGGCAAACCTTTACACACCATATAACCTCAACCCTACGCCAGCATAGTTCACTTGATCTTCTTTATTTCCGCTACGAGAGCGTCGTTGCCAACCAAAGGCTGTCCTCTTCCGACGACATGCTTGTAGCGAATCAGCCCTTGCTTATCGACAATAAAATACGAGCGCTGAGGCACGCGCCGCTCGCGATCGAGCACCCCATATGCCTCGGTCGTCTTGAGATCAGGATAATCGCTGACGAGGGGGAAGTTGAGCTTCAGATAATCGGCGAACGCTTGTTGGGAAAAAGTCAGATTGCCGCTGATGCCAATCACTTCGGCGTCCACTCCTTGAAAGTTACCGTAGTCGTCCCGACTGGACGACAATTCCGCGATTCACGTGGCGGTGAAATCGAGCACGTAAAATTCGATCAAAACGTTTTTCTTTCCTTGGAAGCTGCTGAGCTTTAGCTTGCCGCCCTGCGTGCTCGGCAATTCAAAATCGGGAGCTTTGTCTCCGACCTCCACGGCAGACACAGCCGGAGCGATTGTGAGAGCAAAAATAACGGAGAGAGCTGAAACCAGGCAGATGTTTTTGAACTTCATCACGCGATCTCCCTCTGGACTAATTCTATAGTTTTCTCCATCGCCTGAGCCGCGGCGAACTGGTAAGGGAAGTCTGGAGGTATGAGAACTGAGCGATGAGTGACAAACCCAGTCCTCAGCACTCGGCACTCAATCCTCAATCAGCGCAGCTGCCGATCTTGGTTGGTCCGCCAGCTGCCTTTAATGCCTCCTCGCCCAGCTTGACATCGACGACTTGCTCATACGTCGGCTTTTTGTCCGCCTGGATGTCGCCGTTCTCGATGCCGTTTTCGATGGACCATTCGGTGCGCTCGCGGGAGAATCCGGTGTTGACGCTCCAGACGCAATTCTTGACGAGGTAATCATAGGCGAAGCTGACTGCGTCATGAGGTTTTTTTGTCGCCTCCACCATAATCGGAATTACTTTTTCCTTCTGTCGGTAAATAGCTCGATTCGCTTCAATGAGCGAAATGACGACGTCTCGCACCATCGCCCGGTCCTTCGCCAGCATCCCTTCGCCCGCGCCGTAGGCATTGAAAAAATATTTCGGCATCAGCTTAGAAAGATCCACGAGCACGTGCAGTCCGGGCTTTTCCTTCTGCGCCAGATAGACATCTTCGGGATGAAGCGCCACGCCATTGATCTGACCGGCAACGAGACCGGGGAGTCTTCCGGCAGTAGCCGCGGCGACAAACTGGGCATCTTCAACTTTGAGCCCGGCGGTCTTCAGCACCTCACGCCCCATCACCCAGTTGAACCCCCCAACGCCGCCTCCTGTCGCGCTGAGTCGCTTTCCTTTCAAGTCTGCCGCCGTTTTAACGTCTTCGCTCACCATGTAGGCTTGAGGCAAACGCGGCGCCATGCCCCAGATCTGCTTCGCTTTAAGTCCCTGTGAGATCGCCGTTGCGTTGATCGAAGCCAGCGCCTGCCCTTGGGTTACGGCTGCAAGATTAGCGGCCGAAGAACCGCCTTCAAACTCAACAATCTCAGCCTCGATGCAATGCTGCGCGAAAATTCCCAGAGTCCGCGCCACATAGACCGGCGTGTGCACCACATTGGGCGGTGAAACAGAAACGCCGAGCTTAATCTTGCGCATCTCTTTACAAGGAGCCTTGGCTTGAGCCCAGGCGGTATGGGCATTGAAGGCAATCCAGGAGAGCGCCAGCAATAGGATTGGCCCGCTTTTGAGAAAAACGGACCGTTCACCTAGCTCCTCACGAGTCATATTTCCTCCTCGAATTCATCACTCACGCCCGGATTCATGCATCCACGGAGCCACGCGTCGCTCGACGAAACGCAAGATCCCGGTCAACGTGATGCCCAACAGGCCCAACGTTACAATCGGCACGAACATCGCGTCGGTGCGGTAGGTGCTGGCGTAACGGGAGATCAAGTAACCGATGCCGGTGATCGCCGTGTAGAGATCCGCGAGCACCATGCCGATCAGTCCGCGGCCGATGGCGAGGCGTAGGCCGGCGACGATGAACGGCACCGCAGCCGGCAAAACAATGTGGATCCAAAGATCGCGCTCGCTGCAGCGAAACGCCCGGCCCACCTCGATCAAGCGTTCATCGACATTTTTAACCCCTTGATAGGTGTTGATCACGATAGGGAAGAAAGTGAAAAGAAAAACCACCGCGATCTTGGCCGTGGCCTCAAAGCCGAACCAAAGTACCAACACCGGTACGAGAGCTACCGAAGGAATGGAATAGAGCGCCGTGATGTAAGTATCGAGCGCGAGATCCACCACCCAAAAGCGCGCCATGACGAGTCCCAGCGCGACGCCGAAGATAGCCGCAAGGCCGAGACCGGCAAAGAGAACGATGAGACTTTGAGAGAGATACTTCCACAGCTCGCCGCTCGCAACCATCTTGATCGCAGCATTGGCGATGGCTGTTGGATAGGTGAACAAAATCGGATTGGTCTGTCTGCCGAAATATTCCCAACCTCCGAGAACAACGACGAGCGAAGCGATGCGAATTGCGATGCGGATTATCTTCGAGCGCCGCTGCGCGAGACGCGCCCGATCTCGCGCGGCCTGCTGCTCTTGAGCAAGTTCCTGGTCCGCACCTACAATG
>Ga0209684_1000024_pt1 | contig 26752 bp, 28 predicted proteins | sample PanSoiPlot6MoBio_FD_188322 | JGI IMG/M metagenome (GOLD analysis project Ga0209684, IMG submission 188322) | Tropical forest soil microbial communities from Panama analyzed to predict greenhouse gas emissions - Panama Soil Plot 6 MoBio (SPAdes)... | ecosystem: Environmental > Terrestrial > Soil...
TGACGAAGCGCAGACTGAGACTGCTCGAAACCAAACCCTATTCCAACAGCCTAATCAGCTTGTCCTGTTTTCATGGTAGTCTACCCACATCATTGTTCATTTTAACCAGCACCCACCGATAAGACTGCCACACCTTCCGGACATACTCTCGTTGTCGTGAGTCGTGTGGAGAGTGATAAAACCCGACGCCTTTCCACCAGCTTCCGCTCATTTTGACGCAGTGCTCCAGGATTCTCGCTCCAAGCAAAACATTCAACCAAGGATCTAGAAGGTCCAATTTGGATAAACCGAACTTCTTCCCCCAATGACCCCAATTGATCTGCATGAGGCCGATATCCACGTTGTCTCCGGAACGGTTAAGAATCCACTCCGCCTCGTATCGTGAAGATGGCTGAAAAGACTGTCCGGCAATATTGATGGCACTTGGCTGAAAACCGCTTTCCACATGGCTTATGGCCAGTAACAGCTCGACGGGAATCCCCGTCGTGGCCGAGGCTCGCGTGAACACGTCCGGAGAAAATCCCCAGCATTCAGTCCAAGCCAAAACGATAGACAAAACAAGCCCGAGTCTCACAGGTTGATATTACGACAAAAACCCTCAAGGGAAGGCCCAAAAAATGGAACCAAATAATAGCGGTTTGAGAATAATTTCCAAAAACAGGGAGGAAAAACGTCATGATCAGTCAGGAAGAAGCAAAGGATTTCATCCGCCGTTACAGGGAAGTCGTCTTCGACACACCTGCCGGCGAAGTTCACGTTTGCGGCAGCAAAGACGTCTATGAGGAGCTCATCGGTCAGGGAAAACTCGCTTTCAGCCCTAATGAGCTCATTCACCTGCAAAAGGCCGCAGAGAACGGTTCCCTTGAAACCATCGTGAAGATCAAGAGTTCGATTCCGGGAGCGAGGATAAAAGAGATCATTCCGGTGGAGAAAAAACCGGAGCAAGCGCAGAAGCAGAGCTGATTTCACTCACCGAGCAGGATTTCGTATGGACAAACTATTTCTTCAAACGCTGAATTTATACCGGGCGAAAAGCGCACTTCAGATCAGTGCGAGCCCGGAGCTCGCGCTTGTCTTTCTGAGCTTGGCGCCAGCCATTCCAGGCAGGGAAAACAAAATGCCGGATAAGAACAGCAAAAAGTACCAGTGGGAAAGGAAACTCACCGCCAGTTTCAACTTTGAGGGAGCGCTAGAGATTGCTGCTACCGCTTCCGCCCTCGCTCAAGGGAGAGATGACTTTGTGGCTGATACTAATGGAACTCTCCCATCTTGGTACAAGGACCCAACAAAGACCGGCCGCAATGGACCCGCCAAGACCATCGGCTTCTATCGTCCGAAGGACCAACCGAAGCCCGCAAAGATTCGCTATTTCCTCGGGATCACGGAAAACCACAAAGATAAACAGGGAAACAAGATCGGAATTTCTCTGGAATACGCTGATCTCTTCAAGATCGCTTGTGTGATGGAGGAAGCTGCTCTGGCGATCCTGGGTTGGAGAAAAGGGATTGAGGGAAAAGCTTCGAACGGCGCTTCTTAGCCAAAGAACCGCGCTGCCGGAGAGCAAGTCTTTTGACCATGTACTACATCATCCATATCGCGACCGCTTTCCAGAGCATCAAGACTCAGCCGAGAGAAATTCAGGAGCTCATCTGGACCAGAACTTTGAACGATCTGAGAAAAAAAGACCCGTCTCATCCTTTACTGTCAGCCACACTGGATCAATATCTCGCTAAAAACGTTGCAGATCCCATCTCCTTGACTCAGCTCCTCAAAAGGAAGATGGCCCTCACGCCAGAATTCGGGCACATCATCGGCATCGGAAGGGCGCTCGTGATGAACGGCTCAGCTCCAAAGCTTACGGTGGCTGTCGCTGGAACGATTGATCATGAGAAAGAGCTTCTCCAAACTTTCTGGGAGAGGCTGAGAGCATTCACGAAAGAGCGAGGCATACCGATCTTTGTCACCTGGAACGGTCTCGGGTTTACTTTTCCATTCCTGATCGAAAGATCCACGGCGCTAGGCGTTGAACCTTCTTGCATCCTGCCCCGGGCTCGCTTCCAACCCTGGAAACACCTCGATCTTTTTGCCGAGCTCTCTGCCTATGATCCTCACCGATACATGAGCCTTAAAAGCCGGCTAATGCTCTGGAGGTTAAATGGTGGTGGCAACAGCAACGGGCACCACTCCGGAGATCATGACGCTCTTACCGAGCAGTGGAGGAAAGGAAATCCAAAGCCTCTCGAAGAAAACCTGACGCTTACCCTTGAAGCCATTCAACAGATCCTAAATCGTGTCGCTCCTTACTTCCTTGAATCTCGAAATAACAACCACAAAGACCGATGCTCCCCGTCGCCACCAATCTGAGAGTCATAAAAACTCCGCCGGCGACCTACGCAATCGTTGCCATTAACACTGGCGTCCACCTCCTCCTCACCCGGAATACAAACTTTATTATTTCTGACAACATCGCCCGCACATTCGGCTTCGTTCCCGCTTCCATGGAAAACCTGAACCTTTCAGCCCTCCCAACGCTCGCGACCTCTCTGTTCCTCCACGGAGAGCCGCTTCATCTGATTGGCAATATGATTTTTCTCTTGGTCTTCGGAAGACGAGTAGAAAATCAGCTGGAGACGCTAAACTTTTTGGTTCTGTATTTTGCCGCGGGAATTGCAGCTTGCCTGGCTCACGCGCTCATGCAACCAGACTCCTCCGCACCCCTTATCGGCGCCAGCGGGGCGATCAGCGGAGTGTTGGGAGCATTCTTCATCGGCAATCCAAGAGCGCGTGTAACGTTGGTTCTTGAGCCTATCCTCATTTATTTTCTGGGCCGGCTCTGGGTCCGTGTTCCTGCCTGGATTTTCCTACCTGCGTGGTTTTTTCTGCAGGTTTCCATGGGTCTAAAACCGAACGGTGCAAACGCGGCGTTCTGGGCTCATGTGGGCGGATTTTTGACCGGAGTCATCACGGCAATTTCGGTCTACCATTACCTCTCCGATGTTCGCAGTTCGACCAAATTGCGCAGATAAGCCGCAATTTTGTCCTCGATTCTGCAACCCGCGAATGCATTACGCAAAGTATGATTTGACAGAGTAATCCCCAGGGTTGACAGCAACTTAAAAGGGAAAGTCTTCCCCTAGTGGCGATAACGCTGGGGATCACAAGCGGAGACTGTAAATCGAGGACCTAAATCAATTTGGATGCGGAGCTACAGGTATTTTTGACTCCTCAGGAAGTCGCGGAGGTTCTTCGCCTCTCCGTAAGAACTATTACCGGAGGCATCTGCCGTAAGACTCTCCCGTGGATCAAGGTTGGCGGGAGCCTTCGCATGCGAAAGGACGATCTTCTAACGCATTTGAGAAGTGATGAACATGAGCGTGTTTTGGAGAATAGAGCGCAAATGCTGGGCATACGAATTCCAGCGCAAGAAGCAGACTCACAAAGGGTCCGGGTTTCAAACCAAGAGAGAGGCAGCACGCGCAGAAGCAGAAGCCCAAGCGCTATTGAGAAGTGGGAAATCAAAATCAAGCAGCCCGACGTTCCGTGAGCTCACGCTTACCTATCTAACCAAGCTAAACACGTATCACACAGAAGCCTGGGCCAACCAGGTACGTTGGAAAGTCAACCGATATTTTAAGCCTCTTTTCAATCTGGAGGCAGACTCTATCACAAGCGGTGAAATCCAGAAAATTCTCCTGAATCTAAAAACTAAGAAAAAATCGGCCACCCTAAACGAGTACAGGAAAATCGTCAACGCCATATTCAACCTCGGAATAAAAAACAACCTCATCGTCAATAACCCGATTAAATTTTTGCCGCCTTTCCCAGAAGACGACACACCAAAATACATTCCGACGGAAGCGGATTTCCTCAAGGTGTTACAAGTCGCCGCGCCGGACCAAAAGGCGCACTTGCTGTTTATGAAAAATACGATGTCCCGGATTGGCGCTAGTAGAAATGTCACGTGGACCGATATCAATTTCCAGGAGCGTTGGGTAGTTCTCAAGACCCGAAAAAAACGTGGCGGCGCGGAGAGGAGATGGAAAGTTCCACTTAACCGTGAGTTATTCAAAATCCTTTCTGAGTTAAAGCAACACTCGACCTCCGAGTACCCTTTTCCTAACAGTGACGGTAATCGTCAAAGGCAGTATCCCAGGTACCTGTCAGGGTTATGCAAGAAGGCTGGCGTAAAACCGTTTACCTTTCACTGTATACGCCATTTCGCAGCAACCGTTGCAGCGAGCAAAAACGCTCCGATAACTGCGATACAAGCGATATTGGGCCATGAGAATATCACAACAACCAGCATATATTTGCAGTCCCTCGACGACTCGGTACGAAACGCTGTTGAAACGCTCGTCGGCCGAGGCAGTTTCTCTGACAAAGTCCTCCCCAAGTCCTCCCCAGACACAGATTGAAGCTAATCCGTTAGCTATCGGTTAAATAATCTAACTGCTCGTTATTATTGGTAGAAAGAATGGTCGGGGCGAGCGGATTTGAACCGCTGACCACACGCACCCCAAGCGTGTGCGCTACCAGGCTGCGCTACGCCCCGACGCGGTTTTTCGACTAGCGGAATGTAACACTGCCGCTAATCTAAATCAATTTAACGAAATGGTTCCAGTCGATAGATCCGCGCGATTTGAGCCGCTCGAACGGCTTTATACTTTGGTTCAAAAGCTCTTCGAAGGATCTTCCACCACAGCAAAAAGATCCTTCACGTTGAACTTTCCGGCAATCTTCAACGGGTTTATTAGAAAATCCAGAGCGAATTCTCCGGCGCCGAAACCCAATATTCACCCTCGGGCAACCGCTCTTCGCCCCAAACCCGCACATGTAATTCGCCAAGATGAAACAGATATTCCCAACGCTCGCCCAGATAAAGGGCGGACGCGAGCTTCATCTTCAAGCAATTGGCTCCCGGCCCGTTGCTCAAGCGCGTACGCTCCACGCGTAGGAAACCGGTGGCCGCCTCGCCGACTTTTTTCGTCGAGCGCATCTGCCCCCAGAGTGTCCAGCCTTCGCCTTCCAACCTGCCCTTTTGGCCGTTGACTTCGGCCAGTTTTGCTTCGAATCGGTTGTTGCTGCCCATAAACTCCGCCGCGAACCGATTCGTCGGCGCGCCATAAATTTTTTCCGGTGCGCCCTCTTCTTGAATCAGTCCTCGGTCCAATAAAAGCACGCGATCAGCGATGGCCAGCGCTTCGGTCTGATCATGAGTGACATAGAGGGCGCTGGTTCCAGTCTGTTTGATGATCTCGCGCAGCCAGGCCCGCGCGTCCTCGCGCAATTTCGCGTCGAGATTCGACAAAGGTTCATCGAGCAATAGCACCGGCGGGTTATATACCATAGCACGCGCGAGAGCGACGCGCTGTTGCTGTCCACCGGATAGCTGATGGGCATAGCGATCGGCTAAATGATCAAGCCCGAGCCGTTTCAAGACTTTGTTTACCCTTTCTTTGATTTCCGCCTCCGGCATATGGCGCAGCCGCAAGCCATAAGCGACGTTTTCAAAAACGGTTCGATGTGGCCAGATCGCATAGGATTGAAAAACCAAGCCGAGCCCGCGTTGCTCCGCTGGGATTTCAAATCCCGACGATGCATCAAAAACCAGTTTGCCGCGTATCTCAATCTTCCCGCCGTCGGGCTGCTCCAATCCGGCCACCGACCGCAACAGCGTGGTCTTGCCGCTTCCCGAAGCGCCGAGGAGGGCGAGGATCTCCCGCTCCTGGAGCTGAAAGGATACGCCGCGCAATATCTGCGCCGTGCCCAACTGTTTTTCTATATTCTCCGCGATTAGATCAGGCATGGAGGCTCACTCCTAAGCGAAGCGCGATAAAAAGTATAAAGCCAACCAAAGCAACTTCGATCACTGAAAGCGCCGAGATCAAATCCAGGGCTCCGGTTCCAAACAGCGAGACAATCAACGAACCGATCACTTCCGTGCCGGGCCCGAGTAGATACACGCCGGTGGAATACTCACGCACGAACATCATGAAGATCAAAAGCCAGCTGCCCATGAGCCCGAAGCGGATAAGGGGCAGCGTCACGTAGCGAAAAACCTCGCCCTGGGGCGCGCCGGTAATCCGCGCCGCCTCTTCCAACTCAGGTTTCACTTGCAGCAGACTCGCCGAAATCAGGCGCAATCCATAGGCGAGCCAGACTACGGTGTAGGCAATCCACAAACTGAACAAAGTCGTGCGCAGCGGCGCTACGGGTTTGAAGAAGAGAAATACCCATAGAAAGGCCAACCCGACAATCAGTCCAGGCAATGCCCGCGGCAACATGACCAGGTAATCGAGAAGCGAGACCCAGCGGCTTTGCCAGCGATGGGCGGCCAATCCCACGATGGCATAGAAACCGACGGACAAACCGCCGCCGATTGCGCCGATCAGCAGCGTATTAACAATGCCGCGCACGAGATTGGGGTAGCCCCACAGGTCGCGGAAGTGGCCCAGGGTCAAAACTTCCGTCAACTTGACTCCTTCGCCCCATGAGCTTACCAGTGAGCGCAAGGTAACACCCACGAGCGGCACCACCACGGTCACCGCGAGCCAAAGCACAAGCAAAAAAACCGCCGGCCAGCGCAAAGCCCCCAGGGGCAAGGGACGAAAGGCTTGACCCTTACCGCCGATGACAGCGAAGCGGCCGGCGGTGCGGAGCATGCGACGTTGGAGATAGACCAGCGGAAAGGTCAGCACCACGATAGACAAAGCGACTACTGCCATGAGGTGATATGACGGCACACCGAGAAGATTGGTAAGCTTGTAGAGATAGGTCGTCAACACGAGCAGGCCCGCCGGATCGCCCAACACCAGGGGCAAACCAAATAATTCAAACCCCAATAAGAAAATCAGCGAAGCGCTAAATAGAATCGACGGTAAAACCAAAGGCAGGCTCACGGTGAGGGCGATACGCCACACGCCGGCGCCCGCCACTCGAGCGGCCTCTTCAACGGCTGGATCCAGGCTGCGCAGCGCCGAAGAGACATAGAGAAATGCATGGGGAACATGAGTCAACCCGGCTATCAATACCAGGCCGAAAAGAGAATAGAGATTCCAAGGCACGCGGCCGATCAGCGCCTTGGTCCAAAGCGAAAAAAAGCCCACCGGACCAACAGCCACGACATAGCCGAAGGCGAGTACCACCGGCGACAGAAATATGGGCACTAGAAGCCACGGCTCAAGCCACTTTTTTCCCGGCAGATCGGTGCGCGCGAGAAGAAATGCTAGCAAACTCCCCAGTGGCACCGATATCAGCGTCATGCCCAAGGAGACTATTAAGGAAGTACCGAAGGCGGAATGAAAACCCGAATCGGTTAAAACATAACGGTAGGCTTCAAAGCTCAAATGCGCCGTGGGGAAAAAAAAGGCTTCGCTCAAAAAACTCTGGTAGAAAATCAGCCCCAGCGGTCCAAAGACCACCAGGGCGACCCCGAGGACGGCCAAAGAGCGTAGCGCCCGGTTCACACACCTACCGCTTCAGCGCAGCCTGCCACTGCTTCATAAACTCAAGCCGCTTACTCTGCTCCAAGCCGACGAGGATATCCGTATTCACGTCGATGGGCTTCAATGCCTTGCCAAGGTCCTTGGTAAGACCCGCAGCGGTAATATTTCCCGGAACATCGCTGCGCAGCGAATACACCAAAGACTTCTCGGACATGACTGTCTGTCCCCGCTTGGAGAGAACATAATCCAAGAAGAGCTTCGCTCCATTGGGATGGCGCGCGGTCTTGGAGATAAAGGCGACACGCGAAAACACCAGGGTATAATCTTTGGGCAACACCAAACCCATCGAGGCATCTTTTTTCTGGCGCAGGAGAACATAGGAGCCGATGATGTTGTAAGCGAGGTAATGTTCGCCGGAGCCTACTTTTTCAAGCATGGCGCCGGTGCTGGTGTAGACCTTGGCGTGGCTCGATCCCAACGTTTTCGCCAGATCCCAAAACTGCGGGAACACTTTCGCGTCCTGCGTCATCATTAAAAATCCAACCCCGCTTTTCTCCGGATCGAATGTGGCGATTTTTTCCTTGAACAGATCGGGCTTTTCCTTCGGCAGGCGAATCATATCCGCATGACTCTGCGGCACGGCGTCCGCCGGCAAAAGTCGCTTGTTGTAGGCGATACTCACCGGCTCGAAGGTCGTTCCGTAGGCTTGGTTCTGCCAAACCGCCCATTTGGGCAGGCCGGAGATTTCAGGCGACGCATAGCTCAGCGCATTCCCTTTACTTGCAAGCTGGAGCTGGAGATCCATGGCTGAGCTCCAGAGAAAATCCGCCGTGCCGGTTCCTGCTGCGGTCTCGGCGACAAAGCGGTTGTATATTTCGGTGGTGTTGAGGTCGTTGTATTCAACTTGCAGGAACGGATAGAGACTCTTAAAGTCCTGGAGCAATGGCTCGACGCTGGCGGAGTCGGTGGAAGAGTAGATGACTAGCTTTCCTTCCTTTTGCGCGGCCGCCGCGGTTCCGCTGCTTTCCGCGGCATCTGCACGCAATGACGGAAAGCAAAAAAATCCCAACACAAATGCGAGCAGAACTTTTTGTTTGATCTTCATGCTTCCTCCTGAGCTTTCCCTCTGAGAGTGGCTGGATCATAGTTCGCGCGCAAAAGCCAGTCAAGGCAATCACGAGCTTAGAGCGCCATCCGTCGCCATCGCCCTCATGAATCTCTCGTCCGGCTTGTCGCGCTTCGGCGCACTCTCCGTGCAACGATTCGAGGTCTTTCCGTTTGAACCTTCGCGTCGCCGATTGTGCTTGTGCCACGCTTTCGCCGCTTCACAAAATTGCCACTTGCTTGATTGTGTCCGATCCTATACACTCGGCCAGCTCATGCCCTCGTCTTAATGGCGCGCAAGAGGTAGAAGACCGGGCCACCGGCGTTCAATGGTGGCATGGACTTCGGTTTTAGGCCGAATGGTTTCCTGGTCTTGACCCCCTCCCTCTTCCTAAATCCATAGGCTACTGCATGCCTATATTAAGGAGAGCGAGATGATTCTTTTTGGATTGTCGCCATTCCCTTGCTGTTAGTAGTGGTGGGCATGGTGTTGAACAGCATCGGGCTTTCATTCGATCAACCTCCCAGTTCACCGGAGCAAGATCCCGCGAGAAAGTTGGCGGCGGAACGGGAAACCTACCGCCAGTTCTTCGATCGGCAGCGAGTCGGAGCTTTGAAACGGCAAAAACGCATCGGTCAATACGCATGGCTGCTTCTCGTCGCGATCATCGGTTCCTTCATCTGGCTTTACGTGGACACTGTGCACAAGACATCTACTTTGAATCGAATCGCTACGCTTCAAACCTTGGGAACCGAAGCTGGAAAAGATCTGGTTCTCTCGGTGACTCTCAGCGACGGCAGCAACCTCAAATACCTTGTCAAAATAACCCAAGGCGATAGGGCAGATGGCGCCGCGAAGGAAGGCGTTTCGAAGGAGAAGGTCTCATCGTGGGAACTGGAGAAATTAGGCACAGCTTTAAGTGTGGGCGACAACCCAATGCCGCTCGGCGTCGCGCTGAAGATTTCAAATTAAGGAGACTTTGGAATGAGCGAGTTAGGTAAGCAATTCTTTATTGGCATCAAGATTTCGACCAAACTCCAATCTCAATTGGACAACCCTGCCCCCGGGACCGAGCGATACTTCAAAGGAGACAATACAGAATATCTTCAGATCGTGACCTTGGGAGAGGATAGGGTTATTGGAAGATTTGTGCAAAACGGTTTTCCCGTCGGCAATATCGGTGACGTCGATCGCAACGTCCGTAGCATTGTGAGTCTGATTACGCGCGGGGACAGGTTCGGCGACGACGCCGTTCACATTTATGTTCGTTAGTCGACTGAAGTCCATGAGAAAGCCATTTTTTTCTTGTGAGCTTGATAAACTCCGGCGGTTGGTGAAACTGCACAAAGGGTGGTAGTATAAAAAGTCGTTTCGGTCAATGGCAAAGCCTCTCAGCTTTAAATGAGCGAGGGGGCTTTTTATTCACGTTCAGGGGACAACATGTCAAAAACGCTGGAAGAAGTGAAACTGCAAGACGGGACTCTCATTCGGCACAAAGTGGTAGGGTATGAAGGCCGAATAGAGGGTACCACTGAGATCAAGATCTGCTTTACCGAGGGCGGCTCGTTGATGGCAAAATCAACTAGCGGGCACACCTTTCAATATCGCGTGGTCGTCGCGGGAGAATCCTTGCGGCGGATCGCACCCGCCGAGGATCTGGAAATTTTGGAGGAAATCGCGGAGGTCGTCTGCCCACGCTGTCGCTACTCGTTTCGCAACAAGCCTGGCGTTGGCAATAAACCCGGTGGCCGTTGTGAATGCGGCGGCTGGATTTGCCCCGCCTGTCTGGCTTGCCAGGCCATCCATGATCCAATGGACAAAGCCAGCCCTCCGGTGTGCGCGAAGCAGCGAATTCGTCAAACTAGAAAGCTGGCTGCTCGAAAGAAAAGCCGGGCCGATTGACATAGAGGCGCAAACCACATAGGGTGCTTGTACCTACTTCAGTAAACGGCCTTCTGAATGAGGAAGAGATAAATCTTGAAGGCCCACTCAGTCTCTCCGAGCGAAAAGATATCTAAAGGACAATCCGACCAGGGCGTGGTTTCTATTGTTTTCTCCCCATGTTCTGCTCCCATTAGCGGTCAAGTTCTCAAGGCTAGAGACATAAACATTCTCTTATAGGAGGAGAACATGAATAATAAAGTATACGTAGGCGGTTTGCCTTTCTCAGTCACTGAGGGGCGACTGCAGGAAATATTCGGGGCATATGGGACCGTCGAGTCTGCCAGGGTGATCTCGGATAAGTTTACCGGCCAGTCACGCGGGTTCGGGTTCGTCGAGATGGGTTCCGGCAGCGAGGCGCAAAAAGCGATCAGCGCGCTGAATGGAACACAATTAGAAGGACGGACACTGACCGTGAATGAGGCCAAACCAATGGCGAACCGCGATAATCGCGGAGGAGGCCGGGACAACAGAGGCGGCGGACGGAGTCGCTGGTAGTTTTTCCCGTTCTAGACTAACCAAAGGGCGCGACAGGTCGGGTTGCGCCCCCTTTTTTTTGGCACTCCTCGCGGACGTTTCTGGCAGAAACCAGGAACCGAGAAACTAGAAGCCGTGCGGTTGCGTTGCATTAAGCCGATTATCGATGCACTGATGCGCGTATTGACGCATGTGCTCTTCGGCCTGCAATGCGGTTGTGAACGTACGGTTGGTGGACATGGAGTGAAGGCCCTCATTGAAATCCACATGACCTTTCCATGCCCATAGGCGGGTCCAAGGATCGAGATTAAATACCCCAACATAGGCTCGGTTACGGTAAGATTCTTTGATTGTGTATCTTTTACGCGCTCGACTTTGGATATTCATGCGGCTCAGTCTAATCGTTGAGGATCTCTAATGCAAATAGAGTCTTAGGCCGGATCGGCAAGATCACGCTTTGTGCGCCCGAGCTTTGCCAACGCCGACTCTTCAATCTGGCGAATCCTTTCCCTGGTGAGGCCGAACACTTTTCCGGTTTCTTCCAATGTATATTCGGCTTTTTCTCCGATGCCAAAGCGCATGCGAATTATTTTTTCCTCCCGCGGACTGAGAGTCGTGAGCATTCTTTGAATCTCTCTTTGGCAATCTAGAGAAACGGCACTGGTCTCAGGGTCGAGAGCGTGGTCATCACCGATGAGATCACCGAGGCAGGTTTCTCCGTCTTCGCTAAATGGTGTTTCGAGCGAAACTGGCTCTTTGACCAGTTGGCGGACGGCTTCGATCATTTTCAGGGGCAGCGCCATTTCTGCAGCGAGTTCTTTCACAGTAGGCAGACGGCCAAGATGACGCACCAGGCCGTGTTCCGCCACCGTGAATCTTCTCGCAAGCTCGACCATGTGGACTGGGATGCGAATGGTGCGCGACTGGTCCGCAAGCGCCCGGGTCACCGCCTGGCGTATCCACCAGGTCGCATAAGTTGCAAACCTAAAACCGAGGCGATGGTCAAATTTGTCCACTGCCCTAGCAAGGCCGATGTTTCCTTCCTGGATTAAATCAAGAAATTGAAGACCCCTGCCGCGATATTTTTTTGCTATCGTGACAACTAGACGGAGATTAGACTCGATGAAGCGCCGTTTGGCCAGAGCTACGTCCGCCTGCTTGTCACTAACGTTCACTATCAGCTCCCTTATTTCCGAGGTGGACATTCCCATTCTGGCCTCAATGTCGTGCAGCGCACGCTTCTTGGCCTTTCCTCCAATTTCCTTCTCGATTTTCTGGAGGTCTTCATAGAGGTGTTTGTGCCTGGCGATGATAACATCAATCTGACGACGGTTAAGCTGAAGTCTCCCTAGAGATAGGGCAATTTTCCGTCTCTGGCCCCTGAGCGACTGATCGAGTTTCTTGCGTTTGATTGGACTGATCGCGTTGTCGCATTGTTCGGTTGTACGTTCGTGTCTTCGAACTAGATAGCGGATTTTTGACAATCGACTTCGGAAACGACTCTGCAGGATCTTGTCGTCGGTGATGGCATTCCCGGATGTTTCGTCGGGGCCGTCCACGATCTCGCGCGCGTGTACAGCGCCGCTAGTGACTTTTTGTCCCATTGCGAGAACCGAATGGAGCGCTAAAAGTGAACATAATGTCTTCGTAGCGATTTGCGCCTCCCCTTCAGCGATCCGTTTGGCAAGCGCAACCTCTTCGTCGCGGTTGAGAACGCTAATCGGTCTTATGGCGCGCAAATACGCGAAGACGGAATCCGTGCGCTCGAGCGAACCACCAATATCGCTATCAGCGTCGATCTCTTTCCCGAGCGATAACTCGTCAGGTTGATTCTCCAGGTGGGGCATTTCAGGGTAACCCGAGGCACTTTCACGCGAATGCCCTTGCCAACCTGCCTCGGCGGGATCGAAAAACTCGTGGATGAAAGATTTATCCTGTCCCCGATCGAAACGGTTATAGGTATTCATTTAGCTTATGCTGTGGAGAAACCCTTTCGCGTTCATGCGTTCTCGTCAAGCGACTAACAACGTCAGCTGTTAATTCTAAAGGTCGCTTCCTGCGAGAACCTTCTTTATGCCATCCAAAAAAGCGAGCGACATGAGGAGAGGATTCACGAGTCGCGGAAAAAAGGATCAATGGGTTTGCGCGCGTAGCGCGGAGCGGCCCCCTGCGGCGACCGGATTTTCTTCTTCAAGGGTTAGCTCGCCGCGTTTTTTTTCCGCCTTGCGTTCTTCCCGGCGGGCAGCCTTGTCCCTCCGCTTTTGCTGGCGCGCCAATTCCTTCTGACGCTTCTTGTATGTCTCACGACCCATACTGTAGACCTTAACACATGCCAGTCGTAAGCGGAACCTCTACTGCAAAAAACATTGCACGGCTGACAACCCTAAACTGAAACGTGACGCGACCGGGCTCAACTTTCGCTCAAGCCACTATCACCCAGAGCAGAGTTGCCTAATGAAATTTGCAGTTTGTGAACTACCGAGCAGTTTGCCTCGAGCTGGATCAATGGGGTCGGTTTTAAGAGAGCATCTTACGCAGCGATTGGAGGTCTTTTCTGATTTTTGCCAGCGCGCTCTTGTATTTTTGATCGGTCAGCGGAAGTTTGAGCTGTTCTTTCTCTTCTTTTTTGGTTTCCTTCAGCTTCTTCCGCGCCCCCTCGATGGTAAATCCGTCGGAATAGAGCAGCCGCTTGATCTCCAGCAAAAGTTCGACGTCCCTTTTTTTATATAGTCGATGGCGTGAAGGCGCCTTGGACGGCCGCAATACCTCGAATTCGGTTTCCCAGTAACGCAGAACATAAGGCTCGACGCCAACGATTTCGCTGACCTCGCCGATCTTGAAATAGATTTTGTCCGGCAAACGCGACGCCATCGCTGACCGCTATTAGGAGGCAGACGACGAAGGAGAGGACATGGAGGACGGCGCGGAAGACATGGAGTTAAGACTCTTTTTCAAAATCTGGCTAGCTTTGAAGGTTAGCACTTTGCGCCCGACGATGACGATCTCATCGCCCGTTTGAGGATTTCGTCCCTTGCGCGGTCGCTTGGTATTCACGACGAAATTGCCGAACCCTGAGATCTTGACTTTTTCTCCGCGCTCCAAACAGCCTTTGATGATGTCAAACGTGGCTTCCACCACATCCGTGGCGTCCTTTTTAGAAAAGCCCACTTTTTCGTAAATGCGAGTGATTATTTCTGCTTTAGTCATGGTCCACCTCTTTCCCTTTTCTGGCGCTTCAACAAAAATCAGCTGCGCAGCTCAGCGCCGAAAAGTTTGCCGATTTGCTCGACCAGATTTTGGTGAAACGTGTTAATCTCAGAATCCGTCAATGTCCTATTGCTGGCGCGGTACAAAACTTTGTACGCCAAGCTCTTTTTGCCTTCGGGGATAGAGGAGCCGAGATATTGATCGAATACTTGAACATGCTCAATCAAAGCTTCGCCAAGATTCTTGATCCAACTCACAATCTGTTGAGATGGGAAGTCGCGATCAACCACGACGGCAAAGTCCCGCTCAACGGACGGAAAACGTGGAAGGGAATGGGCTATTATTTGTCGCGGAGCATACTCAAGCAGTCCCTCGAAGTCAAGTTCGAATACCAAAACCGGCGGCAATCCGCGCTCGTCACACAGATCGGGATGCATCTGGCCGAGATAACCCAGCCGTTGACCGTCGCATTGAAAGAACGTGGCTCGTCCGGGATGAAGCACTTCCGGAGCGTCGCTCAGCCAGGTCACCCTCTCGACCAAACGAAGCAAATCCAAAATCCCTTCCACTAACCCTTTGCAGTCTAGGAACCCGAGCGCTGGCTGATCGGGGTCATGCATACCGCGTCGTGCCCGAGAGCCGTATAGAATCCCCGAGAGGTATTGCCGCTCCACGCTCTCTCCATCTGCTGCCAGTCGAAAAACCTTCCCCAGGTGGTAGGCCCAAAAGCTAGCAGCCTTTTGTGCCAAGTTAAGTTCCAAATTCTCGATCAATCCGGGTATCAAACTCAAGCGCATTTCAGCACTTTCACTGGCCAGAGGATTCAAAACCGTCACCGGAGTGGGCGAACCGTCCCACAAACCGCGAAACGCGCCATTCAGGTTCTCTGTAGTAAACGGAAGGTTGATAGCCTCCATCAAGCCTTCTCCGGCGAGAAAGGAACGCACGCGCCGTTCCCATCCCAACCTCGTGTCTTGTTTTCCTCCCGATGATCGCAATAGAGGAAGCGTGCTAGGGATCCTTTGATAACCATGCACCCGCGCGAGCTCCTCGATCAAGTCCGCTTCGCGAGTCAGATCTGGCCGGCTTGTTGGAGGGACCACTTCAATACGCCCACCCTTAGCAGAGCGCCGGGTTTTCACTCCCAAAGCCTGCAGAATCTTTTCGGCCTGTTTTCCGTCGATGCGCACCCCGAGCAGTTTTTCGATGCGTTCTTCGCGTAAGAGTAAAGCCCGAGTTTTTTTCCCGCGCGGATAACGGTCCGCCAGGTCTTTTACCGGACGGCCGCCCGTGAGTTCAGCCAGTAAATACACGGCGCGATTGAGCGCGGCCACCGTTCCTTCCGGATCGACGCCTCTTTCAAAGCGATACGACGCCTCGCTGTGGAGCGCGAGTCGCTTCGCCGTTCGGCGGATGGTGATGGGATCAAAGTTGGCGCTCTCGATCAAAAGTGATCGAGTAGACGCTCGCACTTCTGTATCCATCCCCCCCATAACTCCGGCGAGTGCGACGGGAATATCGCCATCACAGATAAGCAGGTCTTCGGCAACAAGCTCGTGTTCCGTGCCATCCAGCGTAGTAAACGTCCCGGTCTGCTTCGCCGGTCTCACGATGATCCTTCGCGTTGGCAGACGATCTAAATCAAAGGCATGCAGCGGTTGGCCGGTCTCAAGCATCACGTAGTTGGTGATGTCCACGACGTTGTTAATGGACCGAATGCCGCAAGCTTCTAAGCGAAACCGCATCCATCCCGGTGCCGCAGCGATACTAACATCATCGACGATTCTGGCTGAGTACCGAGGACAAAGTCGCGGATTCTCGATGGCGATGCTTACCCGCTTTGCTACGCTTGAGTCTTTGGCGTGAGGGCTTACAAATAGAGTTCGCAATCTGCCGCCCGTTAGCGCCGAAACTTCCCGCGCCAAACCCGCCAGGCTGAGGCAATCGCCCCGGTTCGGGGTCACCGAGATTTCGAACAACCAATCCTCTTCGCCGCTATCTGAATCATGTAAAGAAGTGACAGACTCAACTTCGAGACCCGCCATCGTAAGTAATTCGGCAAGCCTATGAGGAGCCACCCTGATGGTTACCAACTCTTTTAGCCAGTTAAAAGTTAATTTCATGGCACCAAAACACGGGAATAATGGAACGATGGAACGATGGAATAATGATTTTCCAACCCTATATTCCCCCCATATTCCATTTTTCCATCCAAGTTTTTTACCCGAACTGCTTCAAAAACCTTAAATCGTTTTGGAAAAACAACCGGATATCGTCAATACCATATTTAAGCATCGCAATCCGCTCCACACCCATGCCGAACGCGAACCCGGAAACTTTCTCTGGATCATAGCCGACGAAGCGGAAAACCTGCGGATCAATCACGCCCGCGCCAAGGATCTCCAGCCACCCTGTTGTTTTGCAAACCCGACACACGTTTCCATCTGCGAATCTACCGCTGCCACCGCAGATCAGACACTGGATATCGATCTCGGCGCTCGGTTCCGTAAAAGGAAAAAAACTGGGGCGAAATCTCACTCCCGTTTCGCGACTGAACACCTGGCGTAAAAAATGAGTCAGTATTCCTTTCAGGTCGGAGAAAGCGATCTGGCGGTCCACCATGAAGCCTTCTACCTGGTGAAACATGGGTGAATGGGTGGCGTCATCATCGTGGCGGTACACGGCTCCGGGAACGATGACCTGAAGCGGGGGCTTGCGGCTTTCCATGGTCCGGATTTGTACCGGAGATGTATGCGTGCGCAACATGCGGCCACCGGAAACAAAGAAAGTATCCTGCATGTCCCGCGCGGGATGATCTTTGGGAATATTGAGGGCCTCGAAGTTGTGATAGTCGTCTTCGATATCCGGACCTCGAGCGATTTCAAAGCCCATGCCCCAAAAGACATCGATGATTTCATCGATGACCAAGGTCAAAGGATGCGTTCGCCCCCGCTCCCAACGCGTTCCCGGCAGCGTGGTGTCGATTTTCTCTTCTTTGAGAGCGCGCGCCTTGGATTGTTCCTTGACCGCTTTGCGCCGTTCGTCCAAATTCTGCTCGATACGTCGTTTGAACTGATTGAGCTCCTCGCCGGCGCGCGGGCGTTCGTCTTTGGGGAGATCTTTTAGGCTGCGCAAAAGGAGCGTCAGTCTTCCGTTGCGCCCTAAAATTTCCACGCGCAATTGTTCTATCTCTGTCTCGGAGTTGGATTGCTGGATGCGATCCAGAACCTCTCCTTGAAGAGTTTCTAAGGATTCGTTCATCTAACTTATGGATTTAAGCGCTGAGATGAGACTTTGCGGTCTGAACTAACTGCCCAAAGGCTGGCATATCTGCCACGGCTAGCTCCGCGAGAATCTTTCTGTCCAATTCCACGCCGGCCTGCTTGAGACCTTTGATCAACTGGCTGTAAGAAATCCCGTTCATTTTTGCCGCCGCGCCGATGCGCGTAATCCACAGCCCGCGAAAGGTTCTCTTCTTGACCCGCCTATCCCGATAGGCAAAAGTAAGCGCTCGTTCCACCGTCTCAACGGCAGACCGATATAACCGGCCCCGGCCCCCCACATACCCTTTGGCCAACTTCATGACTTTCTTGCGTCTGTGTCTCGACTTGCTTCCACCCTTAGCTCTTGGCACCTGACAAACTCCTTCCTTGGTAGTGCTGAGTACCGAGTGATGAGTCCTGAGTAAGATGCTCTTATCTCAATACCCAGCACTCAGGACTCTTTACAAATACGGTATCAATTTCCGAATGTTTTTCTGCTCGACGGCCGCCACCATGGTCGAGTGGCGCAGATTTCGCTTACGTTTCTTCCCTTTACTCGACAGCAGGTGGCCCTTGAACCCTTTGGCACGCTTTATTTTACCGCTGGCGGTGACCTTGAATCTTTTCATCGCCCCTCTGTTGCTTTTGATTTTCGGCACGTCAATCTCCTCTATGTATTCTGTAACTGTCTTTGCAATCTCTGGCTTTGAGTTTCGAGTTCTACATGAGCCTGAAATCTTGAACCTGGAACCTTATTTAGGCGTGAGCAGCATGGCCATGCTCCTGCCTTCCAACCTGGGCTCAATGTCGAGTTTGGCAATGTCCTGTACTTGATCGACGACCCCACGGAGCATTTGTCGGCCCAATTCCGGATGGGTAATTTCTCGCCCGCGGAAAAACACCGAGACCTTGACCCGCTGGCCTTTTTCAATGAACTGACGAATGTTACGCACTTTGTGCACTACATCGTGAGGATCAGTCCGCGATCCCATTTTGACTTCCTTGATTTCGAATGCGGAGTGTTTCTTGGGACCGTGCGACTTCTTCTTTTGCTCGTAGCGGTACTTGCCATAATCCATCATGCGGCAGACCGGCGGCTGGGCATCGGGCGCCACCTCCACCAGATCCAGCCCCTGAGCTTCTACGAGTCTCAACGCTTCATGCAACGGTAAAACACCCAACTGCTCTCCCTGAGCGCCGATGACTCGAACTTCACGCACGCGAATTTGATGATTGATCCTCGCTTCCCTAGCGCTAGCGATAAAACACCTCCACTTGTTGTGAACCGCTCATAGGTCTATGCCTGTTCCCGTTTCTCTGCAACCTCTAATTGTAACCTCCCGACGAAATCACCGACCGTGAGCGGCGGGATATTCTCTCCCCCGCGGCGGCGCGGCGCGATGGTTTGATTTTGAACTTCTTTGTCTCCGATAACCACCGCATAGGGAATCTTCGCCAACTGCGCTTCACGGATCTTGTAGCCAAGTTTCTCGTTGCGCTCGTCCAACTCGACACGTAACCCACTATCCCGCAGCTTTTCAAAAACTCTTTTGGCATATTCCTTCTGATTATCCGTAACAGTCAAGATCCTGACCTGGACGGGCGCAAGCCAAAGCGGAAAGGCCCCCGCACAATGCTCAATGAGGATTCCCATGAAACGTTCGATGGAGCCCAGTAGAGCCCGGTGAATCATGACTGGCCGCTCTTCGGAACCACCGGCGGAGGTGTAAAAGAGATCGAAGCGCTCCGGCATAAAAAAATCCAATTGTATAGTCGCAAGCTGCCATTCACGCTTTAAGGCATCGAGCACAGCAAAATCTATCTTCGGACCGTAAAATGCCCCGTCTCCAGCATTAATTTGATATTCAATAAGTTCCCGAGCCAGAGCTTGGGCAAGAGCCGCTTCGGCCTTTTCCCAAACCTCCGGACTGCCGATAAAATCCTTTGGCCGGGTCGAGAGCTTCACCCGCATTTCACCGAAATCAAATGCGTGGTAGACCTCCCGCAACATTTTGATCAAACTGCTAATCTCCGGTTCGATCTGTTCCGGCGCGCAAAAAATATGCGCGTCGTCCTGGGAGAAAGAACGGACCCGTGTAAGCCCGGCAGTGACACCCGAACGCTCATAACGGTGCAGCCGACCGAAGTCGGCGATCCGCAGCGGAAGCTCGCGATAGGAACGTTTCTTGGATGAAAAAATAAAAGTATGGCCGGGACAGTTCATCGGCTTTACAGCGAACTCCCGATCTTCGACTTGGGTGAAATACATGCTGTCTCGATAGTGGTCGTAATGGCCGGACCGGTGCCATAGCTCGACATCGAAGATCTGCGGCGTAATGACCTCTTCGTACCCGTAGCGAATGTAAAGCTGCCGCATGTAACCAATTAACGCGTTGTAGACGATCGCCCCCTTGGGGTGAAAGAAAGGACTTGCCGGAGCGATCGGATGAAAGCTGAACAGATCCAACTCACGCCCAAGCTTGCGGTGGTCGCGTTTTTTGGCCTCTTCGAGCCGGTGCAAATGTTCTTTTAGCGCCTCCTTGGTGGCCCAAGCGGTGCCGTAAATGCGCTGGAGCATCTCGTTTTTTTCGTCCCCGCGCCAATAAGCGCCGGCGACTCCGGTGAGCTTGAACGCTCGGAGCGCCTTTGTCGAAGGCACATGGGGACCCCGGCAGAGGTCCACCCAATCGCCCTGCCGATACAGTGAAACTGTCTCCTCGGGAATGTCTTTGAGAATTGCGACCTTGTAGTCCTCACCCATTTTGCCGAATAGCTCGATGGCCTGGCTCTTGGGCATCTCTTCGCGGACAACTTTCAGATCCGACTTGGCGATCTCCGCCATCCGCATTTCGATCTTTTGCAGTTCTTCCGCCGTAAAAGGCTGATCTCTTTTGAAGTCGTAATAAAATCCGTCCTCGATAGTCGGACCGATGGTGACCTGAGTACCAGGAAAAAGGCTTTGCACCGCCTGCGCCATAAGGTGAGCGGTCGAATGGCGCAAGATATCGAGGCCATCCGGGCTATCAGAAGAGATCCATTCGACAGCGCAATCATTGTCCAACACCCTGTCCAGGTCCACCGAATGGCCGTCAAGTTTCGCGGCGATGATAGCGCCGTTCAAGCCCAGGGAAGCAGCCAAGTCGGCGAGCTTTGTACCACGGTGAACCTCCACGGGCTTGCCGTCGGGTAATGTTACACGAATACTTTCCATGCCGATTTTCTAAAAAAGAATGGTAGGCACGGGCAGGATTGAACTGCCGACCTCTTCCGTGTCAAGGAAGCGCTCTCCCACTGAGCTACGTGCCTGCAAAAGCTGGCGAGGTACCGAACTATGGGCGCCATGGCGGGACATGAAAACCATTACTCCTGATTACGTTTAGTCAAACAATCTCACCCTAAAACCGACAAGGTCAGTCAATTTACTCAAATAGTGCAAGAGATCGATTTTATTACCAATTTTCTGAGCTAGTGTCAACCTAAACGGGTGATAGAAGGGGCTCGATTTTGCAGCCACATGAGTCCTCGATAAAGGTACTGAAGGCCCGACAATACGGTTGCGATGGCCGTCGCAGCGACCAAGATATCGACCACCAGCGGATCCAAGAGCGTTTCGTCGTGAAGCAATGCCAAAGCCACGCCGAGGGTCAGTAGCTGCAGCATCGTACTGCTCTTGCCTATGAAACTGGGCTTAACTTGAAACCTCTCTTCTACTAAAAGGAAAACGATCCCGTAGCCTAACAGAATCAAGATGTCACGACTCACCACCACCACGGCCAACCATGTTGGAATGGCATTGATTATGCCGAGCATGACGTAGGAGCTAAACACCAAAAGCTTGTCGGCCACGGGATCTAGGTAGGCGCCGAGGGCCGTTTGTTGCTTCATCAAACGCGCGGCAAGGCCGTCGAGGAAGTCCGTCACGCCGCCGATCACGAAGATGATAAACGCTTCCCAGTAGCGGTGATAGGCGAGATAGACGAGAAAAAACGGGATTGTCAGGATGCGAATGAGGGTGAGAAAATTGGGCAAATTGAGCATGGAAACATTATGACATGGCCGAGGCTGTTATGCCGCGTGCACCCAGGAGCTTGCGCATCTGTCCTGCCAGCTTTGGCGTGACCAGGGCCGTCACATGAATTTGGTTATCCTCATAGGTTTCTTTGATGATTCGCCCACGCTCGCGCAAAAGCGATAAAAGCCCGCCCTGCGAGGCGGCAAAGCACGCTTTAATCTGCTCTTTCCCTTGATCCAGGATCGTACCGATGATTCCCAAGAGCCGGTCTACCTCGGCACCGGTCAATGCCGAGATCGGGCAGAGGCCCTCCACCGCCCGACTTTTGAGTTTTCCGAGCGGCGCGGTGGGAACAACATCGATCTTATTCGGCACCAACACTACCGGTATATCCCCTGCCCCGATCTCATTTAATACATCCTCGATGACCTTAATCTGCTCGTCGAAAAGTGGATTGGCCAAGTCCACCAGATGCAAAAGGAGATCTGCGCTTCTCACTTCTTCCAGCGTGCTTTTAAAGGCTTCAATGAGCGAATGGGGAATCTTGTTGATGAAACCGACCGTGTCTACGACCATGACTTTATCCCCGTTGGGGAGCCGAAGGGCGCGAGTCGTCGGGTCCAGCGTGGCAAACAGTTTGTCCTCGACAAAGACTCCCGCCCGGGTAAGGGTATTCATCAAAGTCGATTTGCCGGCGTTGGTGTATCCCACCAACGCAACCGTTGCAAAAGGAACCTCGTCGCGCTCCTTGCGCTGCAACGTCCGCGTCCGTTCCACTGTGACCAACTTTCGCTTGAGATGACTGATGCGCTCGCGAATTCTGCGCCGGTCCACCTCCAACTGCGTTTCCCCGGGACCACGGGTGCCGATGCCCCCACCAAGCCGTGACAGGTGCGTCCATTGACGCGTCAGCCGGGGTAAAAGATATTCCAGCTGAGCCAGCTCCACTTGAAGTTTTCCTTCGTTGCTGCGAGCTCGTTGGGCGAAAATATCAAGAATCAATTGACTGCGGTCGATGACCCTTATCTTAAATGCAGATTCCAGGTTGCGCTGCTGGGCCGGGGCGAGATCTTCGTCCATGATGACAAGATCGGGATGAAGCTCGCGCACCGCAGCCTCAATCTCCTCCACCTTGCCGCGACCAATTAAGGTCGCAGGGGTAATGCCCCGCAACTGCTGGGTGAACTTTTCTATGACGTTGGCGCCAGCGGTTTCAGCCAGTCGTTCCAATTCTTCCAAGCTGTATTCGAGTTGAAAACCGCGATCATCGGACGGCAGCTCAACACCGACCAACACGGCTCTTTCTGGATGATGACGGAGTGAGTTAATCCGCTTCAAGACACCAAAGAATGAAAAGCAATGCGCGTGCCGAAGCGTTGTTCGACGATCGCCTCGAGCTCAGGCGTCGAAGCAACGCGCACTTGGTCAGGAAGTTCAATGACGGTTTCGCCCTTGGGGGAGGCGAGAACGTGAAGAAAAACAGCAGACGGACCTGGATAATCAAGCAAAGTGTCCCGTAATTGGTTCAGCTCATCAGCGGAAATTTCCGACTCACAGACGTAGAGGTGGACCGGGTCGCTTTTGCCATTTGGTTTTTCGCCGTTGTCGGCCCGGCCTTTGGCTGCCACCTCGGCCAAAGCAGTGACTTCATTGGCAATGATCTGGATCCTTTCCTCTCCGACCTCCAACCGGCCTTTTAGGAAGATCGGGTCATCGGCGCCCAGGACATCCGCGCACTTCTTGTAAACATCCGGCCATGCAATAACTTCGATGAAGCCGCTTTTGTCTTCGACATTGAAACTGCCGTAGCGATCTCCCTTTTTGGTATTTCTGAGTTTTAGCGCCGAGACCACACCGCCAATTTTCACATCCCCCGGAGACGCCTTCTCTTTTAAGTCCGAAATCGCGCCGCTAGTTATTCGCTTCAGAACCCGTTCGTATTTGTCAAGGGGGTGGCCGCTGATGTAAAAGCCGAGCGCTTCTTTTTCAAAAGCCAACGACTCCTGGCCGGACCATTCCGTTACTTGAGGATAGATATCTCCGGGCTTCTTTGCTGCCGGCGTCGGGCTCCCGAGCATGGTGAAAATATCGATCTGATTACTTTCCTGCCCGCGCTGAAATGTTTGGCCGAACCTCATCGCTTCTTCCAGAGCCCCCATCATGCGCGTGCGCGAAACCTGCGTCGAGTCGAAAGCGCCGCATTTGATCAAACTCTCAACCACGCGGCGGTTTACGGCTGTGAGATCGACGCGCCGGCAAAAATCGAACAACGATTGGAAGGGTCCATCCTTCTCCCGGCTCTGAAGAATAACTTCGACGGCTTTTTCACCGACGTTCTTGACCGCTGCCAGACCGAACCGGATCTTATAGCCGACCGGAGTAAAGTCGGATCGGCTCTCGTTAATGTCCGGGGCCAGGACTTCGATTTCTTTGTTGCGACACTCCGCCAGGTTTTTGATCACCTTGTCCGTGTCGCCCATCTCTGACGTCATCAACGCGGCCATAAATTCCACTGGGTAGTGGGTTTTTAGATAGGCTGTCTGATAAGAAACCAGCGCATAGGCCGCCGAGTGGGATTTGTTGAAACCGTAGCGCGCGAAGGTCTCCATCTGATCGAAGATCTCGGTGGCTCTTTGCGCGTCGATGTTTTTTTTCTGCGCGCCTTCGACAAAGCGGTCGCGCTGTGCCGCCATCTCTTCGGGATCTTTTTTGCCCATGGCCCGGCGCAGGATATCGGCGTCTCCCATGCTATAGCCGCCAAGTACCTGCGCGATCTGCATCACCTGTTCCTGATACACAATAACGCCGTAGGTGTCCTTGAGCACGGGCTCCAACAGCCGGTGCAAGTAACTGGTTTTTTCTTTCCCATGCTTGCGTTTGATGTAGCTCTCGGCCATGCCGCTATCGAGCGGTCCCGGCCGATAGAGCGCCAAAATCGCCACCAGATCTTCAAAGCAATTGGGTCGTATTCTTTTGGTCATCTCGCGAATACCGCCGCTTTCCAACTGGAACACCCCGGTGGTATTACCGTCGCAAAGAAGCCGGTAGGTTTTCTTGTCATCGAGACTGAGCCGATTGAGATCCAGCCGCTCGCCCCGGCTCTGCTCAATCAGCTCCAGGCAGTCATGGAGGAGCGTTAAGGTTTTCAAGCCGAGGAAATCGAACTTGACCAAACCGATTTTCTCCACGCTGTCCATGTCGAACTGCGTGACAATGCCACCTTCTTTATCGACGAACAGCGGTAGATGATCGACTAAGGGGAGGTTCGACAGCACGACCCCCGCCGCGTGAGTGGAGGCGTGGCGTGTGAGGCCTTCGAGGCGCAGCGCGTGATCGATCAAGTTTTTGACCCGCGGATCGCTTTTCATCAGCTCCGGGAGTCGCGACTCCATCTTGATGCATTCGGTTAGCGGATAGTCGAACCCCTGTTTCGGCGCCGGAATGAGTTTGGCGATGGCATCTGTCTCAGCGAAGGAAAACCCGAGCGCCCGCCCGACATCCTTGATCGCCGCTTTGGCTTTGAGCGTTCCGAAAGTGGCGATCTGAGCCACCCGATCGGCGCCGTACTTTTCCTTTACATATTGAATAACCTGCGCCCGGCCCCGGATACAAAAGTCCACGTCGATATCGGGCATGGAGCGCCGTTCAGGATTGAGAAAGCGTTCGAACAGCAACACATGGCGAATCGGATCAAGATCGGTGATCTTGAGCGCGTAGGCGACCAGACTTCCGGCAGAGGAGCCGCGGCCGGGCCCAACGGGAATGCCATTCTGCTTCGCGTAATTGATGAAATCCGCCACCACCAGAAAATACCCGGGGAACTGCATCCGCTTGATGACGTCCAATTCGTAATCGAGCCGTTCGGTATAGGCTTTCTTGACTTCCGGGTCCGTGACTCCTTCAAGCCTTTCTTCGAGACCGGCATGAGCCAATTCATCGAGATAATCATCGAGGCTGATCGCTTTCGGCGGTGTGTAGGTGGGGAAGTGATATTTGCCGAATTCGATTTCGACGTTGCAGCGTTCGGCAATTTCCAATGTCCGCTCGACAGCTTCAGGGCAGTATTCGAAACCCTTTCTTATCTCCTCTCCCGACTTGAGATAGAGTTCGTCGGTTTCCATCTTTAGCCGGTTATCCTCATGAACCGTTTTGCCGGTCTGGACACAGAGTAAAACATCGTGAGCATTGTAGTCTTCGCGCTCGCCGTAGTGGCAATCGTTAGTGGCGACGACGGGAAGCGACAGATCTTTTGCCAATTCGACCAGCAGTGGATTAACCTGTTCCTGCTGCGGCAGCTTGTTATCTTGGATCTCGATGTAGTAACGGTCATGGAAAATCTCAGCATAGCTCTCTGCTGCCGCCTTAGCTTTCTCCATGTGACCCAGCATAAGTGCCTGGGCAACTTCGCCCTGCAAACAGGCGCTGAGTGCGATGAGACCGCCGTTGAAATCCTTGAGCAGGTCCTTATCGATGCGCGGCTTGTAATAGAAGCCTTCCATAAAACCGAGGGAAACCAGCTTGCAAAGATTCCGGTATCCCTCGTGATTCATGGCGAGGAGAATGAGGTGGTTGTTGTATTCCTTCGGTCCCTTGTCGACGCCTTTCTTCTCGAAGCGGCTCCCCGGCGCGACATAGATTTCGCAGCCGATGATGGGCTTGATACCATGACTCATCGCCTGACGATAAAACTCCACGGCGCCGAACATATTGCCGTGGTCGGTCATCGCCACCGCCGGTTGTTTCAGCGACTTGATGCGCTCGAACAACTTGTCAATCTTGTTCGCGCCGTCGAGGAGGCTATATTCGGTGTGACAGTGAAGGTGAACGAAACGAGAATGCTCCATTACAGGTATCTATTTATTTAACACAAAGAGTTTTGCACGACAATTAAATATGGTTGAGTTTTCGCTCATAAGTTATCCACAGCCGATGCCTTTTCACAGCGATTGAGAAACATCATGCCGCCGGACTTTTTCATTTGCTCCCAACCTTGGCCGGCTCCATGCCGTGTCGTTGCATGAGCGCCAGCTCCTCTTCGCGGGTGGGAGCCGATGCATGCGACCAGAGCTCCTGAAGTTCTTTGAAGTAGGCGTCCAGCGGCGGCGCATGCAAGACCAAAAGCCGCGCGATAGTTTCCCCGCCGTTACCGAATGTGTGCGCAACGCCTCGCGGAACCAGAACGAAGGAGCGCGGGCCACCGACATAGGTGCGGCTTCCCACCGCAAATTCCACGCTCCCATCAAGAACGTAGTAGGCTTCCTCGCAATGAGCGTGCCTGTGCGCTGGTGGCTTACGTCCACTC
>Ga0209684_1000025_pt1 | contig 26264 bp, 23 predicted proteins | sample PanSoiPlot6MoBio_FD_188322 | JGI IMG/M metagenome (GOLD analysis project Ga0209684, IMG submission 188322) | Tropical forest soil microbial communities from Panama analyzed to predict greenhouse gas emissions - Panama Soil Plot 6 MoBio (SPAdes)... | ecosystem: Environmental > Terrestrial > Soil...
CGCCCGTCCTCATTTCGAAGGATCTTTCGCCGGGCAGCGAGATCCTTCACTTCGCTCAGGACAAGCTCTGAACATAGAACCTTTGAACCTTGAACCCTCTAACGTTCAGCCCCATTGTCCGCGACCAAGGAGATTTGCTGCTCGGCCGTCCCTTTGTGAATAATCCAGGCTCGCACTCCTACACTTAACCGTCGGATCGATATTTCAGCACAGCGGCGATGGCGGTTAGTTTCGCACCGACTTTCATCCGAACACGAGATCGCCTGGACTGGCGGCAGGGCGGAATCGTAGCGGTTCTGCTTGTTCTCTTGGTTGCCTTCATTCTCTATCCTATCCTGCGGGTTCTTTGGATCTCACTTTCCAACGATGCCGGGAATCTTACGCTGCTGCATTTTCTGAATTTCTTCCGCCGTCCTCTGTTCCGCGAGTCGTTGTGGAATACGCTTCAGGGCGGCTTCCTCGTGGTATTTTTTAGCGCGGGCATGGCGCTGCCACTCGCCTACATAATCGCGCGCTACGAGTTCCGCGGCAAAATGCTCCTGCAAACCGCGGCTACCCTGCCATTGGTAATTCCGCCGTTTGTTGGCGCCGTGGCGCTCCAACTGATTCTCGGACGAAGCGGCATGGTTAATCTCATGTTGATGGACTGGTTCGATACCACCATACCTTTCATGGAAGGGCTAACCGGGGTGGTGCTGGTCCAGATGCTACATTTTTTTCCCTTTGTTCTCCTCAACACCGCGGTATCCCTTTCCGCCATCGACGTTTCGCTGGAAGAAGCAGCGGAGAATCTTGGCTGTCACGGTTTCCGGCTCCTCCGCCGCATCACGCTTCCCCTCGTGCTTCCCGGCTTCATCGCCGGTTCGCTGCTAACCTTTATCCGGGCCATCGACGATCTCGGAACGCCGCTCATGCTGAATTACAAAAACCTGCTCGCTCCTCAAGCTTACCTGAGAATCACGACCATCGGCATGGACGACGTCGATGGCTACGTTGTCTGCGTGATGCTGGTGATTTTGTCTCTTATGGCTTTGCTCGGAGCGCGAAAATATTTGAGTCTCGCGGAATATGCCTCGGTACCGCGGTCCGCTGCGATCCTACGAAAACCTCACGGCAAAAATTTGGCACTCATCTGGCTCATGATCGGACTGATTCTGGGTATTAGTCTGTTGCCGCATATCGGTATTTTCCTGCTCTCGTTTTCCAAGGTCTGGAGCTTTACCCTGCTCCCCACCACCTATACGGCCGGTAACTACGTCGAGATTCTTTTCCGAGCGCCGCATTTCGTGATCAACACGTTGATTTACACGCTATTGGCGGCCGGACTCGATATAGTTCTCGGCGCGGCTATTGCGTTTTTGCTTTTGCGCAGCCGCGTCCCGGGAAGGAATTTACTCGATGCTATCGCGACGATGCCGTTAGCAATTCCGGGTGTCGTGCTTGCTGTGGGGTACCTGCGTGTCTTCCATGGTTGGGATCTCCCCGGGTTGGGCGCGCCCCTGACTTCTTCCTGGTTTATACTCGTCATCGCCTATACAGTGCGTCGCCTGCCGTATACCGTGCGCGCCTGCTATGCCGCGCTCCAGCAGGTTCATGTGAGCTTGGAAGAGTCAGCGCAAAACCTCGGCGCCAATCGTCTTCACACGTTCGCGAAAATCACGCTGCCTCTGGTTGCGGGGGGATTGGTGGCCGGTGGCTTGATCGCGTTCGTTACCTCATGTGTCGAGCTCGCCTCTACGATCATGCTCGTCCCCCGGATCGAGCTTGGGCCTATTTCTTATGGGATCTACCTTTACATGCAGAGCCCACTGGGACGCGGCGCTGGCGCCGCTCTCGGCGTGGTTGCCATAATTCTGGTCTCCATCGGAACTTATTTAACCCATCGGATTTTTTCCGCGAGCGCGGGCCGCGCCTTTAAGGTTTAAGCATGCAAGCTGCCGAGGTCAGATTGGATGGAGTCAGCAAACGTTACGCCACTCAGTGGGCCGTTTACCAGGTAAGCTTGCGCATCGAGCGCGGAGAATTTTTTACCTTTTTGGGACCGAGCGGCTGCGGCAAGACTACCCTTTTAAGAATGATCGCAGGATTCGTGTCATCCGACGAAGGCATCGTCTATCTCGATGGAGAGCCAGTGAATACAGTGCCGCCCTGGAAGCGAAACGTCGGCATGGTCTTTCAAAGCTACGCATTGTAGCCCCACATGAACATTTTCGACAATGTGGCATTTGGATTGCGCGAAAGAAAACTAAATCGCCTAGAGATTCAGCGAAAAGTCGCTGATGCACTCAAGCAAGTCGACCTTGAAGGGACTGCGGAACGCCGGCCGTCCCAGCTTTCCGGCGGCCAACAGCAGCGAGTCGCCTTGGCTCGCACCCTTGTCATTCAGCCTCGAGTTTTGCTGCTGGATGAGCCTCTGAGCAACCTGGATGCAAAATTACGCGTCGAAATGCGCCTCGAGCTACTCAAGCTGCAAAGAGATCTCGGCTTGACTACGATTTATGTGACTCATGATCAAGAAGAGGCGCTGGCGATGTCAACGCGGATTGCTGTCATGAAAAACGGCAAAATCGTGCAACAAGGAAACCCGCGAGAGGTCTATGAACGGCCTGCCGACGAATTTGTCGCCACGTTTGTAGGTCAAGCTAATTCTTTTTCTGGCCGCATAGCGCATTGCGCCGGGCACATCATCGACGTCGCTCTGGACGATGGCTTCATGATCCGCGCTGCCCTTTCCTCGCTTTCCATTCTTCCTAGACAGGGAGACGCGGTCTTTCTCACCATTCGTCCCGAGGCCGTGGAGATCCATCAGGTCGGAACCTTCTCCCGCAACTTAAACCATTTCGACGGTCAGGTGGTCGCCTCGGCATATCGCGGATCGTTTGTTGAATACGAAATAGTAGCCGGTGCCAGAACGATTAAAGCCACCGCCGTGAATCCGAAAGGAAAAGCCGTCTTTCAGCACGGCGAGCGGGTTTCCGTTGGCTTTGCACCCGAGGATATAACTTTAGTACCCGGCAATTGAACCCGAATTCGGCAATTAACGTTACAGTCCGCACTCGGTGCGGCGTGAGCTTGCAGTTGCGAAAGCATAGAAGCGTAATGTTTCAAAGCCATTTTTCATACTCATCACTCAGTCCTCAACATTTCCGGCCTCTACTCATCATGCCGTTGCTTGCAAATTTCTTAGAGGCACAGACCTATTGCCTTCGCAACGGAAAACTTGCGCCGCACCCTGTTTCACCTTCAACTGCGCAATGCCGATTGTGGCGCTGACTTGGAAATGACGAGAGAAAGCGCAGACGGGAGGATAAACTGGTTAATAACTGTTACGTGGCTGTTCGATGGCGACGTGCCGTCGCATCAGGACGGCCATCACGGTGCTGTTTTCTCGGTGAGCTTCCATGAACCGGCGGATCGATTCGACATCAGCGTCTTCGAATTGAACTGCACATTTTGCCATCAACGCATCCACCTCTGTCTCACCCAGCAGGCCGTAGGCGACGTTGCTGTCGGTAGCGGAGTAGCCACTTACCCGGAGTGAGGACGGCTCGATTTCTGTGACGACCTCTCGGACTAATGAAATAGAACCATCGATTTTTTCGTCCGCGAATTGTGCTCCATCGAAGTGATGCTTCATTGCTTTTCGAATGGCAGCTTCTTGTATCTGAAGACGGAACCCAGCATCGGCAAGCCTGCCTTTTATTAAGGCAAACTGCAATGGTTGCCCGATGCTTTTCCGCGCTCCCCGCAATCAATACCGGTCTCGGCCATGGGTGACCTCGATATAGGCCACGGCCATCGGATCCGTCTTTTTACCAGTGGGGAAATACCTTTCTCCGGCGCCTATGAGAGGTTCAAGGTTATGACTGCTGTGCTGATCTCTGAATGTGCGCCAATCGTCGCTCGCGGGCTCGGTGATTTCACTATTGAGGCATTTATCCGGCTGGGTGATATGATGAATCTTATCGCAGTTACGACACCAGATGAATTGTTCGCTAACCATAGCGTCGTTCTTCCGCCACGACTGGAGTACTGCGACTCTGCTGCGACGGAAATCTCATGGTCACGCTGGTGCCTACTCCGGCTTCGCTGTTGATCTCAACGGTTCCTCCGATTAACTGGGCCATTCGCCGCGCGACGGTTAGCCCAAGTCCCAATCCTGAACAAGATCGCTGCGGCGATTTATCGATTTGCTGAAACGGCTCGAATATCAACGCCATCTTGCTCTTGTCGATGCCAACTCCAGTATCGGCGACCTCAAACTCGACCCCCAATCCGTCCGAGGACGGGTTGGCTTTGACTTTTATATCCCCGTCGGCGGTAAATTTTACCGCGTTATTGAAAATATTCTGAAAGATACGCTCAACTTTCGCGCGGTCGCTGAGGATGGTCAGCCGGTCGTCAGGCATATCAACAGACAGTCTCAGACCCTTGTCACGAAAGACTTGATCATAACGTTTGATACTCTCTTCGACGACCTCGCGGGCGTCAAACTCATCGATCATCGCCCCCGTGTCTCCGGCGTTGAGCGATGTCATCCAAAGAACATTGTCGATCAGTTCCAGCAACTCTTCGGAGTTGCGATAGACAGTCTCCAGAACCTTTTGCTGATCTTCCGTCAATTTGCCAATAACTTGATTGAGCAAGAGGTAGACAAAACCCACCACAACGCTGAGCGGAGTTCTGAGTTCATGGGAAACATTCGACAGGAAGTCCGACTTGACCTGCTTGAGCTTTGACTTCGCGCGTCGCCGCTCCAGACCCCGCCGAACCAGCGACAAGATGTGATTCACATCGAACGGCTTAGAGATGTAATCGAACGCCCCGAGTCTAAGCCCCTCGATGGCAGTGTCCAGAGATCCATAACCGGTGATGATGATCGCTTCTATATCCGGGTCCCGCTGTTTGACTTTTTCCAGGACGTTGATGCCAGTCAAGCCCGGCATCTTGAGGTCCAAGGTCACCAGATCAACCGGGAATTTGTTTAGAAGGTCGATCGCTTGAACGCCGCGCTCGGCGACGTGGACATTGTAATAGGGGTTGAGAATCATCTTGAGAGATTCTCTCGGCCCTAACTCGTCGTCCACGATCAAGATATGCGGCTTGTCAACGTCCATGCTGCCAGGGAGGGGGAGCAAGCAGCATGCCACGAGCCAAATCTGCCTAACTAGCTAATGTTTATGGTGAATTTGGCTCAAGGAACGATTTCGGTCGAAACTTTCGGATACATTTGTGAACTATGGGGATATTTTTGGCTCGTCGGAACCCGTACTCGACTCATTAATTTTGAGCTTTTCTATCCTGTATTTCAAAATCCGGCGACTGGTTCCCAAAAGCAAGGCCGCTTTGGTCTGATTGAAGCCGGTTCGCTGCAACGCTTTCACGATCAATTCTCGCTCAAATTCATCCACCGCATCGCTGAGGGGTCGGGTTCCACTCAAAACATCCTCTTTGAGAGTCGCTGTTTGGTCCACCGAGCGCATTCCTACGGGCAGATCACGCAGCATGATGATTTCATGAGGAGTGAGTATAGTCAGCCGTTCAATCAAATTCTCCAGCTCACGGATATTTCCCGGCCAGTGGTATGAGGTAAAAAAATCAACAACTTCGGGAGAAAGAGCCTTGGTCGCAATGGAGTGTTCCTGCGCCTTCAACCTCAAGAAATGGTCCAATAACAAAGCGATATCTTCGCGCCTTTCGCGCAACGGCGGGAGGTACAGAGAGACAACGTTAAGACGATAGAAGAGATCGGGGCGAAATTCTCCGGCCTTGGCCATGGTTTCCAGATCCCGATTGCTAGCGGCAATGAGACGCACGTCAACTTTTATTTCGTCTGTACCGCCGAGCCGTGTGAAAGTTTCCTGCTCGATGGCGCGCAAAAACTTAGATTGTGTGCCGAGGTTGAGTTCGCCGATTTCGTCCAGGAAAAGCGTCCCCCCATGAGCCAATTCGAACCGTCCGATTTTTTTTTGCGAAGCGTTGGTAAAAGCCCCTTTCTCATATCCAAACAGCTCGCTTTCGATCAAAGTGTCGGGTAGCGCGGCACAATTGACGACGACGAAAGGTTTTGCACGCCGGTCACTGTTGTAATGGATGGCGCGCGCAATCAGCTCTTTTCCCGTTCCACTTTCGCCGGTGATCAACACCGTGCTCTTCTTTCCCGCAACCATGCTGACGGCCTTGAAAACATCGACGATTTGTTTGGACTTGCCGATAACGTGATCTACACCATACTTACGGCCCACTTCTTCTTTCAGCCGTTCGACCTCGCGTGACAACTGAATCTTCTCAAGGGCATGTTCGACGCGGAGACGCAGCTCTTCTACATCGAAGGGCTTGGTAACATAATCAAAAGCACCCGTGCCCTTGGCGGCGAAAGCAATTCGCGCGGTATTGAGGGCCGTCAACATGATCACTTGACAGTCTGGATGTATAGATTTCATTTGCTTCAATACATCCAAGCCATCCGTTCCTGGCATAACGATATCCAGGAGCACCACATCCGGTCGCTCGTCGGTTACTTTCTGAATCGCATCGTCGGCGGATGGGGCTTCAATGACCCGGTAGGCTTTGTTAAACACCAGTTGTAGGGACTGTCTGACGCCCGGCTCGTCATCGACCACGAGCATTAGGGGTTGACTCATGTCTCGCTTTTTTTCCGTACTATTCAATCGCAAACTCCATCTCGAGCATTTCTCGATCAGTCCCTGCCCGGTCTGTCCTAATACGCCCTCCATTGCGCTCCAATAACTGCTTGGCCAAAAGGATGCGCAACGGCGGTACGCTTTCGTCGGCGTTGGTTGAAGAAGCGTTAAAGAAGTGTGTAATCGAGGCGACTCGCGCCCCTTCTCGAAGATAAGAAACGGTTAGGCAGCCGGGTTTTTTTATGCCGATATCGATCTCGCTTCCCATCTTAGCCTGAAATAGAACCGCCAGTAGCGCATTCTTCAAGACGTATTTGAGTTGCGCTTCGTCGGCAACAATTGTAGCGCCATTGTCGTTTCCCTTCCAACCCAACCGGACTTGTCTTTGGGAGGATTCCTCGGCTATCTCCCCTAGCATTGCCCCTACCCGCTCTCCCAAAGCAATGGCCACTCGGTGCGGCTGAGAGAAATCTGCGAATTCGACCATAACCTCCAGAAGGTTGTCAATACGCTCGATATCTCCGTCTACAACGTCTTGGAATCGGGCTCTAAAGCTTTCGTCTTGGTACCGGTCCGTCAAGAGCTGCGCAAAAGTCTTAATGGTGACCATCGGATTCTTGAGCTCGTGCGCCAATTCATGGATTAGGACGCGAAGATCAGGTAGGAAATTATCATGATCTTCGGACTTGCCGTTTGCCTGACCCTGGCCCGGCGGCGTCTCTACAATGGCCTTCGATACTTGTGTTCTGTCAGCTTCTGACGGTATCGCCGATTCAAACTCTGATTGCTCCAAAATCAGGCGCTTCCCGTTAAAGTCGAAAATCAAATCCGCTTCCTCAATGCGGGTTTTTCTATGGACAGCCAGGGTCCGAGCAATAACCGCCTCGATCTCGCTCAAATTTCCAAACCACAGATACCGGTTTAATCGCTCATTCGCCGCCGGGCTGAAATCGACGTCGCTAAGGTTCAGTTCTCTGGCATGAAATTGAGCAAACCAGCGAGCGATGGTTGGAATATCTTCTCTCCGTTCGCGAACGGGCGCAAGAGTCACCTTTAAGGTGGCTAGGCGATAATACAACGGTTCCAAGAATTCACCGCGATAAACTCGTTCTAGTAGATCGGCGTTAGAAGTCGTAAGCAGACGGCATCGCTCTATTTTTTCTGCCTCCTCCTCGATAAAGGCGAAGAGCAAAGACTGTTCCGATGGCAGGAGCTTATCAACTTCTTCGATTAACAACGTCACCGACCGGTCACCGCGCTCAAGGCATTTGGCAATCTCAAAACGTCGCCCCTCTAGATAGCTTTCATTGACCTCCCTCCCGCCAAGCAGTACGCAAAATCCCGGATTTTCCGCCAGTCTGTGCATGGTGCGCGCAATTCGGGGCTGACCGCATCCCATTTCTCCGGAGATCAAAACGGGCAGTGGCGTTGCGGCAAACCGGCGGATTAGGCTCGCCGCTACCCGATTAACATAGGGAAATTCGACAAAGCGAGTCAGATTGTGATGTTGCGCTTCCGGCAAACGAACAGGAGGTCGGGCCGACACAACGGTCGGCGCCAAAAGCCTGGCAACCTCCGCCTTAAGCTCATAAGGATTGAACGGTTTCGACAGCCAGCCAACATTGTCTCGGACTGTTATCGATTTCCCGAGAGATTTCGAGTCGACAAGAAACAGAATCGCGAGACGACGTCGAGAGGCAAAACTAACAAGCGCGGGCGCTCGCGTGACAGCAGCAGATGCAACTCCGATTATTATAAGTCCAACATCATGCTGGATATCGGCTAATGACAAGCCTTCCGCTCCAACTGCGCTCCTCACAACAGAAAAATCGCCTTCCAGCAGGAGGGCGAGCGTTTCCCGAACTGCGTCCGAGTCGTCGACAACCAAGATGCGTTTCATGAGGCCTGCGTGCGAGTTTCAAATGCGGGCCGAATCGGCTTACCGGCCGGCAGGTTGATAAAAAAAGCTGTGCCTTCACCGACCTTGCTTTGAACTAGGATGTATCCACCATGCTCCTGAATGATCTGGTGGGAAATAGAAAGACCGAGCCCGCTCCCCTCATCTTTACTCGTAAAGAAAGGATCGAATATGTGTTCTAAATTCTCCTCCGGAATTCCCATTCCGGTATCCCGAATCTCAACCTGAACAAAACCGCTTGACTGCCCTGGTTCGTTATTGGAATTTAACCGGGTCGATATGAATATTGACCCTCCATCCCTCATGGCCTGGATGGCATTTAGTATGAGATTCATAAATACCTGCTTCAACTGTTCTCTGTCAATCCAAATTTTCGGTAAATCAACGCCGAAATCGCGCACGATCTGAACGCCCTTTTCTTTTGCCTCGGTTTCTAGAATGCGCGCGATTCCGTCCACGACATCATTCATATCCTCCTCGGCTACGTTGGGGCGTGAGGGTCGCGCGAAGCTTAACAAATCATTAATCAGGCCGCAGATACGATCGACTTCTTTCAGAGCCAGGCCCTGAAATCCTTCACGAAACTCGGCGTCATCGTAACGTTCCGGCAATAGTTGGGTGAAGGTTCGAATCGCAACCAATGGATTGCGGATTTCGTGAGCCAATCCTGCGGTAAGCAGCCCCAATGAGGACAGACGATCCGCGCGCCGGAGCGTGTTTTGAGATTGCTTCAGATTCTCATAAAGCCGAGCGTTTTCTATCGCGATCGCCGCCTGGTTCGCCAAAGTGGATAATAACTCCAGATCTTCCGTGGAATAGATCTGTTTATCCTCTTTGCGCCCTAAATTCAGAATGCCGATCAGTTTCTGCTTGGAAACAATCGGTACGCTGATCTCAGCTTCCATGTGTCCCATAACTTCGGCGGCTTTTGATTCACGGGAGCCGCTGTCAGCCATGACGAGCTCTTCTTTGACGAGCACCTTTTGACTCGTGGAAAGTTTTTGCACCAGTGGATCGGTCCGCCCAAGCAACGGAAACTCGAAATCTCCGTTTTCGAAGCCTCGACAGGCAACTTGGGTAAAGGACCCTTTGCCATCGTCCAGCAGAAACAGAGACACTTTGGCAATGGCGAGAGCGCGACCTACTGTTTGCGCGAGGCTTTCGGACAATGCTTTGAGGTCAACCACCGAGACCATTTCCTGACTCGATCGAAGCAGTGTTTCACGATGATCGGCTCTCTTTTTGAACAGCACACCCTCCAGCGCTTCTTCGGTTCTGAAACGTATTTTCGGGAATAGAAAGCCAACGATTATTAACAAACCCAGCGTATAGGCCGAGAACGCAGTGTTGATGGTCCCGAAGGCAAGTTGCTGCCCCAAGATCACGATCAAATAACATGGAATTAGAAGCGCCAACAATAACAGGGCATGAATAAGGCTTCTCTTGATAGCGATGTCGATATCCATTAACCGATGTCGGGCCATAGCGTAGGCAACGGGGAAAGTATAAAGATAAACGAGCGGCGCGCCAATGGGAGGAATCGACGGATTTATGAAAGGCAAGAACGAGGTGGCCCCTGCGGCGAACCCAATGGCGCCTGCGTAAATGACATATTTTAGTTGGTTCCGTCTAAACGGAAGGTCGGATTGCGAGTAAGCCTGGATAAGTCTGATAAAGGAAAAAGATGGCAACGCCATGAAGCTCCCAACGTAGAGAAAATAATTCGGTCCCGGCACTTCGTAATAAAAACCACCCGGGGTGCGCTGCACGCCGTTCGTCAGCGTTCCTGAAAACAAGAATACAAGTTGAAAAAGAGCGAAGAAATACGAAGCCAACCAAACCAGCCGAGTCTCATTTTCCTCATTCAACAGCGACAAGACAAAATGCAAATAGCAAGGCGGGATAAAAATGGCGCCGAGATATACGAGATAAACGGACCGCGCGGCGATAACGTCCTGCTGCGCCGTTTCCATCAAAAACCGGCCTGCATACCATAGACTGATAGAAACACAGAGCGCAATCCATGTCCCTCGAACAACTTTCCGCGTCTCGCCGCGATAGAGAACGGCAACAGCCGCTCCCAGCGAGGACAGGCTTCCGAAGATATAATTAAGGGCGTACCAGTTCACGTTCCGGTAGTGACAACCGAGTCTACCCAGCAGCTTGCCTCGGGCGGCCAAATCCGCTGGCAACGGTCAGAATTTCCCTCAGCATTTGAGATCATCCATCTCTATTGGGAAATGCAAACTAGGTCGCATCCAGGATCGTTTTCCCGGAGGTTGATAGTCAGACGAATTTTGGTCTCGGAGCGCGATGAAGAAATCCATTAATTTGGCTGGGGCGCAGTGCAGAAGCTCATAAGATGGATAAAGGCTCTTGCACCTCACGTTAGGGTTCTTTCGTTGGCCTGATCCCCTCAGAGGTGCAGGATGGGGAAAATACCTTGGAGACGTAAATCGAGGAAGACTCGTGAGCTCGCTTAAGGCTGACCGAGACTCGCCGTATAGCGAATATTTTATTGCTTTTCCGACACCCTTATGACAGCCTCTGACCCCAATGACAGCCTCTGACCGCATTTTGCAGAGGTAACCGCCTATATAATAAGAGTTGGATAATTCAGTCAAGAGTTTTTTTCACATAGTAACAATCATTGATCGGTTATCACGCTAAGTTCCTGCTTAGCGGTGATAGCTGTTTGCGCTGGTCCGACGGACATGGAATTTCGTTATTATACCCGATTTTCGCCGCGCTTGTATTATTCGTTAGGGTTATACTAGACTCGGGCCGGTTCCATTCAAAGAGAGATGTCGCGGAGACTGCGACTCACCTATTTGTCGCGGTCAGCCTCGGATGAAAAGCATTATCAAGCCACCGGGAGCACAAACGGGAGGGCGGGATAGTATTATCGTTTGCCGCACGAGCCAAGGCTATGAAGTTCGGGCGACCCCGCTTCGTATCACCCGCCACGTGGTGGCGTTTGAAGTCTATAATCCCTACAGCATACTTCAGCTCTCTGAGCTTCTGCAGGAATTCAGAATCGTCGTTAATGAACGCCTACTTTATTCCGGCCGAGCCACCGTTAGCAACCTCGTAAACACCGGCGTCATGGTAGTCTGCGAAGCAACCCTCGACGAGGCTTGGCTCGACGTCGATCTGTTTGCTCTGGTCACTGAACCGAAAAAACTACAGGCTGATTTCACCGATTTTTTCAAAGAATGGGAAAAGATCCATGCCATCTTGCCACAATACAAGATTGTCCTAGCAGACATGCAGAACTACTTTGTGGATCTAAGACGTTGGCTCGATCAAGTAGAGTTGGGCATCCGCTCCTCTCCCTCCAGTAATCACGCGAAAATCGAACAAGACGTCATTCACGAGCTGGTTCCCAATATCCTACCCTCCATCAACTCGCTCTTTGCCAGGTTCGAAGAAGCGGCCGACCAAGTCGCCGCCGATCTCCTGCCGTTTCACCGGACATACGCCAAACGCCAGCTGCACGCGCACCTGTTATGTTCTCCTTTTGCCTATCGGACTTATCACAAGCCGTTGGGCTACGCCGGGGACTACGAGATGGTGAATATGATCGTGCGCGATCCCCTGGAGGGAAGTTCGCTGTTCTCCAAAAGCGTTAACTTATGGTTCTTAAGCCAAGCGCCAGCGGAAGCGCATCGAAACCGCATCAAATACCTAGCCAAGCTTCTGGCCGCAGAGACACGTCGGGTCACGCAAAACGAAGAGCCTGCCCGAATCTTTAACCTCGGTTGTGGTCCGGCCGTAGAAATCCAGAAATTCCTGAGCCACGATGAGATATGCAATTATGCTAGTTTCACCTTACTTGATTTCAATGATGAGACGATCGAGCACACCAGCAAAGTCCTCCACGGTGTGAAGAGCCAATTTAGGCGCAAAACAAGTCTCGAAATAATCAAGAAGTCCGTTCATCAAGTTCTCAAGGAAGAGCCCAACTCCCCTGCCCTTCGTCAGAAATATCACATGATTTACTGCGCCGGCGTGTTTGACTACCTATCGGACCGGATTTGTAAACGCCTCCTGAACATATTCTACGACATGCTGGAGCCAGGTGGTCTTATTGTCGCCACCAACGTAGAGGCCTCCAACCCATCGCGGAACGGGATGGAATACCTTTTGGAATGGCATCTGATCCACCGCAACTCCGCGCAACTGAACAGTTTGATCCCGGACCAGGCTCCTCCGGGAAGTGCCCAAGTTAGATGTGAAGAGACCGGGGTCAACATCTATCTCGAGATCAGAAAGCCTCATGAAAACTAGCGATCCAGTCTGGCTGCGGCCGGAATTCAAGCAAGCTTTTTTCGCCAGCGAGCGCCAAGAGCGTATCAAGAGCGGAAAAGTCGCCTGTGCACTGGTCATTATTCTTATGCCGGCGGGAGTCGCACTCGATCTTTTCGTTTATCCTGACCGGTGGCGGTATTTCCTGGAGTTGCGACTGCTCTGCTCCGCACTGGCCGCTTGCCTATGGTTCCTGCATACGATGCCCTTTGCGGTTCGCTTCTATCGGCTTCTGGGGATTCCTATAGCGATCCTGCCGGCCTGCTTCATAGCCTGGATGATCGCTGTAACTGAAGGTGCCGACTCTCCATACTACGCCGGACTGATCCTCATACTTCTCGCGGTAAACGCGGTTGTACACTGGAGTACCGGCGAGTCCCTTCTAGCAACAGCTCTCCTTCTCCTTCTTTATCTCCTCGCTTGTCTGCCGTGGAATATCGGCAAAACATCGGGGATGTTTTTTAACAACATGTACTTTCTGGTCCTGACCGGCATCATCGTCGTGATTGGAAACTACATCTACAACAATCTCCATTTTCGCGAGTTCGTGCTGCGCTTTGAGTTGGACCAGAACCGGAAAAAGCTCGAAGAAACAAATCAGAAATTAGTAGAGTTGGATCAAATCAAGAGCCGCTTTTTCGCCAACATCAGCCACGAACTGCGTACGCCCCTGACCCTGCTGCTAGCGCCTTTGGAAACTTTAATTCAGAAGCGTGGCTCCGCCCTCCTTCCTGACATGCGCGAGCTGCTCGTCATCATGCGAAGCAACGGCATGCGGCTGCTCAAACTCATCAATGATCTTTTAGACCTCGTTAGGTTGGAATCAGGAAAGATGGAGGTGAAGCGCGAGCCGGTCACCATCGAGCCATTTCTGCGGGGTCTGGCTAATGCTATAAGAAAAATCGCCGAGGACCGAGGCATCCGGCTCGAAATTGCCGTTGATTACAATCTCGGAACCGTTGTTACTGACAGCGACAAATTAGAAAAGATCTTACTGAATCTGCTATTTAACGCGCTGAAGTTCACGCCTGCCGGTGGAACGGTGCAGCTCAACGCGGCGCGGCGAAACGGCGACATGGTACTGGAAGTTTTGGACACGGGGATCGGAATCAGCGAGGAAAAGCTGCCATTTGTCTTTGACCGCTTTTGGCAAGCGGACATTTCATCCCAAAGAAGATATCAGGGAGTGGGTATCGGACTGGCACTGGTCAAGGAGCTTGTGGAGGCCCAAGGGGGAAAAGTTCAAGTTAGCAGTGAGATGGATAAAGGCACACGATTCACCATTCATCTGCCTTATCTGGAGGCGGAGCTACAAACTTTGCAGACGGCGGAGGATATGCCAACCTCGCCGGAACCGGGCTCGTCTACAGATGCGGAGCAAGTCAACGGTGTCGATGACACATGGCTCAAAAGTCTCCACCATAAGGCGGAGCTATTCCCGTCGATGACGTCGCTTCGCGAAACTATTCGACCCGTGGAGATTTCCAGCCGCAACGGGCATCCTCGAGTTCTCATTGCCGATGATGAACCGGACATGCTCCGATACTTAAAGTCCCAGCTTAGCCCTAACTTTCAAGTCATCGAAGCGGTGGACGGTCAACAAGCCATTGAAAAGGCCAGCCAATTCCTACCCGATGTGGTCGTGTGCGACATGATGATGCCGCAGAAGGACGGGCTTGAGGTTTGCCGGAGTTTAAGACAGCGAACTTCCACCCAAGGGATTCCGATCCTCCTTCTTACGGCCCGCGCGGATGAGGAAACCAAGCTCGCGGTTCTATCAGCCGGCGCCAACGATTTTGTCACCAAGCCATTCTCCTCCACCGAGCTGAGCGTGCGCTTGAAAAACCTGGTGGACGCGTATCATTTGCAGCGGGAATTGGCTCGTAAAAATCAAATTTTGGAGTCTACCCTCGACCAACTGAAAGAGACCGAGGCACAGTTGGCGCAGTCCGAAAAACTGGCCTCGTTGGGCAGGATGAGCGCCGGTATCATCCACGAAATCAACAATCCCCTCAATTTCACCAAGACGGGGCTATATACGCTGCGAACTATGGCCAAACCCATGACCCCAGAAGTAAAGGCGGAGTTCCTTGAGGTGCTTCAAGATATGGAAGACGGAATCAATCGAATCACCAATATCGTCTCAGATCTCCGCACCTTCACCCAGCCCAACATGACCCAATTCGACGTGGTTTCGGTTCCCGACGTTGTGAACTCCGCCTTACGTTTCCTGAGCAACGAATGGCGCGACAAAGTGACAATCGAGAAAGACATCCTGGAAGATCAAACTATCTGGGCTAACGCTCATCAGGTAACTCAAATTTTGGTAAATCTCTTGCAAAACGCCCTCGATGCGTTGAAAAGGGTGCCGGATCTTGAAAATCAACCTGTTATTCGGATTCGATCCTGGAACGAAGACGGAGAGGGCCTCATTGAAGTGCGGGACAATGGCGAAGGAATTTTCCCCGATAATCTTTACAAGATCTTTGACCCATTTTTTACCACCAAAGATGTCGGAGAAGGTATGGGACTGGGGCTTAGCATTTGCTACCGTATAATGAAACAGCACAACGGGCGCATCCAAGTGCGCAGTGAATGGGGCAAATATTCCGAATTCACATTGCGCTTTCCCCACAAAGAAACTTAAACGAGACGACCGAAGACTGGTTTTAGGAGGACCGATGGAAAACTTTTACGATTATCAAAAATTCGCCATTCTCTACGTCGATGACGAAGAAATGTCCCTCAAATATTTTACCCGGGCTTTTCGCGACAAGTTCCGAATTTTTAGCGCGGCCAACGCTCGCGATGGCTACCGGTTGCTGGAGCAGCACCGGGATGAAATCTCGCTGGTGATGACGGACCAAAGAATGCCGGGGGAGAAAGGGGTGCAATTTTTGGAACGGGCGCGCCAGCTGCATCCGAGGGCGATTCGCATTCTGACCACGGCTTATTCCGATCTCGATGTTGCCATAGAAGCGGTTAACTCAGGCGCTATTTACAAGTACGCCACCAAACCCTGGGACGTTCCTCAATTAGAAACTACCCTCAAGCGCGCCTTGGAATTCTTTATGGTCCAGCGAGACCGGGATCTGCTCCTGAGGGAGAAACTTTCGGCGCTACATAGGATGATGATCGCGGACCGGGTACTGACTTTGGGGATTGTAGCCGCCCGGCTGGGAGACCACATTCGCAACTCATTGGTGGCGGTACGGACTTTTCTGGATCTGGCGCCGGATAAGCTGCTGGAGGAGAAAATGGAATCCGACCAGATCCGAAACCCAAACTTTTGGAAGGATTTCTATGGGCATGCGCAAAACCAGATCCGGCGCATCACGGACCTTTTAACCGACCTGGTCGCTGCGACGGTAAAAAGTCATTCCCCTTCGATTCAAGCCGTGCAAATTAATGAAGTCATCGCCAAAGCCCTGGCCAAACTGAACCCCAGTTTGGCGGAAAAAGACATTACCGTGGTCAACCAAGTTCCCGCCGGGCTTCCCCCGCTGGTGATTGAGGTTGAAAGCTTCGAACGTCTTTTGGATCTGCTCTTCAAAGACGAGATTATGAGTTTGCCTAATGGAAGCCACATTTTCCTAGCGGCGCGCTCCCGTTCCGCCGACGAGCAGGAGTTGGAAATTGACATCAGCGACGATGGTCCGGGATTGCCTCGGGAAGCCCTTCGTTCGGTATTTGATCCCTTTTTTCTGATGACAGACAAGCACCAGGAGCTCGGCATCAATCTCATGGCCTGTTACTTTCTCGTGTATCACCTCGATGGGAGAGTCGAGGCCCAAAGCCTGGAAGGTCAAGGGGCGTCCTTCAAGCTCACCTTCCCTAGGCGGCCCAAGGCTCCCTCAACTGCAAAGGACGAGGAGGCCTTTCTTGCGAAAGTGTTGATGAACGACGCGCTCTGGGAAAGATTAATGACCGGCTATTAGTCAACCCTATGGACACTAAGGTTCTGGCCACCAGATTGATCTAGTTTGTGCCCCCTTCAGGTTTGGCGAACTAGAATTCAAATATCGTGTGTTCCTCTGTCAAAAAGATGAAGGAGCGCGCAAGGTCTACAAATCTTCCCTCATCTTCAATTAGGGTTTGGTTTGCTGCCCGCCCTTCAGCAGAATTGAGCACGAGTACAAGATCCTCCAAACTGTCCCACCAAATCTCGGTTATGCCGTCGTAGGGATCACCCATCCGGCGCGATTGGGCCAGCAGGCTGTTAACCGGTGTGTCTATAGTGTGACTTTGAACATACCGACGAGCCCGTGCATTTTTGGCAAAGCTCCGCACAAGCGGACCGTGCTGTTCCAGCCAGTATTTTCGGAATTCTTCGGGTGGGACATCGACCCTACGACGAACAACGTATACCAACTTGATCATTTCGTTTTCCCCTTCTTCTTGCCTTTATCGCTTTCCCGAAGCTGATACCCGCCTTATACTACGCGTGAGTCTCTAACACCAACCTCCCGTCTTCGAGGCATCATCTGGCAAGCGTATTCCTTGCACTCTACTCATCGTTATGGCAATTTGGGCGACTGTTCCGAAACTAAAGAGCCGATCAGAGGTCGTCCGTGTCGCTAAGATTTGCAATCAGGAAAATATTCATCCTTCTGCTTTTAACCGCGCTCCCGCTCGGACATGCTTTTGCGGGCGGATACGCCATACCTCCGCAGACCGCCAAGGCCACAACTCTTGGCAATGCCGTGACCGCGGGTATCGACGATCCGTCGGCGGTTTACATTAATCCGGCGGGGCTTGCTGAGATTGAGGGCAATCAGATCCTCGGGGATCTAAACTATATTAACAACATAAGCAGTGTAACCAACTCGGGAAGGCGATCTGGTAACAAAAAGGACGACAATTTTATCCCTGCCCTGTTTGGCAACTACCATATCCCCGGAACAGATCTCACGGCGGGGATCGGCTTATACGCGCCCTTCGGCCTATCGGTGAGCTACGACAGCGATAGTTTCACCCGGTTTGCTTCCATCGAAACAAAATTGAGGACTCTCTACATTACACCCAGTATGGCGTGGCGGCCTTTACCCTATTTATCCCTGGGCGGCGGTGTAAGCTTCGTCCATTCCTCTGCCGTCCTATCGCAAGACGTATATTTGGGAGGGCCTGAAGGCAGACTGCGAATTACCGACAGTGATGATGCTTTCGCTTACAACCTTGGAATAATCGTTAAGCCGATTAAGCAACTAAAGCTAGGGTTAACCTATAGAAGCAGAGTCAATTTGAGTTTTAACAATGCGGACGTGGCGTTTTTCGATTCACCCCTAACTGGCGGAGCAGCTACGGTGGCGCGGGCGCAGGGCATCCATGTACCATTACCTCCAGTCATCAGCACGGGCATCAACTGGATGATCAATCCGGCATGGTCGGTGGAGTTTGCTTATGATTATACTCGCTGGAGCGAATTCCAAAGCTTGAACGCCAGGTTCAACCCTTTCCTTCCGGCTCTTGGAGGCGCTGTACCTATTCCGGGTTTCGTAATTCCAGAGAATTGGCGGAATACCTCGACTCTCCGCTTTGGGACCGCCTACCAACTGCTTGAAAGTCTTCAACTCAGGGGTGGGATGATACTTGACCAAACTCCGATTCCAAATAGCACTTTAGGTCCCGCCATTCCCGGAGCGGATTGGTTGGCTGTCACAGGCGGAATTGGCTACAACTGGAGAAAGTTCACAGTCGATCTAGGTTACATGGCGGTCTTTTACAAGACCAGAACGGTCAACAACGACGTACTAGAGGCCGGTAATCCTGCTAACCCGGTTGCTCCTGGTCCTGACAAATACCGTACTTTTCAGAATCTTGTCCTCGTCAGCATCAAATACCGTTTCTAGAGGTTGGCAGAAAATAATCAATGACCCGCGCTCAGAAGTGCTGTGGCTGCGACAGATAGCTCCGCCACGCTATCTAGCCCCTTTTCTGTGTCCTCTCGATTTTCGCCCAACTATCACGCAAAGTGACGGCCCGATTAAAAACCAGCGCGTCCTTCTTGGAATCCACGTTATCGACGCAAAAATACCCCAACCTCTCGAACTGGTACAGATCACCGCTCTCTGCGCTAGCAAGAGAGGGCTCTACGCGAGATGAATCTAGCCTTTCTAGGGACTTCGGATTGAGATTAGTGAGCCAGTCAGATCCCTCGGAAAACTCGTCGGGATCTTCCTTGGTGAAAAGATGGTCATAAAGCCGAACTTCAGCGGTCTTGGAATGAGCTGCGGACACCCAGTGAATCGTTGCTTTTACTTTACGGTTACTGTGCGAAGAACCACTCTTGGTTTGCGCATCATAAATGCAGCGCAATTCGGTCACATCCCCCGTGCGAGGATTTTTGACGACATCCACACACTTAATAATGTATGCGTAGCGTAAGCGGACCTCGCGTCCCGGAGATAAGCGGAAAAATCCTTTCGGTGGCGTTTCACGAAAGTCGTCTTGTTCGATGTAGAGCACGCGGGAGAAGGGAACTTTTCGGGTTCCCGTGCTCGGGTCTTCAGGATTATTCACCGCCTCAAGCTCTTCCACCTGGTCTTCCGGATAATTTTCAATCACCACGCGAAGGGGCCGGAGCACAGCCATCACGCGCGGTGCCCGCTTGTTGAGATCTTCACGAAGGCTGTGTTCCAACATGGCGATATCAACGACACTGTTCCGCTTGGCCACGCCGATGCGTTCGCAAAAAGTGCGGATCGCTTCCGGGGTATAGCCACGCCGGCGAAAACCCGCCAGTGTCGGCATCCTGGGATCATCCCACCCTGTGACGTGTTCATGCTGCACGAGTTGTAACAGTTTTCTTTTGCTTAGGACCGTATAGGTAAGATTAAGCCGGGCAAATTCGATCTGCTGCGGGTGATGGATACTTAATTGATCAAGAAACCAGTCATAAAGCGGGCGATGATCCTCGAACTCAAGCGTGCAAATTGAATGCGTGATCCCTTCGATGGAATCGGACTGCCCATGGGCAAAGTCATAGGTCGGATAGATGCACCACTGGTCGGCGGTCCGGTGATGGGTGGCGTGCAAGATACGATACATGACCGGGTCGCGCATGTTGAGATTCGGCGAGGACATGTCGATCTTGGCGCGCAAGGTGCGGACGCCGTCCGCGAATTCGCCCGCCTTCATGCGCTCGAATAGCTCCAAATTTTCTTCCACGGAGCGGTCGCGATAAGGACTGTTCTTTCCCGGCTCGGTCAATGTTCCGCGGTATTCGCGGATCTCATCGGCACTGAGGTCGCAAACGTACGCTTTGCCGGCTTTGATCAGTTGGATTGCAAATTGGTAAAGCCTAGGGAAGTAATCCGACGCATAAAATTCCCGACTGTCCCAATCGAATCCCAACCAGTGCACGTCCGCCTTGATCGAGTCCACATACTCGACATCCTCCTTGCTCGGGTTGGTATCATCGAATCGCAGGTTACAAAGCCCGTCAAATTCAGCAGCCAGACCGAAATTAAGACAAATCGATTTCGCATGGCCGATATGGAGATACCCGTTAGGCTCTGGGGGAAATCGTGTATGCACCCGGCCCTGATTCTTGCCACGTTTGAGATCTTCGGTTACGATGTTTCGGATAAAATGAGACGGCCCGGACTCCGGTATCGCCGCTACAGCGCCGCTACTCTCCGCTGCTTTTGTTTCCGCCAACCTGTTCTCCTCAAGCCCGTAGTCTAACACATTCAACGCCCTTTTATAACGCGCCGTTGACGGCATTACGGCCCCCTGTTAGCTTACCGCCATGGCAAAAATTCGCACGCGCTTCGCTCCCAGCCCCACCGGCTATCTTCACATCGGCGGCGCGCGCACCGCCCTGTTCAATTATCTCTTCGCTAAACACTACGGTGGGAAGTTTATTCTGCGTATCGAGGATACGGACCGTGAGAGATCCACACCCGAAGCGATTCAGGCGATCTTGGACGCTATGACATGGCTTCGGCTCGAATGGGACGAAGGGCCTTTTTATCAAACCGAGCGCTATTCTCTCTACAAAGAGAAGATTCGGCAACTGCTGGCCGAGGGCAAGGCTTACCCGTGCGTCTGTACACCGGAGGAATTGGACGCTAAACGCCAGCTTGCCCAGAAAGAGAAGCGTAAACCCGCCTATGACGGAACCTGCCGTCCGGCGGATGGGGTCATTTCTGATTTGCCTACCGGAAAGCCCTACACAATCCGATTTCGTTCGCCCCGCGAGGGAACTACCGTGGTCGAAGACGCCGTCAAAGGCAACGTGGTATTCGATAACCGCGAGCTGGACGATCTCATTATCGCCCGGTCGGACGGCACTCCAACTTACAATTTTTGTGTCGTCGTGGATGACATCGAAATGGCAATCACCCATATCATTCGAGGGGACGATCATCTGGCAAATACGCCGCGGCAGATTCAACTCTACCAGGCGTTGGGCCAACCGCTGCCGAAGTTTGCCCACGTCCCGCTCATTCTTGGCATCGACAAAGCGCGCTTAAGCAAGCGTCACGGCGCGACTTCAGTGACCGCGTACCGGGACATGGGTTATTTTCCGGAAGCCGTGGTCAACTATTTGGTTCGCCTCGCCTGGTCTTACGGCGATCAGGAGATCTTTTCGTGCGACGAACTCATCGAAAAGTTTACCTTGGAGAACGTGGGCAAAGCGGCAGGGGTCTTCAATCCGGAAAAGTTTCTCTGGGTCAACTTTACCTACCTTAAAGCGCGTCCGCTTTCTCAATTAGCGGAAGAGATTATCCCGTTCATCCAGGTCAAAGGTTACCCTGTGCCGCAGGACAAAAGCTGGCTCGAAAAAATGATCGCAACGTTGCAGGAGCGTGCGAAGACCCTGGTTGACCTCGTCGATCAGGCGCACTTCTACCTTACAGACGATATCGCCATTGACGATAAAGCGGCGAAAAAATTCCTTACCTCCGACGCTGCCAAACCGTTGAACAAACTAATCGAGAGGCTCACCACCCTCAACGATTTCAGCGAAGCAAAGATTGAACAAACCTTCACCGCTGTTCTTCGAGAACTCGGCCTATCCATGGGTCAATTGGCCCAACCTGTGCGCGTCGCCCTGACAGGTTCCAGTGTCAGCCCAGGGATTCATGAGGTCATAGCCGTGCTCGGGAAACAGCGAACGCTACAGCGCCTGCACACGGCTTTGGCCCGTCTCCCACCATAGTTCGCTTCGCCTTGACTCTCCGGCGCGATTCTTTTACGTTAAAAACTCCGCTAGTTTGAGGAGTCGGCTAATTGGTAAGCCACCTGACTCTGGATCAGGCGATTGTAGGTTCGAGTCCTACCTCCTCAGCCATGGTCCCATCGTCTAGTGGTTAGGACACCGGCCTCTCACGTCGGTAACACGGGTTCGAATCCCGTTGGGACCACCATAAAAATCAATTACTTCCATTTGCCTCTTCATAAGCGGGTCGGTTTTGGTTAGCCCATCATTGTCCAAGTCTATTGGTGTGTAACGGTGTCCTGCTCCTTGAAGTGAATCGGCTTGTGCAGCAGGTCTGACAATAAGAATGACGGCTAGCTTTTCGGTAGTGGCGTATTTGTAGTTAGTCCTAGGCACAGTAGTTGCTCGTCCGGATTAAAAAAAGGAGTCAAGCATGTTGGCAGGAGTCATTTTTGATATTGACGGGACTATCATTGATTCCGTTCCTGAACATTTAAGAACTTGGAAGGCCGCATTCAAAAAATTTGGCAAAGACGTTTCCGCCGCAGAAATACGTCCTCAAATTGGAAAGGAAGCCGATGAATTAATGACAGTATTTTTTTCGGAAGAAGAGCTTAAGCAATTTGGCCAACAACTAAAAACATACCGGGACAACCTTTTTAAAGAAAAATATTTACCCACGCTTAAAGCATTTCCTTTGGTGCGTGATAATAAAAGGAGATTCGACCCTTATCTCACTCGCGTCATCTTGCAAGAAGGACGAATTAAAAATATATAAGAAAATCGCGAAAATTGAAGAATTGGTAGATAGTGAAGTATCTGCCGATGACGTGAAACGATCGAAACCCCATCCCGATATTTTCCTCGCCGCACTTGAGGAACTTGGAAATTTGGACCCTGAAACGGTAATTGTTATCGGTGATACGCGTTATGATGCAGCAGCTGCCGACAAAGCAAAATTAAGAACAATCGGCTTACTTTGCGGCGGCTCTACTAAGGTGGAATTGCTCGAAGCCGGTTGCATAGCTTTGTATTTGCATCCTGCAGACCTCCTGGCGAAATATCATAGTTCTCCGCTTTCGAAGGGCGTACAGCATGCCAAAAAGTCAAAATAGATTGGCAAATATCCATTGTGGGAGACGCTTGTCTACGCTTGCTCAGCATGGTCTAGGAATCTTTTGGCAACTCGCTTTGCCGTTCTAGCTTTAGGGATGGGAGCAAAGAGTTTCCCGCTTTTGCGTTGGCGCCGCGACTATTTCGATGTAGTTAGCTCTGACGGCAAAACGGACAATCCCTATTGAAGTGCCAGGTCGGCGTGCGATAAATCAATTCGTTAAGCGTTTTAGATTCCGGGCCATATCGAAGTGATAAAAATAACTCATTGTTTGTGCTGAGGTCTTTTTAATAATTCTTTCGTAATCCTGTCGACTTTCATTTTTTTGTGATTTAATTTTAACGCACGGCCGACTATTCAGTTGCCGCGTGGTCTGCTGTTTTACCGAGTTCCCATCGATCCATGTCCGTCCTCCAACAGTTTTTCAATGTCTTTAGTCGCGTCAAGAACGTCCTGAGGTATTCGTTCTGATCTCGCTTTTTTGCGCAGCTCGGCTTCCATTCTAATAACTTGGAAATTGTTCATGATCTCGTGAAGTAAGCGCTCAAGGCGCTCTGGGGCTTCCATGCTGCGTGACCTAGGTTGAAGGAACTTAGGGAAGCGAATAGATCAAACTTTTGAAGACTATCAAGGCGACCCAAAGACGTTACGCGCTATGGATCAGGGAATAACATCTTCAAATGGGTGTGATGTATCCCCGAATTCAAGCTCATCGGAAGAGACCACTTTGGCTTTAAGGGCCCGTTGCATTAACTTAATGGCCTGCCGGTTCTGTTCCGGATTTTCTGAAATAATGCAATCCGAAGCTACAATAACATTAAAGTCCCGCATGTGAGCATCGTTGGCTGTGAACAACACGCATATATCGCCAGCGATTCCTGTCAAAATCACTGTATTAACGTTTTGGGAATGCAAAATCGTTTCAAGATCGGTTTGAAAAAGAGCTGAGTGTTTGGGCTTTAGGATGAGACAATCGTCTTTCTTCGGAGCAATTTGCTTCACTATAGACCTGCCCGAAGTTTCGGCTTCGAGGCAATAGTTGAGTAGCTTTTGATAATCGGTATGACCGAACGGGTCGTTAGCATATATTACGGGAATGCCCGCGTGTTTGGCTCGACTTTTGAGCGAGGCTAACCGAGGTACCATCAGGAGCGCCCGTGACAGGAGTTTGCTCCCTCCCTCGAAGTTAAAGTCATTGATAATGTCGACTACCAGCAAAGCGGTGTTTTGGCCCACCATCATAACTGTTCGATCAACTAGTTTTCCTTTTTATTCGCGCGTATGTCGGGTTGTACTTCTGGAACTCCAGTTCTAACCTCCGCTGTTAGGCTCTCGTTGGCTTTTTTCGCTATCTGGGCATACAGCAGACGAATTCAGTCGAGTTCAGCCTCATCCAAATGTTCCAAGTCAAGAAGAATATTGTGAGCTCCCTGTGTGCTCCGAATTAACTCATCTAGTTTAAGGTGCAAGGCCTGTGTGTCGCGGTTTTGAGTGTTCTGAATTAAAAACACCATGAGAAAGGTGACGATTGTAGTTCCGGTGATGTGTCCTGGAGCGTCTTGATCGACAAAAATTTGAGTGAGACATAGCCTTCGAAGCTCCGCATGTCGCACCACACCTCATGTGTGAGGGGAAATCCTTCTTCTTCCATACCGGGTTTCAGCCAAGTATCCCAAACGCCGTGATCATTTGTTTCCTCCTGTAGTGCTTAACGCGACGCGACCCGACCGTCTACCGACCGACGAGACTGAGTGCCATCAGTCCGTTTAAGCCGATGTTGGGTCCTTTCTGTGGCAACCTTAACGCAAGATGGTGTCAGGGTCGTGAATCATTGCCACCACAATCTTCCAGCCACCCTCAGTTCTGCGCAGTGTGTAGGTTTCCCCAAGCCGCTCCAGTTCCTCTCCATCTGTTTTGTACCGCACCCTACTAACGCTCACTAGCGCGGTGTTCTCGCTCATCTGGTGCGCGTGAAGCTCCGTTAACTCGCTCCGTGCATAGCTGCGGGCCTTGAGACCCTGCATGACTTGAGTGAGAAGTGCTTCAATATCGGCAGCGGCTCCGAGGACACGCACTCCCTGCGGCGGGATAAACATACACGGTAGGTTGAAGTAAGGGAGGGCCGCGTGCGGGTCGAGCCTCTGAAATGTTTGAATATAGTTGTTGAATGTCTGGGTGATCGCCTGTTCTTCTCCTGCCATAAGCGTTACTGCTCCTTCCAAAAACCGTAACTACTGAGCGGATTGCGCAACCGTGCTCCAGCGGGTTGCAGCATGAGTCTTAAGGAGACGAAGAATCTGCATCTCTTGCAAGTGCCATCGTGTGCATGCCGTTGTGCGTGCGCGGCTGCCCGCGTCACTCGGTGCGGAGCAGCCGCGCCACCGCTCAGGACGGGTCCGCCCCTGGAACGGTCGTTGGATTCGTAACCATAACCCCAACCCAGGCTCGGAGCTACTCGCCGATGAGGCGCAGGTTGTAAGCCGCTTTGAGGTCGGGAATCCAGTCGTCGAAAAAACGGATGCCGTGCGGCTCGCCAAGGCGATTCAGTTCGTCGAGCCCGATCGGTCCCTGGCGCAAGCGCTCTCCGAAGTCCTTGAAGAAGAGCTCAAACCCACCTGGCGTGTACAGCTCGATGATGCGCGCGGGTTCACGCCCCGCGTTCCACATGGTGTGGGGGATCCGGCGAGGCTTCAGCACCCAGCTCCCGGGTGTCGCCTTGACGACCTCATCGCCGACCCGAGCGTGCATCTCCCCCTCGAGCACGTAGAGCCAGACATCGTTCTCGTGCACGTGTGGCGGCAGGAGACGATTCGGCTCGAACGGCTGCTCGATGATTGAAATGACTCCGTTCGTCTCCTCGCTGTAAAGCTTGATGATGACGTCGGCGGCGGCGTCGCCTTCGTCGCTGGCGATCAGCGTCTTGCCCTTGATGCGTTTACGCATGGCTCGCTTCCTTGGGAGCGCGAGCGCCGGCGCCTGCCATCAAGGCTGCGGCCTGGATGTCGTGGGCACTGAAGGCTTTGGCAAGCCAGAGGTCGACACGTTCCGGTGATGGCGCACCCATAATGATTTCCTCCTGTGCTGTTTAGTTCTTCTTCCGATACGCTACTAACG
>Ga0209684_1000026_pt1 | contig 26226 bp, 24 predicted proteins | sample PanSoiPlot6MoBio_FD_188322 | JGI IMG/M metagenome (GOLD analysis project Ga0209684, IMG submission 188322) | Tropical forest soil microbial communities from Panama analyzed to predict greenhouse gas emissions - Panama Soil Plot 6 MoBio (SPAdes)... | ecosystem: Environmental > Terrestrial > Soil...
TGGCACTCTGCTCTCAACATTTAGTCCTCTACTCATCACACCGCTGCTTGCAAAGTCCTTAGAGGTACAGACCCATTGACTTCGCAACGAAAAGCTTACGCCTCGCCCTTTGGTTCACCTCCAACGGCGGGATCCGGGTTGAACTTTGAACTGCCGTCAAGTGGAGCGCAGCGATGGAACACTTGAAACGGCTGGAACACGAATGACGTGTTTAAACGACTTGAACGGAGCGTCAGCAGTTGAACGTCTTGAACCAGCTCCGCATTCACCTTAGGCGAGCAGAGCGCGCCACGTGCCTGGCCGCTAGGGAGTGACTTTATTTAGAATCTATCACGGTAATCCAGGCAATCCCGTGCCGAAAAGCTCCTTGAGTGTTCGCGCAGTTGAGGCGATCGACTGGGCGTTGGCGCGCTCCTCGGCCTTGTTTTTCGGGGTGGAGAAGCCGTGGCCGGTACCGCTGTAGACCTCCAGTTGGAAGGGGACCTTCGCGCTGCGCAGCTCCTGGATTACCTTGTCGACCACCGGGAGCGGATAGCCCTCATCCTCGGCGCCGTGCAGGATAAGGTACATGCCCTTGGCGTTCTTCGCCCATCCCGCCGCGTGGTCGCGGAACGAGCCGTGGATCGTGACAACCGCTGCGAGCGGCGCGCCGGTTGAGCCGAATTCGACGCCCACCGCGCCGCCGAAGCAGTAGCCGATGAGCGCGACTTTGGATGCATCGACCATCGGGTTCTTGACGAGTGTATCGAATCCCGCCTGAGTGCGCGCGCGCATTAGCGCGCGGTCCTTGCTGTAGATATTTGTCTGCGCTGTCATTTCCTCAATGTTCTTCGGCAGCACGCCCTGGCCGTAGCCGAAAATGTCGGCCGCGAACGACACATAGCCAAGCTTGGCCCAGAGCTCCGTGAGCTGCTGTGTCTTCGGCGTCATGCCCTCGCGAGCATGGGCCACCAGGACGGCAGGGCGCCTGCCGGTCACCTTGTCGTCGTAGGCCATATAGGCTTTGAGCTTGGTGTCGCCGTGGCTATACTCGACCCACTGACTCTTCATCTCGGCGCGCGCCGGCACCATCGATAAGGCGAAAACGGCGGCCACAATGGCGGGAAGGATATGCTGCATGGTCATTGAACCCTCCTAGGATGTCTTACTTGGCCCAGCTTTGCGCAGCCCGGAGCCGAAGTGACGAATAGGAAATTGCAACACCCTTTTTCTTTGACGGGAGCTATATCGCTGAACCGGCGACTAGTCAATCGCACAATTGTTTGGTGAAAATCGTCCCCAGAGTCGAACACGAGGATACGCATTTAACTGCTTGAAGGGAGTGAAGGATTAAACGGTTTGAACGATTTGAACGTACAGTCTTAGCTCTTGAACCTTTGAACTCTTGAACCGCCGTAAGCTCTTGCACCCTAAGCTTTTGAACCGGATTGCACATTTCTGTACAGTAGTGTACAATATTTGACGATGGTAACCAGGAGATTTTATGAAAACCCTTTCATTCACTGAATTCCGAAAGAAAGCTTCAGAGATTTTGACTCTCGTGGAAAAGGGCGAAACGGTCCGAGTACTTCGCCATGGCAAAGCTATTGCCAAGATCATTCCCGCTGAAACTGAGAAAAAAACATTATCATGGAAGCGCCCTGGTTTGCGGCTAGTCAGACCGGGTGCATCGCTCAGTAAAGCGATTCTGGATGAAAGGCGGAAGTCACGTTGAATATTTTCTTCGATTCCTCGGCTTTGGCTAAACGGTACCTCGAAGAAAAAGGAAGCGATCGGGTGCAAGCAATTCTCGCTTCTGCATCAGCATTGGGCATCTCGGTGATCTGCGTTCCGGAAATAATATTTGCGCTCTGCCGCCGTCGGCGCGAACACCGACTATCAACCCAGCAATACCGTGACGCCAAGGTGGCGTTATTTTCCGATATTGAGGATGCTAGTGTCGTTGGAATTAGTGAGGAAGTTATAACTCGATCTGTGGAACTGCTTGAGCACTTCCCTTTACGGAGTGCAGACGCCCTACATATCGCCTGTGCGGCGGAGTGGGCGGCAGAACTATTCGTTTCCGTCGACGAGCGTCAAGCGAGAGCCGCCAGAGCGCATGGGCTTCAAGTCGAAACGCTTGAAGAGTAGCAACACCGCGATAAGCTCGATCCCGTCAAGAAATCGTGTCGACTCTCCCAGTCGATGGCAAATGGCCGTGGGCACTAGCCGTCGTCCCTATTCCTCCTTGAACTTTTGAACCCTTCGACAGACTCAGGGCAGGCTTTGGAACTTTGAACCGCCGCTAGGTGGAGCCCAGCGCTTACGCATTTGAAGGCCGCCGGGGAAGGCGGGCTTCAACCTGACAACGTAGTGGGCAGTGACGTTAGCGTGACGTACGCCCTTCCCACCCCGGCGGCACCCAGTTCTGCCAGCCACCCTCGGGCTCGGGTTCGCCACGCGCCTGCGCCTCACGCCGCAGCGCAACGACATGCTGGGCGGTGGCGTTCGGTCCCATGTAAATGCTGCGGGCCCACTGCCGCCGTAGTGGGTCGCGGACGGCGAGTCGCATCCTGCCGACTTTCTCCACCTCCAGCTCCACAACTTCACCGTCCTGCAGAGGACCCAAGCCCTCATGGTTCGTGCCACAGGCGATGATATCGCCGCTATTCAGGGTCATAATGGTGCTGGCAAATTGGATGAGCTGCGGCACCTTGTGCTCCATGTCGTCTGTGACATAGTCGTGGTACAGCGCGCCGTTGTTGTAGAAGCGAATGCGTAACTGGTTGGGATCGCCAATCTCATCCAACGTCGTGATGCAGGGCCCGATCGGTCCGAACGTGTCAAAACTCTTGCCCATCCAACTCCCCTGCCGCCAACTGAAGCGCCCCTCCACCCGGGCGGAAACGTCAATCACACCCGTGCAGCCGAACACGGCCCGGCGCCAGTCGGCCTCCTTGACGTTCTTCGCTGGTCCCTTGAGCACCAACCCGAGTTCCGCCTCATGCTGGAAAACGTAAGGGCCAGGACCATCATAGAATGGCGCCTCGGTGATCTCGGGCAGCACGATGGTGTCGCCATCGCCAATCACGGCATCGGAGTTTTTTAGAAACATGTTCAGGGCGCGCGGCGCGCGCTGGGCGTGTTCCCAGTAATTGGCGATGCAGTTGAGAAATTTTCCCGGCCGCGGTAGCGGTGGCCGCAGGCGGACTAAGTCCAGTGGCAACGGCGCTGCTCTGTCAGCAACCCGCTCGATTGCCGGCCGCAGCTCATCAAAATGATCGATGATCTGTGCCATAAGATGCTGCGGGGAGTGCGCCACGAGATGGGTGGTGGCAGCTGACACATCGACGATACCCTGGTCCGTGAGCACGCCGGGACGGATACCATGACCGGCGCCTGGACCCTCAAATAAGCCAATACGCATCTACTGATCTCCTTCAAATTTGGCTCTTCAAGTTTTCCTGTGAAGCAGTACTCGGAGATTGCACCGGCGGAGGGCGCGAAGTAAAAGAGTTCTTGACTAGAAAATTCTCCGAACTCTGTGAACTCTGTCGCCTCTGTGGTAAATACTTCTTCGCAGGAAACCCGGAATAACCAAGTCGCTTTCACCGGTAATTTAAATTATTCCCTTATACATCTAAATCAACGCCTTGTCCCATTTACACGTTTTGCATTCTAGAGTAGTGCTAAAAGCACTTTGCAACGAAGTTTCGAACAACAATTTTCGTGGCTTCTGCACAGGAGGAGCACCAAGATGATCCAAAAGGTTTGTCAAATTGGCTATGCTATTATCGCAGCGCTCGCCTTCGCCGGCACCACCACTCAAGCGTTCGCCCAAGGTGAGCGCTTCGAGATCACCAGCATCAAGGCCGTCCGGCCGACGCTGGTCAATACCATCGCCGCCTTGCAGGCGGGCGATGTCGCACGCGCCAGGGCTGCCTTCGATGCCTACGACTCCGCGTGGAACGGCATTGAAGTCTATGTCAACGTTCGCAGCAAGGCTATGTACCAAACTCTGGAGCACGAGTTCCAGGCGCGCATCACCAAGGCGCTGGATGCCCCCAATCCGAACGTCGCGACCTTGCTCGCGGACGTCCAGGCGATGCTCGCTAAATTCGACGAGGCCGTCGCCCTGATCGCGCCGATGCCGCCGCTCAATTCGTTGTATGACGATGTTGCGCGGCTTCGCATCGTGCGCGCACACCTGCGCGAAGTACCGCCCGCCTTAAAGGCTGGCAACTTCGCCAAGGCGCGGAAGTCCTTTCAGGCGTTCGACGACAATTGGGACAGCATCGAAGACCTGATCAAGGCGCGCAACGCCGACTCCTATGTAGCGATCGAGAAAGGCATGATCGAGATCGAAAAGGCGCTGAAGCCCGACAAACCCGACGTTGCACAGGTCACCGCCATGGTCAATGAGGTGATGCGTCTTTACAATGAAGCCCTCGCAGAGATCGTGAAGGACGCCAGGGCGCGCCAGTAGCCGTGCGCGAAGTTTGCTGGGTCGGACCCAGGGTTTAGGGTAGTTGCTTGTCCCCTTGAACTATTGAACCCTTCGACAGACTCAGGGCAGGCTCTTGAACTTTGAACAGCCGTCAGGCGAGCGCGGCGATTGAACGGTTGAAATATGTGGTTGAGAGTCCGACTGTTGCCTGTTGCCTCGTGCCTATTGCCTTCTTCGGTGAACTTTGAACCTTGAACCGCCGCCAGGCCTCCCTAACGCACCCCGGCCGCGAAGTCGCTCTCTTTGATGAACCGCCACCCGGCCAGATTGGCCGCTCCCTGGTCATCGGATCCGCCGCTTACTCCTTTAATGTTTCCGACCATGATGTACTCGTCGGCGGGGATATATGTTTTTAACTGGTTTAGAAAAATGTCCTTCGACATTTCCATGGGGCCAATGAAACTGAAAATGCGGTGCCACAGCGGCACCGATTGAACTACCACGGCCCAGTTACCGTTCAATCCAACGATGTGTCCTTCGGGTTTAAGGCTGTCAACACTTACAATACTGATGGGGCCACCGGAAACTTCCAGTGTATCATCGACATCAAATGCATAGATCTTCATAATACGTTTCGGTTCGGCTTCTTACCTCTTCTTTGGCGGTAAAACTGCTGAGCGCATCGATAGAGTCGTTTCGCGTTCCGATCCCGGTCTGAAGACGTAATCACCAGCCCGTGTGTAAGTAGCACGGAATCCAGAACGGCAGGAAGAGAACTCTTATCGATGTTGGGCGGGACCAAGGCCTTCGATGATGACTTGACGCGGCGTCTCCTTGCCACCGAAGCGCTTGATCGCGTCCAGGATTTCTAGACCTGCTAATCTCCCGTCGGAGTCATAATCCGCGGCGATTCCTTCTGCCAAATGCTTGATGGTCACGGTTGTATCGCGGAACGTGATGCTGGGTGCGTCTACCTCCGGGTCATAAGTAATCTTCATGCGTTTTTCCCTCACGAGTCATAAGTGTAAACTGTAACAACCACGATTTCATCCGATTCTTCCACGAAGATTGGCCGCACATGCCTCTCGCCTCCTATTGCCTCCTCCCGTGACCGTTGCCGTGTTCCATTGAACTTTTAACCCTTCGACAGACTCAGGGCAGGCTCTTTGAACTTTTGAACGGCCGTCAGGCATATGCCCACTGCCTTCTTCATTGAAGTTTGAATTTCGCTGCGTCCCGGCTATATTCGAATCAATCGGAATATCCGCCGCTGCTTGGCGTCGGTAAAATTTTATTCAGGAGCAGATCGGTGAAAATTAAACGCATCTTTTATCTACTGATATTCTCGCTCTGTTTCATTGCCTACGGGGCAAACGCGCAATCGACAGCCCAGGAACAGCCACCCACCAAGGTGCGCTCACCCGATGTCGTCTTCGTCCCGACACCTTACGAGGCGGTCGACGCCATGCTTAAAGTCGCCAAGGTGGGCAAGAACGACGTAGTGTATGACCTCGGATCGGGTGACGGCCGCATCCCCATCATGGCGGTGCAGAAGTACAACGCCGCGCGCGCTGTTGGCATCGACATCAATCCCGAGCGCATAAAAGAAGCGGAGGCGAACCTCAAGGCCGCCGGCGTCGGCGACCGCGTGCGTTTCCTAAATGAAGATTTGTTTGAGGCGAATATCAGCGACGCAACGGTGATAACGCTTTACCTGCTGCCGAGCCTCAATCTCAAGTTGCTGCCGAAATTGTTGAATGATCTGAAGCCGGGAACCCGGATCGTCTCTCATGCTTTCGATATGGGTAGTTGGAAACCACAGCAGACGCTGGAAGCAGGCGGGAGCACCATCTATTTCTGGACCATTCCGGCCAAGGGAACCCCGGAATACGAAGCGGCAGCTAAAGCAGCCAATGCAACCTAAAGCCTTGCTGAGCTTTACAAGTCGGTGGCGAAATTATCCATCCAATGTCCTCGTTCAGAAAAATAACCTGTGCAAAGTTGCTTTCTGATTTGAACGGAGAGAACTGCTTGAACAGTTTGAACGCAACCAGGAGTCGCCGCTAGGCACCCCGCGTCTCCTTAGAAGTCACTTTTCGGCCCCAAAAAGCGAGCTCTGAGCGCTTAAACAATGCTTTTTATGCTACCTTAATTCGACACGTTAGATGAGCCGCGCCGCTTCGGCTGCAGAAACCCCACATACGAGTGCTCGGGCTTCCCACAATGAAAACTTACCGCGAGACTTCGGACTAACATTCAGCGAGGCAATCTAAAGGATGCGATTGAACCAAAGGAGCGAAAGCAGAGCGGCGAGGGTTGCGATGACGCCGGCGGCCGCGGAAAACAGCGCGGTAATTTCCGTTTCTTTTTTCTCCAGCACGAACTTCGAGTTGAGAGACGTGTAAACCTTCCGCAGGTCCTTTGCCGTGCCGGCGTAAAAATACTCGCCCCCCGTCATGTTGGCGATGGCCTTGAGCGTTCCCTCGGCAAGCTGCACGCGCATAGACCAGCCCCCAAAGCCGAGAGCTTCGCCGTCGGTAGTGCCGATCCCAACCGTGAAGACGCGGACACCGCGGTCTGCAGCCATTTGGGCCGCCTCGATGACGCTCGGCCCGGTGGTCCTTTGCCCATCGGTGAGCAAGATGATGGCTGCGGACGGGTAGGAGCCCGGCGGGACCGGTTTGAACGACGGTTTGTCGGGTTTCCGCTCGCGATCGAGGCGGAGTCCGCGCGTGAAGTCGCGGCCGTAAATCAATGAGGTCACATCAATCTCTTCCTCCGGGAATATCGCCGCAAGCGATACAATGATGGCACTCCCGATGGCGGTGCCCCGTTGCAGTTGGAACCGATCAATGGTCGCGACGATGTCTTCACGATTATGGGTGGGCGGCTGCACCAGCGATGCGGTTGCTGCAAAAGAAACGACGCCGATACGCACGTTCGAAGGCTGCTCGGCGACGAACGCCTTTGCCGCCGCCTGCGCCGCGGCAATCCGGGTCGGCTCCACGTCGGTCGCGCGCATGCTGCCCGAAACGTCCATGGCCAGAATGATGGTGAGCTGCTGGGACGGCAGCATGACGACGGTAGCCGGACGCGCTACGGCGAGGATCAGCGCGGTGATCGCGATCAGAAAGAGAAGCGGTGGAATGTGCCGCCGGAATCGATGGCCCGCGTCCATCGCCTCTTTCACCAGGCTCAGGCTTCCATATCTGAGCGCGCTCTTCTTTTTGCGCCCGAGCAGGAAAATATACGCGGCCACGAGGGCCGGCACGGCCAGCAGCAGCCAAAGCAGTTCAGGCCAGAGAAATGTCATCGTTTGCCCTCAGGTATTTTGGCAGACTTCCTCCAGCCGTCAACTGGTTTCGCCGCTTGCGCAGCTCGGCAAATCTTAGAATCGCATCCACAAGATCATCGTTCGTGCATAGCTCGAGCGCGTCCACGCCGGCCTGTCGAAACGCCGATCGGATCGTCTTCTCATGCCGCTCTACCACTGCCCGGTAGCGCTTTCTGAAATGGCGATCATGAGTATCGACCAGCAACTGCTCCCCGGTTTCGGCATCCTGCATCACCAGAATCCCGAGATCGGGCAACTCCATCTCCAGCGGATCATAAAGCCGCACGGCTAGAACCTCATGGCGGCGCGAAAGGCGCGCCAGCGGCTCGGCCCAGCCGGGAGTGCTGATGAAGTCGGAAACCATGAAGACCAGAGAGCGTCTTTGCATGAATCGAAACGCCGTCCGGAAGAGATTGCCGAGGTCCGTCGCCGCCGCCGCGAAACGTTCAGGTCGGGAAAGCATTTTGTGAAGGACGTGCAGGACGTGACGGCGGCCGCTTCGCGGCGGAATCACCGCGTCGACGCTGTCGCCATAAAAGATCGCCCCGATGCGGTTCCCGTGCCGGCTCAAAACGCGCGCCAGCACCGTGACAAATTCGGTTGCGACGAATTGCTTCTTGGCGTGTGAGCCAAAATCCACCGACGGGCTCAAGTCGAGCAGAAACCACGCCGTAACTTCCCGGTCTTCGTTGTAAACCCTGACGTAAGGCGTCTGCAGACGCGCGGTCACGTTCCAGTCGATGTAGCGAACGTCGTCGGCGTATTGATATTCCCGCAGCTCGGCGAGATCGAGCCCGAAACCACGAAACAGCGTGCGGTAGTCCCCCTGAAGCAAGCCATCCAGCCGGCGAATCACTGTCCACTCCAGACGCCGGAGCATGTTTTCTGCTCCGACACCACCGGAGTGCTGAACCGAATTCATAGTACTTGGGTTGGAGTACTGGAGTGGTGGAGTGATGGAGTACTGGGCATCTGGACGCAGTACTCCAATCCAACATTCCATTACTCCATCACTCCATTACTCCTTTCTTACATGACGTGGGTCGCGAGCGGCTTAGCGGGAGGCGGTATTTGCTGCATGATCCGATGGATCAGTTGATCGGCTGTCATTTCCTCCGCCAGCGCCTCAAACGCCAGCACGACGCGGTGACGAAATACGTCCGGGACGAGATCGGTGACGTCCTCGGGCAACACGTAAGTGCGCCCGCGCAGAAACGCCAGCGCGCGGGCCCCCTCAATGAGATTGATCGAGGCGCGGGGGCTTGCGCCGAAGGATATATAGGATCGGATGTCGGAGACGCCGTAGCGCTCCGGATGTCGGGTCGCGGAGGCAAGCCGCACGGCGTACTGTTTGAGCGAAGGATCCACATAGAGGGTGCGGCACTCGCGCTGGAGCGCGCTCAGCTGCTCGGTGGTCGCGATGGTCGCGACATCGTTTGGAATGCCCGTTACGCGGTCAACAATGACGAACTCCTCTTCCTCGGTCGGGTAGCCGACGAGCACCTTCATCATGAAGCGATCCACCTGCGCCTCCGGCAGCGGATAAACCCCCTCCGTCTCGATCGGATTTTGCGTAGCCATGACCAGGAACGGGTCCGGTACGCTGTGGGTCTCGCCGGCGATCGTCACCTGGCGCTCCTGCATGACCTCGAGCAGCGCGCTTTGCACCTTTGCAGGAGCGCGATTGATTTCATCGGCAAGGAGAAGATTGGCAAATACCGGCCCCAACGAAGTGGTAAACTCGCCCGTCTTCTGATTATAGATGCGCGTTCCCACCAGATCCGCGGGGACGAGATCCGGCGTGAATTGAATTCTCTTGAACGAGCCCCGAATGCTTCGGGCGAGTGTTTTGACCGTAAGCGTTTTTGCGAGCCCCGGAACACCCTCCACGAGCAAGTGGCCCTGCGCCAATAAGGCGACCAGCACACGTTCCAGGAAATGATCCTGGCCGACAATGACTTTCTTTACTTCGTAGAGAATGCGTTCCATCAGGGACGCGGTTTCGCTGCGGGTGATTTCTTCGTTGCCCATGTCTCTCCTAGAAGGGAGGAACTCCCGCGGCTGCTGCCGCGTTTTCGATCGGAACCGCAAAGCCAATCCCCACGAACACCCGCTGCTCCGTCGGATTCAGAATTCCCGTAACGACGCCCACGACATCGCCCTTGGCGGTTACCAGAGGGCCGCCCGAGCTTCCCGGGTTCACTGCGGCGTCGAACTGGATCAGATTCGTGAGCAGGCGCTTTCCCTGAGGCGAGCGGAAGTCGCGCTGCAAACCGGAGATCACGCCCGCCGTGAGCGAAGGACCGATGCCGAATGGAAAACCCACCGCAAAGACTTGGTCGCCCATTCGGAGATCCGCCGTCGATGCCATGTTTGCCGCCACCAGGTTGTTGGGGATTTTTTCAGCTTGGAGCACCGCCAGATCGTGTTCCGGACGAACGCCGGTGACCGTAGCCTCAGATTCGAACCCGTCGGCGAACACGACCTGTACGCGTTCAGCGCCGGCTACGACATGGAGATTGGTAAGAATGACGCCCTTGTCAACGATCACGACTCCGGTGCCGACGCTTTTGTCAATGTCCTCGCCTCCCTGTTCGTTGTGTCCGAGGCCGCGTACTCGAACAACCGATCGTCGAACCGCCTCGTACGCCTTCGCTGCCGGCGACGGCAGGGTGTTGGTCTCAAGCACATGAAGCACCGCGCCGCGGATATCTTCCTGCGTGATCTCACGCGCGGGAGGCGCGATCGCCACATAGCTCGCCAATAGGACCGCTCCCACTAAGGCGTAAGCCGCCAGCCACAAGAGTCGTCGATGGCGCGCAAAGAAGTCTTTCCAGCGAAGCCAACGCGCCCCGCCGCCTGATTCGCCCGCAACGCTTTCGCGCGTCTCACCGGGCCTATCGAGTTCGATGGCAGGCGCGGGCGAGGCCGCGGATCGGCGTCTTGAGGATCGGCTGGAGCTATAGAGCGTAATTTTCTTCATCCGTTCAACGACCGAAAACGGCGATTGTACCCGCTGTAACGCTGCTACCCAGGCGTTCAGCAGGACATTGTTTCTATCTACCCTATGGAGAAGTGATATGAAAGCCGATCCGAGATCGAAAATCAGCAAGGGGAACCGCCGCTATCGCCCTTCGGCAAAGCTTCCCACAGGTTCCGCTGTTGAACGGGTTCAGACGGTTTGAACTGACCGAAGCGATGGAACGGATGGAACGGCTGTTTCTAGAGTTGAATATCGACAACTTGATCGAGAATTCGCTGATTCAAGAACTGACAAGGAAGGCTTTCTGCGCGAGATCGACGCGGTCAAGCGTTGAACGTGTAGAATAAAATGCCGAGCAGTTGACGGCTTGAACGGCTTGGGCAATCACTTTAGAAAGTCGAGAGAGGGAAGGATCTCACGATAAAATTCTCGGTCACCTTCGAACGTGCCGTCGAGGCGGCAAATCTCATCAACCGTGAGCCAGCGCGCGCAGCTCACTTCTGCTGGATTGAGCGCCAACTCGCCCCCAACGTACTCCGCCATCCACCAGTGCAATCTAAACGTTCCCCGCGTTGAGACGTTCTCCCAAACCTTGCGAATCGGCCGGACTGTCAAGCCCACCTCTTCCATCGCCTCCCGCGCCACGGCCGCTTCCTGACTTTCTCCAGGTTCGACTTCACCGCTGACCGGCGCCCAGTAACCTCCGCCCCGAATTGTCGGCGCACGTTGAATCAGCAGAATCTTTTCCCCTTTTGTGATCACCGCAATTACAGCGTCGAGCATCAGTTTGACCCGTTCGTATCTATCCGCGGCTCCGTCAAAACATGACGCGTACTAAAGTTGACGGAATTCAGACCAGGTTTCACCGCGAGCGAAGGCTGGCTCGCGAAGGAGGAGAAGCAAACGACGCGATTTCTGCAGGCCTATTAAGGATTTGACCGATTCATCCTTCATCGCGCCCAACGGGTATAGCAATCTTTCAGCGCAACGGATGCAAGGTAAATTCGATTTCGCCCGCGCTCTGGTTGTCGTTCCGTTTCTGTTTCGTAATCTGCACAGCCCTGGACGTTGGCCGCGCAGCGTTGATGAGATACACACTTATTGTGCTTAAATGCCGGTTCTCGAGCGTGAGCCTGTGCGCACCTGCCGCGAGCGGGCCCAGTATCGCGGAGAATTCCATCTGAATGATCCCCGAACCTGTGCGAAGCTCACCGGGCTCGACGAATTCGGACGCAGTGAGTTTCAATTCTAAATTTCGCCGATCTAATCGGACTGTAAGATCGCGCTTCAACGACTCTGCATATGCTGCCGCTTCGCTCGTGGAAATCAATCCGTCGCCATCGCGGTCGATCACGGCGAGCACCTGTTCGGCGACGGCGATCCCAGGGATAAGGTTGATTTGCAGCCTGACGGCACTCGGTTCGACGGCCACAAGCGTCGCTTGCAAATACTGGTCATCCCGGTGGGCGAAAACGGCAGAGGGAAACGCAAGCAACGCGAACAACAGCGGCAGAGAAAGAAATCTCGTCATGACCCCTTCCACCATTTCACGCCATAATCGTTCGTTGGATCGCGGTAAATCGTGTGGATATGCTTTGTGGGATCGCCACCCAGACGCTGCGGGGCGTATTCGATGATCACAGTGGGCCCCTGGATGCGGAAGTAAGCGGCGCGGCCTTTTTCCGTTGGGCCGCTCCACGCGAACCACGTTTCGGCGATATTCTTTTTCATCTCGTCCATTTTTGCTTTCGCGACAGCTTCGGGCATAATGCCCGTCCATTCGCTCGCGAGATCCAGGAGCATCTGGCCCTGCTTTTCACTCAAGCCGGAGCCCTTGATGCCTTCCGGCTGAATCGTTTGCCCGTCGCGACCCGGCCCGAGCACAAGGTCCCGAATTTGGAAGCTAAGGATCGCCTGCTTGCGCTGCCCTTCGTTCAGCGAACTAAGGAGCGCAAACGCCCTATCACTCTCGCGACCAAGCGGGCGCACCGTTTTGCCTTCGAGTTCATAGATCGCCGGCTGCGCGCCGGTGTGGCTTGGCGCGAGCGTGCGTCGCTCACCGACGAGCGTGATGTTGAGGCCGAGATGGTGGCCGCCAAATTGAATCATCCACGACTCGGCGATCGAAGGCGGGCCGAGAAATGAAATAAAGTATTGATCGCGCCCAAACATCGTCTCGCCGCTCGAGTTCTTCAGTATCTCGTCTGCGTCGATGATCTGCAGAACTTTAGCGTAGCCCTGCGGACTCAAAGCCGCTTCCAACACAGCCAAAGCCGCATCGCGCTGCGGCTTCGTGAGATCGCCCATGCGCAAACCGGTGCGTTTGAAAATTGGTGTCGGAAGATTCGACCAGCGTCTGCGTTGCGCGTCGTCCTTGAAATCAAAGACGAGCTTGCCACGCTGGGCATCATCAAGCGCGCCAAGGAACTTTTCGGCCGCTGCGACAATAGCGGCGGTCGACGTCCCAGATGTGGAGTTCGTCTGGGCAAAACTGTTCAGGCCGACGCCAAAGAACAGAATTAAAAAAACCCCGATTGCTTTCTTCATAAGTAGATTGATACGCCATCCCAGCAACAGGTCAACACGACGAGCGGTTCATAGGATTGTTCAATCAACAGTCGCGTTTTCTTTTCCGATCGTCGCCGCCGGAGAACAAATGCTCGAACTTTACGAGAAATCGATCATTCACCGGAAGCGGGCGAGTTCGGAACCGACCGACAAACTTTGAACCCCGGATCAAGTCCGGGCAGGCTCTGGAACCCTCAGGGCAGGTCTTGAACCTTAAACTGCCGCTTCCCGCGGCGTCTTGAACCGGCCCGAGTATTTTACTAGCATCGCTCCGTCAGTTCGAGTACAACGCTAATTCATTTTATAGTAAGGGGACATGCTCACGCGAGAAGAAAACGAACTGCTCACACGCACCGGTCCCGGTACACCGGCCGGCGAACTGTTGCGGCGCTACTGGCACGTTGTCGCGGCGGCATCCGAGATCACCGAAGAAAAACCAAAAAAGAAGGTCAGGGTCCTCGGGGAAGATCTGCTGCTCTATCGGACTCGCAGGAGCCACTACGGACTCATCGCCGAGCACTGCGCCCACCGCGGCGTGTCTCTTTACTACGGATTTGTCGAGGAGGATGGCATCCGCTGCGCCTATCATGGCTGGAAGTACGACGCCTGCGGCAAGTGTCTGGAACAGCCTTTCGAAAATCCCGAGGCCGGTTTCAAAGATAAAATCTCGCAGCCGGCGTACCCCGTGGAGAAACTGGCGGGGCTCTTGTTCGCCTACTTGGGACCGCCGGAGAAAAAACCTCTGTTGCCCCGATGGGACATGCTCACGCGCCGGGATGGAGTGAGAAAACTGGAGATTTATCAGACCCTGCGCTGCAACTGGCTGCAGGCGATGGAGAACTCGGTGGATCCGGTCCATACCTATTATCTTCATGCCCATACCCTGAGAATGCGCGGCAGCAACCAGGGAGCGTATTACTATCGGCCGCTGAACAAGCTCGATTTCGAGCTGGTGGTGCATCCCACCTGGGCGGGGATTCAGAAACAACGGGTCTTTGCCGGCGACGGCGGTCACGTCGAAGCGCCCCATCCGCTCATCTTTCCCAATATGCTCATGGTCCCCGCCACCAACGGCCACAACATGCATTTTCGCACGCCGGTGGACGACGAGAATACTCAGATCTTTCACGTGCGGTTCAATCCAACGAAAGACGGCCGCATCGTCGAGGGCGCCGAAGATCCGCGGGCGGAGTTCGTCAGGACCAAGAATGAGGCCGGCGAATTTCACATGGAAAATTTTCCCAGTCAGGACCAAATGGCGTGGGAGACACAGGGGCCGGTTGCCAATCGTTCCGGCGAGCACCTTGGCGAGTCCGACCGCGGCATCATTTTATTCCGCAAATTGCTGCGCGATCAGATCCGGGCGGTGCAGAACGGCGAGGACCCAATCGGTGTCACTCGCGATCACAAGCACGATGAGATGATTCGTCTGATTCCCGAGGGCTACACGGCGTTTTCAGTGGCCCAAAGCGGCTGACACGAGACTCCTGGTCGTGGCGTGCGGCACGCGCATGCAATGATGGAAGACCATGCGGTTGACAATTTGCCTTTGTGCTCTTCTGTTGAGCGGCACCGCGGGTTTCGCGGCGGAAGCTAAGGCCGCGTGGCAGGTTGAGTGGGAAAAGACCGTGGCGGCGGCGGAGAAAGAGGGCCAAGTCACTCCGTACATTTTCGATCAGGGTCCGGTCACCGTCGAAGTCGTCCAGGCTTTCGAGCGCGCCTTTCCGAAAATCAAGGTCAACCAGCTCAGAGGCCGTGGCAGCGATCTCGGCCCACGCATCATCGCGGAGCGCCGGGCGGGAAAATATCTGGCGGATGTATTCACTGGCGGTAAAGGAACGGCACACGCCACGCTTTACGTCGGCCAAGCTTTGGCTCCGCTCAAGCCGCTTTTGCTCTTGCCCGAGGTTGTCGACGAGAGCAAATGGTGGCAGGTACGGCACAAGTACGTCGATCCCGAAGGCAAATACATCTTTGCCTTCGTCGGCAATGGTGGCGGCGTCAACATCAACTACAACAAGAATCTGGTCAATCCCAAGGAATTTACTTCGTACTGGGATCTGCTCCAGCCCAAGTGGAAAGGCAAGATCGTCGCCACCGATCCCAGAACGCGCGGCATGGACACGCCGGTGCTGTTTTTTTACTACAACTCCAAGCTCGGGCCGGAATTCATGCGCCGCCTGTACGGCGAAATGGATGTGACGACGGCGCGCGATTATCGCCAACCGGTGGACTGGCTGGCGACGGGAAAATTCTCCCTATGCATTCCCTGCGTCAGCGACGAGATGGACAGCGCCATGCGGCAGGGACTGCCGGTGGCGCAAATCTCGACTTTGAAGGAAGGCGGCACGCTGACTTCTTCGGGCGGCACCTTGAGCTTTATGAATCAGGCGCCGCATCCCAACGCGGCCAGGGTTTTTATCAATTGGTTGCTTTCACGCGCGGGACAAGCGCAAGTTCAGAAAGGCCGCAAGGACCGGCCCGGCACCGGCTCCAACTCGCTCAGAATCGACATTCCTAAAAACGACGTGCCGGAAGAAAATCTGCGGATAGACGGCGTGGAATATTTCGACGGCGACGACGAGCGATTTTCCGATCGCAGACCGGCGGACAAACTGCTCAACGAAATATTAGGCAAGCCCGGCAAATAGAGCCAGTAGGGTCGGGACTCTTGATTCTTACTTTTATCACGCAGACAGTCTCCGCTAATACCGGTTGGACCAGCAACAGCAAGTCCCCTGCAGGGTCAGACTTTGACAATTCAACAAAAATAGTCAAGTCGTAAAAGTCTGACCCTTGGCCTTTTTCAAAAGTAGAGACGTAACCTCGTTGGACGATTTCTACGTCCGGATTTTCGAAGATCCTAACGAGAGCTTTGTCCACTAGTCACCAGCGTCCCCGGTCCCCCACCTCAATCACTTCGTCGGCGCGCAGCAGTGACCGCCTCCTATCCCGTCTTTGGAATCCCGCGGCTAAGGGCGGCGCCGATAATGCCGGCGAGCGCAATCATCGTCAGCACGGCGACGAACCCCCCCAACGCGAGGGCGATGGCGCCGCCGGCAACGCCGCCGCTGCCGCCAAGAAATGTGCAGGCGTTGACAATGCCCGAACCCTGCCCCGCTTGCGCGGGCGAAAGAGCCGACAGCGCCAGCCGCGGTGCCGAGGCATAAGGCACGGCCAGACCGGTGCCCATCACGAAAAACCCGATCGCCAGGAGGACCATCCCGCCCCCGGCGATGGCCACGCCGATGATGGCGCTGGCGATCGCGATCAACGCCATGCCACCCGTCATGGCGTTGCGCACCCCGACCCGCGCCGCCACGGCGGAAGCTAACACGGCGAGCGCAAGCAGCGCCGCGCTTAGCGGCAACAACGAGGCGCCCGCCTCCAGCGCGGTGAGACCGAGTCCTTCCCGGCTCTGTGCATAGAGGTTGAAGTAGAGCAGCAGGCTCATGATGCTGAACATCGACAGCGAGCCGATGGCCACGCCCATCACGAACCCACGCCGCGAGAAGAAGCTCAGGTCGACCAGCGGCGCCTTGGCACGCGCCTCCACGGACAGCAGCAGAACGAACGCGGCCGCCGCCAGCCCGAACAAACCGATAACGGGGAGCGGTGACGCCCCCGCGTGCGGCACTGCATGCAGCCCGAAGACCAGCGCCACCATGAACGTGGCCAGCAAAATGAAGCCGATCCAGTCCGCGCGCCGGCCTTGCGCACCGACGGCACGCGCTGTCGCCAAGCCTACGGAGGCCATACCGGCAATAGCAACTAACATGAGCAGCGCATTGAACCAGAAGATCACGCGCCAGCCTGTGATGTGGGTGAGCGCGCCGCCAAGCAGCGGCCCGATGCTGAAGCCGAACATCAGGAACCCGGTCCAAGCGCCGATCGCTGCCGCCCTGCGCTCCGGTGCCGCGCTGCTGTCGACTGCGGCAAGAGTGCACGGCACCGCGATCGCCGCCGCGAAGCCCTGCAAGGTCCGTCCGGCCAGCAGCGTACCTTGTGTGTCGGCAATGGCAATGACGCAGGACGCGACGCCGAACAGCGCTAATCCGACCAACGATGCCAGCCGCGCGCCAAACCGGTCCGCCGCCTGCCCGCCGAGCACGATGCAGGCCGCAGAGGTGACCAGATACGCATTGACCGCCCATTGCACGCCGGCTGAGCTAAGGGAAAGCTCGGTCTGCATGGTCGGCAACGCGGCCATGATCGCCGTGCTGTTGGCGCCGACCGCCAGCGTCGCCAGACATGACGACCAAAGGACCGACGCGAACCCTGATCGCTGGTTGGGGCTTAGGACCACGTCAAATGCCGTTTGAAGATCTCACCCCTCACAGTCCCATCGCAAGTTTCAAGATAGAACAATGACCCTCCCGACGTCCCAGTAGCGATCGGCGAAGATGAGCTCGCGTCGCTTCCAATTCAGACAATGGCATCCGGTCTCTCAAATAGCCAGGACCACATTGCAGGAAGAACAGCCAGCGGGAGAATGAGTGCAGTCAGATCATTTACAGGGTCTTGGTCAGTTTACGGGGTCTTTTCGATTTTAAACTGTCTTGTGCCAATTGCTCCGCCTGCTTTCGTAACGTCCCGTCTTTCGCCAGCCGCTCCGCAAAGCGAGAAACCAAAGAACTTACAGTCGCCAAGTCCCGACCCAGACACTTCGCCACGTCTTTGAGCTTATAATCCAGCCGTCGGATCAGCACGTATCCCACCAACGCTCGCGCTCGCGAGACCTCCCATCCACGATCCGCTCCGCCAAGCACTTCCGGCTCCACTCCCACACCGCGCGCGACGCTACGAAACACCACTGTCAGCTGTTTCTTGGGCCGTTGGATCTCTTCTTCCTTGGCTTTGCGCTTGAGGGCTTTTCCAAATCCCGCGGCTCCCAAAAATCGCTGGTCTTCAACTTGGTAATACTCCTCCCGGTGCCCCTCCTCCAAACCTTCCCGCACAAATCTTCGATACCCTCTTGGTCCGTCCAACATCTCCAAAACCCGCCGTGGGTCAATTACTTCGCTCACCCGGCCCTGCGCGTATTCCTGATGGCCACTGTAACCGTACTCCTCGATCTTGCTAACCATCCTGGCTCTAACCGGGTTTTGATGAATGTAGCGGATCAGGATCAATAAATATTCATCCCTCTCGCACACAATGGCTTTGTAGCGTCCCTGAAACAGATGGCCCACTTTGCGATGCTTGCGATTGAAGTATTGGGTATAAGATTGTTGCAATCCTTGCATGAACCTAGACAACGGCTGTGAACCTGTCTCCACCAAAAGATGAACATGATTGGGCATCAGGCAATAGGCGTAGACAGTCACTCCCCATCGCCTGCGATATCGGCCCAGCCTTTCTAAATAAGCCTGATAGTCGCTGTCTCTGAGAAACGTTTTCTGTTTTTGGTTTCCGCGCACAATCACATGATACAGAATTCCCGGAGCTAACAACCGTGGACGCCTCGCCATGCACTCCCCTTAGCGCACAGGTTTACAGGTTGTCAAGACTCGCAAGAATTGAAAGTCTGACCCCAACTACTGCTGCTACTCAACTATCACCCAACCTCTTTCGAAGTTGGGGCTCTTTTATTTTATATCCGCAGCATCCTACTCTTCCATACGGCGACCGTATAGTACCATCGGCGCTGGAGGGCTTAACGGCCGAGTTACATTTGGTGATAACAAACAACAAAGGACTCGACCCCTCCATCCTCTTCTCGGCAGCCGCTGGCGTCTTCGACGCTGGTATCATCGGACCGCAAGTATTGTGGAGGATTGCCGTGCTTTGACCGCGCTTCCACTCAATAGAGCACAGACTAAGAATCAGCCTGCGCTCAGCCTGCAACCAGTCATTTACCAACGCGATGGAACGCGACCTTCAACGGGGGAATTAGGTCGATCGTACGGAAGAAGATTTTCGTGAAGGCTCTTGTGAGAATTCCGTCTGAATGCAGTCGTTCCATCTCTTTGAGAGACGTGTGAACTGCCCGAAACCCATACTCGATCATGTCTCGTTCGTAAGCTGCCAGGGTCGGGATCAGCTCGTGCTCTCCACGATCGACTCGAATTAGGGCTCGGCGCAGTGCAGCGGCGTCTCGCAAGGCGGTATTGGCGCCGATTCCCCGGAATGGTGTCATATTGTGCAGCGCATCACCCAGAAGCGTAACATTGCGTGTTTTCCACGGGGGAATCGGAACGGAAGTCTTCACCGGAAATGCGTTGATCGTAGAACACTCCGCCGTATCGACCAAGCTCCGGAGAGCCGGGTGCCAGTCATGCATCAGCGCCGCCACTGACTCTTTCAACTCTTCACCGTCGACTGCTTCAAGATTCGCCGGCAAGTCGAACTTTTCGCGACGGGCGGAAAAGCCCCACATGACGTATTCGTCGCGGTCGTACGGTACTGAAGTGTGGACGGATGGGTCTACTTTACCTTTATCGGGACGGGTTGACGCTTGGTAGGCGCGCTTTCCATATTCGACCGCGCTAGCGAACAAAAAGCAGCCTTTTGGACCAAGTATCAGCGTAGGGCCACGGAAGATCTCCCGGGGCGGCGCTTCGCGGGCTTCATCGCCTAAGCGGAATTTTCCGCTAATGGCAAGAATCCCCGTCTCGACCCGCCTGGCAGCGGGCAAGAGCTGCGTGCGCAGATGAGAGCCGGCTCCGTCCGCACCGACAAGCACGTCGCCCGTCGCGGTCGACCCGTCTTCGAAACAAGCCGTCACGGCTCCGTCTGGCGCATCCTCGAAAGCTACGAACTTTTTGTCGAAATGGATGACTGGGCCAAGCCCTTCAAGAAGAATGCGACGTAATGCGATACGGCTTACAGGCAGCTCGGTATCAATCCCCTTCCGGTCGCTTTGTGGAAAATCAATGGCAAGCAGGCGATTCATTCGATGATCGAGAAAGGTCACCCTTTGGCTCGGTTTGGCCGAGCTGTCGACGAGATTTTCAAAGAGGCCTCCAGGCAAGCAACTCCGGAGCGCTTTGCCCCCGGCGGCATCGATGCTCAATCGGTAGCCTTGTAAACGATCCGTCGGCGAATAGTCACGCTCGAAGACCTCAACGCCAACGTTGTCCAACTTCAACCCCTGCGCTAAACACAGACCACCGGTGCCTGCCCCAACGATCATCACCTTGAGCGGCTTGCCAATCATGACTCTCCCCGCGGCGCTTTTTTTGTTGTCGAGCTCGCGCCTTCGCAGAAATTTTCCCTACCTGAATGATAACGGGCGCAAGTCGAAGTTCAAGCCGTTATCTTCTGAAGGCCAGATCGAGTTTCAAAAGCGCGACGACTCGATCCGACGGCAGACGTTTGAACTTTTGAACGCACGAAGCGCTGCTCAGTTTGAACGGCTTGAACAGAGCGCAGCGTTTGAACGGCTTGAACGGTTGGAACATTCGTACTGCATCGAGGGCGCGGACTATTTTGAAGGCGACGACCCGAGATTTTCCGACCGCCGTCCGGCGGACAAATTGCTCAACGAGATATTCACCAAAACCGGCAAGCAACTCTTCCGAGATCGATAGATCGCTGGCAGCAGCCTACACGGCCAAGATCTACGAAAAAGATCGATCATTTCGCGGAAGTGCATGAGCTCCGAACCGACCGATGAACCCCGGATCGAGTCCGGGGCAAGCTCTGAACCCGGGAACTCGGAACCGCCGCGCAGTGGCCGCTTGCCCCATCGATTTTTTTTCGATCGCGACGGCGTCATCTATCTTGACGGTTTCACGCCAGTTGCATTACTTTGGGATGGCGTGGCAGACCTCGATATATCAAACGTAGCGGCCACGAACCGATAGAAAGATGGAACCGCGTCTCGCGTCTCTTGTGCTTCAAGGGCTGAAAGAGGCTCATGTCAAATTCGTCGTCGGACTGCCTGATTCGATGCTTGCGGGAGTATACGCTGCAGCGGAGAAGGACCCTGAGATCCGGTACGTCGGTGTTACGAACGAGGCCGAAGGGGCCTCGATTGCGGCCGGCGCATGGATCACCGGCGGGAGATCAGTTTTGGTCATGGAAAACTCCGGGCTACGCGCCGCCTGCGAGGCGCTGTCGCGTTTGGGTTTGGTAAACGGCATTCCGGTGACGATGCTGATGGGCTACCGGGGCGATTTGGGGGAACGGTTTCACTGGGGCGTGAACCACGGCATTACGATGGAGCCGATCCTGAACGCGCTCAGAATCCCATACTGGATTATCGACCGAGAAGACCAGATTATTCCCGCGGTCAAACGAGCAGTGCTTCATGGAATCAGCAGCCTCTATCACAATGCCGTCATCTTCCGCACCCCACTGGTGGACGAAGGCAAATGAAACGCTACGAACTTTTGAAAGAGCTCGCGAAGCTCGTCACGGACCAGGACCTGGTGATTACCTCCATCGGCGGCGTTAAACCGGAGTGGTATTCGCTGATGCCTGGCAACGGCACCATGTTTGCCGACTTACTGGGATGTGCGACACCGTTTTCCCTCGGCGTGGCTTTGAACCTGCCGCACCGGCGTGTCATCGCTCTCGATACCGACGGCGGGATGCTGTTTAATCTGGGGGCGCTTTGCACGGTCGGCAAGGAAGCGCCGCCGAATCTGACGATTATCGTCCTGGACAACGAACGGTATGAAGGCGTGGTTGGATCCCCCGCGACCCACACCGCGAGCGGGCGCATGGACCTAGAGCGGATAGCCGCGGCGGCGGGAATTTCGAGCACCGGGACGGTCAAAACCACGGAAAACTTTGCCGCGCTGGCAGCCACGATGCTCTCGGACGGTCAGACGGGACTGATGGTCGCGAAAATCGAGCCCGGAATATTTAGAGACGTTCCGCCGGATCGGGTAAAGGAAAGCGACGGCATCGAAGACAAGTACCGTTTCATGCGCCATATCGAGCAACTGGAGAAAATCAGCATTCGGCCGCGCTACGCGCGCGAGTAAAATGACCCGCAGGCCGGGTCGGACGGCCATTCTCATCTATTTGAGCATCTCCTTAAGTTTTGCCACCAGGGGCGGCTCGAGGGTAAAAAGCTCCTTAACGTTTCGTTCCAGCTCCGCACCGTCTGCAGGATCGATATCCAACTTAGCCTGTCTCGCTTCGGACAAAAGCTCCTGATCCTTCACGGTGTCCATAAAGGCCCGTCGCAGAATATCTACTCGCTCTTTCGGTGTGCCCGGCGGCAGGACATAGGGACGGGCCGTGGTGCCAACGCTGTGAACTCCCACCTGGATCAGTTTTCGCGCCTCGTCGGTTTTGGCGAAGTTTATTGCCAAGGGAATCTTAGGCAGGTCAGGGTGGGGCTTGGGAATAGCTTGAAGCACGATAACCAAATCTCCTGACTCGACCTCGTTGCGCCACGTGGCCTTGAACGACTCCCATGCGTTGCACACTCCTTGCACCTCACCGCTATTGAAGGCAAGCCGAATCGGCGCAGTGCCTGTATAACCGGTGACGAGCTGGATCGGCAGACCCAGGGTAGCCATCAGCACCTTGGGAATATCATCGGTGGCAGCGCCCGGACCCACTCCGCCGAGTTTGATCACCTTTTTAGAGGCTATCCAGTGCTCCGCGCTCGTAATGCCAGTTGTCTTGGATACGCCGATGGCGAAGTTGTCCTGAAACGGGACTCCAATGTACTCGAACTTCCGTGCATCAAACTCAATCCCCGATCTTCCCAGAAGCTGTTGCAAAAATAGGCCGCCAACGAAATGGCCGAAGGAAAGGCCGTCGGGTTTGGCCACCTTATATACGTGATTGGCCGAGATAAGTGTGGCCGCCCCAGGCATGTTCTCCACAATAACCGTGGGGTTACCTGGGATATGTTTCCCTATATGACGGGCAATGAGCCGAGAATAAGTATCATAGCCACCGCCCGGCGGGGCGCCGACGATGATCCGAATCGTCTTGCCCTTGTAGAAAGACTCCTGTGCAGAGACCGTCGCTCTGAATAACAGTCCTAGACCTATTGCTATGAGCAAATAGCAAAATCGCTGGACCATAAACGCCTCCTTCCTATTAACGGGTAGGCAATCGTCTAAGGGGTGACGCGCCAAGCATTCAGGACCTGCCTCCACGGCGGCATGCAACAGGAGAGAAGATTGACCATCTCAGGATCAGTCTTTCCGAGCGAGGAATATCCGATAAGCATCGTCTTATGTCAACCTACGTTCGACTTTGGGGTCAGTCATGATGAAATATGCGCGTGTGCGCGTTTCGCGAGTCGGTGCGAGACCAACGATCCGGTTGATTGCGCCTGCACTCTTTCCTTGAATTAAATCACAAAAACAGCCATCGATAAGGGAGAAAGTGAGTGGTTATTGCATCTCCGCAAACTTTATTGAATTCTCAAGACTCAGTTCACCATAGAGTTTACTAAGTAAACCATCTCTCCCGGATGATGATAGGAAAGGACATGATCTCGCGTAACCGCGGGTTTGTGAACCTCGCCGCATGCACGGCGATCTTTGTCGCTCTGTGGATCGTATCATCCGCTCGGTTCGTTGCCGCCCAGTCGAGTTGGCAAGCGGAATGGGAGAAAACGCTGCGCGCCGCCGAAGCTGAGGGGCAGTTTGCGTTGTACGGCTGCTGTTACGATTACGACCGCATCTTGGAAGTATTCAGGAAAAGATACCCTAAGATCAAAGCCAACATCATCGTCGCCGTCGCCGGCAATTCGCTCGCATCCCGCATCCTGGCCGAGCGGCGCGGTGAAAAGTATCTCGTGGACGTGGTGAGCTCCGGGGCCAACATGCTGCACGACGCGCTTTACAAGGCGCAGCTTCTCGAACCAATCAGACCTGCGCTCATACTGCCCGAAGTCTTGGATCAAACAAAATGGTACGAGAGCGAACACCGCTACATCGATCCGGAGAAGCGCTACATTTTCGCCTTCATAGCCAATTCTCGATCCGGCCAGGTCGCCTATAACTTGAAGCAGGCCAATCCCAGCGAGTTCAAATCGTATTGGGATCTGTTGCAGCCTAAGTGGAAAGGGAAAATGGTGTCGCTCGACCCGACCGCCTTCGGTATGGGAGCGGCACTCCAGTTTTTTTTCTATCATCCCGACCTCGGAGCGCCGTTTATACGAAAACTCTATGGCGACATGCAGGTTACCGTGAGCCGTGACCCGCGTCAGATGACCGACTGGCTTTCCGCAGGCAAATTCTCTTTGTGTATTCGCTGCAACGCGGGCAGCGAAATAGGCAAGGCGGTGCAGCAAAAGCTGCCGATCGCTTACCTCGACGCCGAAGATTGGAAGGAGGGCGGTAGCAGCAGCGCCGCCGGCGGCACGCTCGGCATTCCGACGCACGCGCCGCACCCTAACGCGGCGAAAGTTTTCATCAACTGGCTGCTATCCCGAGAGGGGCAGCGTGCGTTGCAGAAATTCGGCCGGCCCGACGCGCACAATTCCCGCCGCATCGATATTCCCAAAGACGAAGTCGATCCTTACAATCGCCTTGAAGACGGCAAGAAATATTTCGATCTGGCCAAACCGGAGTACCAAGACCTGACGCCGATATTCAAGTTGGTCAAAGACGTTCTGCCGCAAAAGTGACGGCATCGCGAAGTCATCGAGCAGGCCAGACGTACGTGCGTCGGGGAAAAAGAAACGGGGTCGAATCTTGACTTTATTACTTGGTAAACATTTGTGGTAGTGGCGCAAAACTGGACCGAAGATCCGAGTACGAGTACATAAGTCAAGATGCGACCCAATCACAAAGGAGGCGGATGTCCAGCCTCGTCTGAAAATCGGGCCGCAGTTGACCGAATCGCTTTGGGGTCAGATCTGGAGTTAGTTAGTTGGTGAACCTCTGTCGTCTGTAGAGACGAGATGAACGTTACTCAACTCCAGACTTGACCCGTTTGCTAGACCGTTTGCTAAATTCTTCACAATTAAGCAATACGAAGACACCAGCGTCCATTTGGATATGATAGAGGGGCATTTTACTCAGTTTGAGGGCGGGGAATGACCCACAGCGTGTAGGAACATGGAAAATGAGAATCTTTGCGCGAAAGCAAAATCAACCTCAAAAGCCAGCCTCATCGAGCTTTGCTCGGTTGAACACGGCAATACTTGGGCTGACTCATCACGCAAATCCTCTCCTGCAGTTGCAGCGCACAATTGGTAATCAAGCAGTGCGACGGATGTTGCAGACTCATGCGGAAGAACTCAAAGCCAGGACGAGAGTTCGTCCTTCTTCAGCTATCCAGCCACCCCTTATTCAGCGTAAACCTGGTGACGTTAACGAACCAAAAAATCAGATGTCTCGGAAGGAAGAAGATAAAAAGGCAGAACTGGAATTCCACAGTACAGTAGCTTTCAATAGTACAGCTTCGGGATATAGTCCAACAGGCCCGCCTACTGAGGAGGGTTTTGCTGCTATCAGAATACGATGGGCCGTATGGAATACGGGCTGGAAAACCGCTCCTGAACATGTGGACAGGTTAACTATTTATAAAGCTGACCGTTGCTCCGGATGTAGAGATGAGAAAGACGAGATCCTTAGCGTGAATGTGACAGCGCCTTCCATCGTTTCCGTCACACAACCCGGTGAAGGTGAATCTGAGTATGAAGGTATTAACCATATGATAGGAATGACCCTACGGGCTGGGCATTACGACGTCTATGTTGACCTTGATGTTTATGACGAAGTAGAAGAAATTAATAAGGATAATAATACTGCTTTTATGACTTTTTATGTTAAGCCTCGCAATAAATCTGAGTCAGATACTGAGGAGGAATAAGAAACTATCGAGCCCAAGAAAGACAAAGGCCTGCTCCCGATACTGTAGGGATCGCCTTGGGGTCAGACCTGGAGTTAAGATTCTGCTGAAAAACCTCCGTTCATCCTTCGAGAGCCTCAGGACGAACGGAGAAGCGGTTGAGATTATGGGAGATTTTTCCGTTCATGCTGAGCG
>Ga0209684_1000027_pt1 | contig 25891 bp, 20 predicted proteins | sample PanSoiPlot6MoBio_FD_188322 | JGI IMG/M metagenome (GOLD analysis project Ga0209684, IMG submission 188322) | Tropical forest soil microbial communities from Panama analyzed to predict greenhouse gas emissions - Panama Soil Plot 6 MoBio (SPAdes)... | ecosystem: Environmental > Terrestrial > Soil...
TCGTGCTTTTGGTCGGATCGACCCTCGATCCCTCGACCATTAATAGTTCAGGTTAAGCCTTGGGAAGCCGTACATGCTCGGGCCGAATGCCGAGACCGATGAGCCGCGCTGGAATACGACGCAGAAATGCCATGCTGTCGATCAGGCGGAGCACCAACGGCGGGTTGACCGGCCTTTGTTCCCCCAGCACGCGGGCAATTACCCGTCGTTGAACTGCCACCTGCAGCCATTGGGTAACTCGGGTGGGGAACTCGCGCCTTTTCTGCACCCGCTGCAAATCTTCGGTTGTCGGGCGCCCTCTACGCAGCGCTTCGGAGAGGAGGTTCGCCGCGGCCACCGCGTCTTGAATAGCGAGGTTTATTCCTACTCCGCCGACGGGCGACATGGCATGCGCCGCGTCACCAATGCAGAGCAGACCCGGACGGAACCAGTGCAACAAGCGGTCAACGCGAACGGTCAAGAGTTTTACCTCTTCCCAACTTTTCAGCTCGCCAACTCTGGCTTCTTTGAATGGCGCCATTTGCATGACTTTGTCGCGAAACGATTCGAGCCCTCGGCGCCGGATTTCGTCGAATTGACCTTTGGGAATGACGTAGCCGCACTGCCAGTAGCCCCCGCGGTTGATAGCAATGAAAATTGTGCCGGTATCAAAGCGTCCCATGGTTTGCGCCGGATCGCCGGGACTGCGCGAAAGACGAAACCACAATACATCCATCGGCGCGCCGAATTCTTTAACCGGCAAGCCGGCCCTGGCGCGTACCACCGAAGTGCGACCGTCGGCCGCCACGATCAGATCAGCGCGCACTTCGAGCGCGCCAGCCGGAGTTTTCACTTGCACACCGGCGATATTTCCGTTCTCTTCGATCACTTCGGTGACCTCTGCCTCCATTATCAGATGGAATGAGGCGTAGCCCGCGCCGTGGCGCGCGAGGAAATTAAGAAAATCCCACTGCGGCATGAAAGCGATAAAATTGCAGCGGGTTGGCAAATGGCTGAAGTCGGCGAGAGTGAGCGCTGTTTTGCCGACTTGAGCTCTCAGCTCGTAAACTTTCTCGTGCGGAAGAGCTAGAAGCTGATCCAATAAGCCTAGCTCATGGATAACTTCGAGAGTGGATGGGTGAATCGTATCGCCACGAAAGTCGCGCAAGAAATCTGCATGTTTCTCCAACACTACGACGTCAACCCCTGCCCGCGCGAGCAAAAACCCAAGCATCATGCCAGCCGGACCACCGCCCGCAATGCAGCAGCGTGTCGAGACCTTATTCACATACGCCATGAACGATTCAACTGATATCGCCCGTCTTTGACAGGTGCAAGCACATGGGCAAGTGAAAAACCCAGCAGCCGGATTCCTTGACTTACGCCCGTTTGCTGCATGATAAGTACTCGTGCGTCTCGACGAACGCGCCGCCTGGCGGACTAGATCGAACCGAACATTCCAAAGAGGAGAACCCTTTTGAAGATTGCCGGCATGGAAATTTTAGAGCTTCATAATATCCCGGTCACACCGCCGTTGTTCAAGGAGCCGGTGCGCACAGCGGTGCGACTGCTGAAAATCAAGACCGACGACGGGATCACAGGCATCAGCCAGATCGGCGGGTTTATGCATTCCGCCACCATCGCTTTCATGCAAAGCGACCTTGCATCCTTTTTGCAGGGCAAAGATCCGCTGGAGACCGAGCGGTTGATGCACCAGATGATGTGGAAATTCAACACCCGAGCGCACGCCGGGGTTTGGAATTTCGCAGTGAGCGCCGTCGATGTGGCTTTATGGGACATCAAGGGGAAGTTTTACAACGCGCCTGTATGGCGACTCCTTGGAGCTGCGCAAAAGTCGATTCCGGCCTATATCACTTTCGGACTCCGGGCCTACGGACGCGACGAACTTGCGGAAGCGGCGAAGTATTGGGTCTCGCACGGACAAACGCGGCTCAAAATTCAGGTGGGACGGCTCAATATACGTGGCGAAATGGATCCGTCGGGAGCGGGAGCGGAGCACCGCGAGGATAATCCAGCGGAGGACGAAGCCAGAGTCAAAGCGGTGAGAGAGGCGGTGGGTGAGAGGATCGAATTGATGGCGGATGCCAATTGTTTGATGAAATACGACGCTGCGGTACGCTGGTGCAAACGCTTCGAGCCGTATAATTTGATGTGGTTTGAAGAGCCCATCGTGCACAACGATCCTCATTTGTTAGCCGAGCTGCGGCAGCAGACAAGCATTCCCATAGCGGCCGGGCAGTGGGAAAACTTTTTCAAGCTAGCGGATTTGCTAAAACAGAACGCCGTCGACTTCCTAAACATCCATGTGCTTTCCGTGGGTGGATTTACCATGGGGATGAAAGCCGCAGGAATGGCTCAAGCGTTCAATCTGCCGGTCGGCAACGGAGATCATTTCGATCTTCACTTGCATGCCGCCGTGCCTAACGGCTGGCGCGCTGAAATCCACGTGAACAACTGGCTGACATCGAATGTGGTTTATAAAGATCTGCCCGGGCCAGTTGACGGTTGGGTGACTCTAACCGAGAAACCTGGGCTCGGGCTGGATCTCAACGAAGACGCAGTCAAGGAATACAGAGTAAAATGATTCTACCTTTCCGAGCGTGGTTAATGGACCATGCTTCCATTGGGCGATCTGCGATTTGCCATTTGCAATGCTGGAGGGTGTGCGCGCGTTTTCTATGGCTCGTTTCTCTGTCGTTCATGATTACTTTTTGGAATCGTTGTTGGAGGGTAATGTGAAAAATCGCATCCTCATATCCATGATGTTTCTTGTATGCATGGATCTCAGCGCTGCCGCTGCCCTTCACGCTCAGGAGAATTTTTACAAGGACAAGACAATACGCCTTATCGTGGGGTGTACGCCCGGAGGGTTTTATGACCGCTGGGGGCGTCTCTTTGCCCGATATATGCCGAAGTACATTCCAGGCAATCCTGAAATCATCGTCCAAAATATGCCGGGAGCGGGTTCTTTGGTCGCCGCCAATTACGTCTATAAAGTGGCGAAACCCGATGGGCTTACCATGGGAATCGTACAGTACAACATTTACATGGATCAACTTGTGGGACGCAACGAAGTGCAGTTTGACGTGCGCAAGTTCGGCTGGATCGCGTCTCCGGTGAGCGAGACCGTGCTTCTTTATATGCGCAGCGACGCGCCGTACAAGTCGATAAAGGACATTATCAAAGCTAAGGAGCCACCCAAGTGCGGATCTTCCGGAACGGTCAGCGCGGACTATTTGCTCGCCCGTCTGTTAGAGGACTCCATCGGCGCGAAGTTCAATACCGTGCTCGGCTACGCGGGGGGGAGCGAAATTGACATCGCCGTGGAAAAGGGAGAAGTGGTCTGCCGAGCGCATAATATCTCAGCCCACTTCGGCCGCGAGCCTTTTAATAGCTGGCACAAAAAGGATTTTGATCGCCACGTCGTGCAGACCGGAAACAAACGCGATCCCCGGTTGCCCGATACGCCGACCATCTACGAACTTTTTGATGAATACAAAGCGCCCGATGTGAGCAGGCGCGTGGCGCAAGTGATCATGACCGGCGGTGAGCTAGGCCGCCCGCTGCTGGCGACCCCCGGAACGCCGCCGGGGAGGTTAAAGATTTTGCGCGACTCTTACGCCAAAGCACTGAAGGATCCCGAGCTGCTCGCAGAAGCGGAAAAGGGCAGGATGGATGTCGACCCGACCCCCGGTGAGGAACTGCAAGATTTAATTAAAAAGGTGATGGACCAACCCAAAGAGGTGATTGACCGAGTAAAGAAAATGATGGCGAACTAACCCGACCGCGAGCTGCCGTCTGACTCAGCGTGATGAGGACAATGTTGCTAACATTCTGCTGGAATTGGATGGGTAATTCGTATAGAGAACTATGGCTGACGCATTAATTCACCACTGGGCTTAAGATCGGCTGATAGAGTTAGGCCACCATGACTACAACACAGGAGAAAGCCAAAAAAAATGGAAGCGACGATAACAGAAAAAAGAAAATCCCTGCGCGCGATGCTGCGAGAACCGGGATGCCACATTGCGCCAAGCTGTAACGATGGGATCCAGGCGCGATTAGTGGAATGGCTCGGTTTCCCCCTCGTGCATATATCAGGCAGCGGTCAGCACCGCTCGCTGGGTTTTGCCGATGCCGGACTGCTTACCCTCACCGAGATGATCGACAAGGCGCGGCAGATCGTTGACGCGGTCAACCTTCCCGTCGTCAGCGATGCCGAAACCGGATACGGGAATCCCGTGAACGTGGTGCGCACGGTGCGGGAATTCGAGCGGGCCGGCGTCGCAGCTATACATATTGAAGATCAAATGACTCCCAAGCGCGCTGGCCACGAGGGATTCGACGTCGGCTTGGTTTCCCGGGAAGAGTTCGTTGCCAAGATCAAAGCCGCGCTGGACACGCGGCGGGATGAGAACCTGATCATCATTGCGCGCTCGGAAGCGAAAGATTCATTGCAGGAGCGCATCGACCGGGTGCAGGCGTGCTGTGAAGCGGGAGCAGATGCCGTGTGGTTGAGCGCGCGCAGCGAGGACGAGATTAAAGCCTTTGCCAAGATCGGCAAGCCTTTGGTCGGAGTCCCACCGCGCCAGTTGATGACCATCGAGCGCTACGGTGAGCTTGGCGGCCGCGTCGGTTGTATTCCCACTGTGTTGCAGGTGGCGGCGTTGCACGGCATGCGCCAATGCTTGGAAGAGCTCAAGCGCAGCGGCACCGAGACGCGCTACTTCAAGGAAACGCCGGGCATCGATGAAACGCGCAAATGGTATAGCGAGTTGGGCAACAAAGAGCTTAAAGAACTGGAAACTAAATACCGTTATTGAAAAGTCCTAGCGAGGTGAACTATGCCGATAGCAGATGTACGTGGTGTTGCCATAAATTATAACGTTCTCGGCGATCACGGCCCTTGGGTGGCGCTCTCACCGGGCGGGCGGCGCGATATCAGCGGTATCGAGCTGCTGGCCGGCAAAGTAGCTGAGACCGGTCACCGCGTCGTAATCTTCGACCGGCGCAATTGCGGCGCTTCCGAGGTCGTAATCGATGGCCAGGATTCGGAATATGAGATCTGGGCCGACGATGTGCACGAGCTGCTGCGGCAGCTCGGCGCTCTGCCGGTTTTCATGGGCGGCAGCTCTTCCGGCTGCCGGACCTCCCTTCTGCTTGCTTTGCGGCATCCGGGAGCTGTGAAGGGCCTACTCCTTTGGCGCGTAACCGGTGGCCGTTTCGCGTGCGAGCGGCTCGCGGAAGAATATTACGGCCAGTTCATTACAGCCGCCAAACAAGGGGGCATGGCCAAGGTCTGTGAGATGGAACACTGGAAAGAGCGTATTGAGGCACGGCCGCAGAACAAAGACGCGTTGATGAAAATGAACCCCGAACGTTTTATCACGGTCATGTCCCACTGGCGCGAGTACTTTCTAAAGGGTGCTGATCTGCCGGTCATCGGCGCGAGCGAGGAAGAACTCAAATCAATCAAAGTCCCGGCCTGCATCATCCCTGGAAACGACAAAACTCACGGCCGTCAAACCGGCGAGAATCTCGGTCGCCTGCTGCCGAAGAGCGAGGTGCATGTCCTTTTCCCCAAGCAGTACGATGAGCCACTGAGCCCGCGGGAAGAGTGGGACGAAAAAGCCGGGGAGATGGCCGCGCTTTTTGCCGATTTCATGAAGCGGGCTGCAGCTTCGCCTCAAGTTTGAATACCATCCAGAAATAGAAGGGTAAGTTCACCACAGAAGCACTGAGTTCGCGGAGTTCGGAATATTTCTTGGTCAACAATGTTCTGCGGTCTCGGCCGCCTCCGCGGTGAATTCTCATTTGGATCGATACAATTTGCGCAAGCCGCGAAAACTTTCAAGGATCACAATACAAAAAAGGGCCCGCGCTCTTACGAGTCGGGCCCTTTGCATCTTACTTTTGGATTTCTACTCGACCGGCCCTAATCCACCACTTCCAACTTAAGAACGGACGCGCCGTGGTTGCTGCCCACCCAGAAGGTAACCGGTGTCGTCGAGTTGTCCACAAACACGCGCCGGATATTCGTCTCACGAGGAAGTAGATAGTCGGTGAATTGACTGGTAGCAGGATTCATCCGTGTGACGCGATCGGTCCACATCGAGCCAATCCACACTTCGCCGTTCTTGTCCGGCACGACATGATAGGGAGCGCTCCACGGAGTCGGCAATACCCACTCCTGGATCTTCCCTGTCTTCGGGTCGAGCATGCCGACCCCGTTGGAACCATACTCGGCGAACCAGAGTCGATTTTGCACGTCGAACCTCCCGCGGCGCGGGCGAGAATTAGGCGTCACGGTGGAATAAACTTTGAATTCCTTTGTCTTGGCATCGATCCTGCCGATGTTATTGGCGCCGAACTCAAGCAAATAAAGATTGTTTTCGGCATCGGACGGAATACCGTAGGCGTTGATCGTTCGGCTTTCGCCGGGAATCTTAAACTCGCCGAGGTTCTCATACTGGCCGGTGGCCACGTCTAATCTATAAATGGCGTGGGTGTCCTGGTTATTGGTCCAGACTTTGCCGTCCACGTGAGAGTTGGCCGGGCTCACCATCGACTGCTGCGTGTGGTTTCCCTGCCATTCTTTCGGAATTGAGTAGACTTGAAATTTTTCGGTTTTTCGGTCGAACTTCGCGATACCGCCTTGGTACATTAAAGAAACCCACAGGTTTTCTTCCTTGTCGAGCTGCAGGTCCAGGGTGCCGAGAGGAAAGCCCTTCTTTAGTTCGGGGATGGGGAAATCCGTGACCTTGCCGGTTTTAGGGTCTAACCTTCCGATGAACTGTTCGCCGAAATCCGAGTACCAAGCCATGCCGCTGGAGTCTACGATCACATCATGCGGCATCGCCAGCTTCCGCGGCAGGTCATACTCCGTGATGATAGTGCGAGTGGCTTTGCCTTTGGGGCGCGGCAAAGTTTTCAGTGGAAGACTCTGCTTCGAGTTGTAACTCGCATTGACGTTGGCGAGCCATTCGCCAATCGCCATGGGGTCGACGCCCCGGGTGCGATCACGTTGCACCCCACCGACTGTCATCTGCGGGCGCAGCGGCGTGCTCCCGGGCGCGTACAGCGACATTCTTTTGAATACTTGCACCCACTCTTCCGCGCTTTTATTGGCTTTTACGATTCGCTCAATCGTATGGCAGCTATTGCAACCCAGGAGAAAACTCTTCTGTTGATCCGTGCCCGGAATGCTCAAAAGCCATTCCGCGTCGCTCAATTGGGCGGAGGGATTTTCCGACGGTTTAAGCTTGATATTGGCCGTGGTGGCCTTTCCATCGGCTACATCCACTGTCTTGGGGCCGTCAAGATCGTAGCCTGCAGCTCGGACTTTGAGTGCGTAACGTCCCGGCGACAGTTTCGCGGCAGGGAAGCTGTAGCGCCCCTTCTCGTCGGTGGTCACGTTAACGGTAATGGTCGAGCCTTCCTTCTTGGCGCCCACCACGACGCCTTCCATTGCGCCTTCTTTTTGTGAGCTAACCTGCCCAGTCAACGCAAAAGGGGGCGAGCTGTTCGCTTGCGTCGATTCTGACGCGGCGAGGAGCAGCGCTGTTGCTAAGACCATGATGAGAAACACCTTTGTTTGCATAGATATCCTCCCTTGGACTAAGGTCAGACACTCTTCCTGTAAATCACTAGCTGGCGCGAGTATTAGCACCGGGTTCCGGCTCCCGTCAAGGAGTATTCGATGGGGAGCGGTACAGGGTTCCGGGTTCAAAAGTTCAAGGTTCGGGGTTTCGAATACACAGACCCACACTCTCCTACCCGGTCAGCGTCTGGCCGCTTCTCGCGGTGTTTACCTAACAATTATTTTTGGGAAATGCCGAGCTCCCTTTGCGCTTCTCTTAGAATCGAAAGATCCGCAACTTCGCTAAAAGCAACATCACGATCCACCTTGCCGATTCGTTTCGCCTCGTCGATGGCGAGACGAAGACCCTTTTCGGGTAAGCTTCCATCCTGGTTAAAAGCATTCGCGACGCTGTCGTAGGTGGCTGTGGCGATTTCTTTATTGATTTTCAGCCATTCCATCATGACCTGAATCGTTCCGTCGCGATTCTGATGAATGTAACGGTTGGCCTTGATCCCCGCTTTGATGACTCGTTTGATCTCATCCGGGGCCTCTTTGATTTTTCTGACGCTCGCGACCAGACCGCTCGCCGGAAAATTGAAAAGCTCCTGGGCCCTTGCGAGAACGACGAAGCCTAACCTCCTGCCGAGAAAATCCAACGGCGGTGAACCCAAAGTGGCGGCGGTCAACCCTTGCTTCATGGAGGCAAAGCGGGAGTCGACGGTACCCGTGGCGAGAAACTTTACGTCTTTGTCCGGATCGAGGCCGGAGTGTTTCACCATCAATCTCGCAATGGACTCAAGAGTGCCACCAAAAGTGTTGAGACCAATGGCTTTGCCCTTTAGCTCTGGGATCGATTTAAACTCAGGCCGGGCGATGAGCGCGATGGGTGTCGCGGGCAGGTAACAGGCCACGACTTTGACCGGAAGTCCTCGGATCGCCGCCCCGATGCCATTTCCAAGCACCGTATCATAATCGAGCTCTCCGCTAATCATGGCCGCCGACGAGATGGCGGGTCTTATGCGGATAAACTCTCCCTGAATTCCTTCCTCTTTGAAGAACCCTCGCTTTTCACCCAGAGGCAAGGGAACAAATTGAGCGGCGAGGTCCGGAAAGCCTATCCTGAGGATCTTGTCTCCTGCCTGTATCGGCTCACAAAGCAAAAGAATCGTAAGCGCAGCCAGAAAAGCCGTTTTCATGGAAGACCTCCTACCCTTAGCCTGGTTTTCCCCAATGAAAATTCCAATTCAGCAAGCAACCGCCGGTATGATTTGCTTGCCCAGTATTTCATGAATTCGATCTTGTCTTGCTGATGAAGGTTCAACCGGATTTTGCGCGCGCCAAAAACTACAAGCCAATCCGTGGCATGGAACACTAGGCCCCGAAACTGCGGGTCTATTACCACCGGACTTCAGTTTGGGTCAAGACGTTTTATTCTCTCTTTGAGTTGCGTTCGAAGGTGACAACTTCGATGGGGTCGAATGTTGTGCGCGCAAAATTACATTGACAAATCTCCTAGAGGCGGGATAATTTCCGCCCGTTAGCAGATCGTTGCGCCTTCCGCCGCCTTTAAATCTGACCTGAGTTCCGTCAAGAAAGGAGATCAAAGATGAAACGAAGCAAAGGAGATAAGCAAAGTTTCTCACGCAGAGATTTCCTCAAAACCACAGCCGTCGGTGCGGTTGCCTTGACCGGGCTTGGAGCAGTGAAACATGCACAGGCTCAAGCGCGGCCGGGGATGAGTTGGGATAAGGAAGCGGATGTCGTGGTCGTCGGTTCAGGCGCCACGGGACTACCCGCCGCCATCGAGGCCATCGAAGGCGGGGCGTCTGTAATCGTAATCGAGGCGAACTGGGACGTTGGCGGGCACGCTATATTGAGCGGGGGAAACGTTGCGCTCGGCGGTGGCACAAGCGCGCAGAAAAAATACGGGATAGTTGATTCTCCCGACTTGCTATTTTCGGACCTCACGGACTGGTCTGTCGTGGAACCCAACGGGTTTCCCACTTACCGGTACAACGACAAGGAAATTATCCGCGCCTTCGCCGACAACAGCGCTCCAACCTATGAATGGCTGGTAGCCCACGGCGTCATATTTGTCGATGCAAGTCCCGACAACCGCGGCGCGGGCGCAACCGGGAACTCGGCGCTCCGAGAGAATCATGCCGCCCCAATGGCATGGCCACAGATGCAGACTGGAAAGCCGGTTGCCCCTGACCGACAGGCGACCACCTCATCAGGTGTCGGCCTGATCAGACCGTTGGAAGTGACGGCGAGGAAGTTGGGCGTACAAATTCTTCTGCAGCACCGGATGACAAGCATCGTCAGAGAGAATGGCACGTCGGGAAGAGTGCTTGGCATCACGGCAACTAACGAGGGCAAGACGCTCAACATCCGCGCGCGCAAGGGCGTCATCATTGCTACCGGCGGCTCCACCGGAAACGTGAACTTTCGCAGAATGTTCGACCCAAGACTTACCGAAGAATATTGCGGCGTGGCCGGAGAGCCCTACACGGTTCAGGATGCCAGCGGCGAGCTCGCCGCGATCGCCATCGGCGCGTCGCTTTGGGGTTTGTACAACCAGACTGGAGAATTTGGCGCAAGCATCACAAAACCGGGGAGAATCGGCTGTCAGTACGGCTACGTCAATCTCGCGTGGCAACCTAACAGTCCGGTTTTTCATCTCGCACGCGCCACCGGTCTTCGTGTGGCTGATTGGCAAGACGTTATCCTCGTGAATCAGGCGGGACTGAGATTTTACGATGAAACACAGGGGCAGTTCACTGCGAACAATTACAATGCGGTCAAGAACTACGTCCCGGGAAGTTATCTCAATGCGGCGAACATCAGATACAATCCGAGAAATTTTCTCAATGCTGCTATGGCGGGAACCGGAGAACCGGTCAATGGCGGCGGACCCATCTGGGCGATCTTTGATGCGGATGCGGTGACGCGGGAGAAGTGGACCGTCGCGCCGCCGTACGTGGATATCGCGGCAGGGTTTTTCTTCTCCGGAGACACCATCGCGGAATTGGCCGGCAACATTAAAAACAAATATCAGCGCAGGCCGATGCCGGCGAATGTATTGGAAAAGACGGTGTCAATCTACAACAGCTATGTGGACGGCGGCAAAGACCCGGACTTCGGCAAGCCCACTCCGAAGTATAAAGTTCAAACACCACCGTTTTATGCTGCGTGGGCAACGCCCGTGCTTCACGATACGCGGGCGGGTCTCAGGATCAATGCGAAATGCCAGGTGGTTGATTTCTCCGGCAACGTTATGCCGGGCCTTTACTGCGGCGGCGAGTCGGCTGGTGGATTTAGCCTGCACGGTCTCGCCCGATGCGCAGTTCAGGGTCGCATCGCCGGCAAAAATGCCGCCGCGGAGGCGGTAGAGGTTAGTAAATCTTGACCGCGGACCGCCTCATCATAGGCGCGACTATCGATTCGGCGTCCATGTTTTAATCAGTGCTGGGAATAGTCCGCGACAGAAAATTCGCGATCGCGATGCGCTAGTCCAGGCTCACGCCTCGTTTCGAGCGTAATCTTGATTTGCTGATAAAAGGTTAAGTTGGCCTGTCGGAATCTCTCCAGTCGAGGTAGGCCGCAAAGAGGCAGACAGCTCCTCCAATCACTAAGTTATTCAACGTCGCCAAAGTAACTCCATAGTAGTTATATAGAATAGGGTTGATCAATGTCAGGACTCCCAGAGCTGTAACCATCCAATCGGTGATTAAGATTTCTTCCTCCGTGTGCGAAAACAGTCGCGCCAGCGAAATAGCTGCGATGAAAAAGCCGAAAATGAAATCCACCCAGGTTATCCTAAAAGTTCCGGGATAGAGAAATCGTAAAACGAACGGCGACATCATGAGCCAGACGCCGAGCACTAGATTTGTCCAAACCAAGCGTTTCAATTTTTTAACTCCCTTGTAGCCACGGCCAACAACCAGTTCGCGAAAGTGGGACAGTGTTGTTCTAGCGCCAGCCCGGCCATTTCTATCGTGGTTTATAGTCTGTTTCTATCTATTTCTATCTAATAGGTAGGGCAATTAGCATGCCATTTCTGATAATCGAGAGTTATAACCACAGACATAGTTGATCTTGCATTCACGCCACACTCAACACACATTTTTGCCTCAGTGAAGGAATTAGACTCTTCAGGAATTCGCCGTTTTGATTTCTATCGGTGGGCGGCACAACAATTGCCCTTCGAATAATGTCCTGTAGTTAGGCCCCGTTGTTCTTAAACGAAGTCAAGAGAACAGAGAAATGTCCATGGAGGTCTGTATGATTTTAGTCGATAGAAAGCGAAGCGGTTGGAATAGGATTGGGATTGCACTGATTGGAGTCTTGAGCATTTGGGCTATTGGTTGTTCGACGGCAAAGCCCCCAGTGAAACCTGCGGAGGTCGCGGAACAGCCAAAGGCTCCGGCTACTAAGCGCTTGGCAAGCGCTCCTGTTTCTCAATCTTCCAACAGCCTGGAACAATTGCAGCAGGGCCAGCCCGTGGGCACCCCCGCTTCGAGTCCGCTAAAAGACATCTACTTTGATTTTGACCGATACGACCTGCGCAGCGATGCCCGCGAAACGCTCAAGGCCAACGCCGAATGGCTGAAACAAAATCCATCGGCGACGGTTCAGATCGAAGGGCACTGCGATGAGCGTGGAACCGCTGAGTATAATTTGGCGTTAGGGGCAAAACGAGCGCAAACGGCAAAAGATTATCTTACGACCATGGGGATCCCCGCGCAGCGTTTGTCGACGATCAGCTACGGGCAGGAACTCCCCGTATGCACCGAACATAACGAAGACTGCTGGCAAAAAAACCGGCACGATCGTTTTGTCATCAAGAGCAGCCCAACCGCCTGAAACACTTCGCGCCTGCTCCCGCGAAAAATCTCCCCTTCTCCTCCCTTCGACTTGGGAGCTGAGGACATGCTTTGTCTGAGAGGGGTTTGAAGTCATGAAGAAAATTCCCCCTTTGAAAAAGGGGGGATAGCAGGAGGATTTGAATTCGCTTTCAGCGCTTCATGAAACTGGGCTAAGAGGCGAAGCGAATAAACTCGATAAATTTCTTTTCCGAAGGGCTTAGTGTTTTTGACGGATGATAAACTAACCGAGCTCTTGGATGAGAAATAATATTTTCCAAGCTGATGGTGCGAAAGCGGCTGCTGTCTTCGGGATCGAGACAGATGTCGTGAACGATCCCCGCTCCAATCGCGTTGGCCACGTAGCGTTTCACTTCCATGCAGGTGCTGGCTTCCATCTCAGGACGCAGGCTGAGGTTTTTTTTGCGAAAGGCGCCTTCAATGACGGTTCGCGTGGTGGTAAAGGGCTGAAGCAACACCAAGCGGTGGCGCGAAAGCTCCTTCAAACCTAGTTCTCGGGCCGTCATACGGCCGCTGTGGCGCGGCAGAACGAGGGTGAGCTTTGGGGTAATCAAGGGAATTTCCTCGAGATCGACCAACGAATGGGGAAACAGCCCCATGGCGAGATCCGCCTCTCCCGAGCGAACCATGGCGCTGGCGTCCAAGTAATTCCTCGCAAAGATCGTGAGCTTGACGGAAGGATATGCAGCGCGAAAACGCGCGAAACTCGGCAAGTAATAGTAACGCAAGCAAGCCGGGGCGGCCAAAAATATTTTGCCGCTGAAATCGCTGCTCGGATGCTTGGCTTTTTCGCTGGCTTCGTGAACCGCCTCGAGCACTTTCCGGGCTTCGTAATAAAAGACTTCTCCCTGAGCCGTTAAACTTAGCTTCCTGCCCTTGAGTTCGAATATCTTTACGCCCAGTTCTTGTTCGAGACTTTTGATTTGCAGAGAGACAGCCGCCGGCGTAAGAAAGGAGCGCTTTGCGGCCTCCTTCAGCGAGCCGTGCTTGACGATGAAGCACAGGCTTTTTAACTGGCGCAGTTCCATAGATGGTTAAATAAAATTAAACTTATCGTTAAGTATTTCAAGATTGACATGACTTCAAGAGGGTAATAATTATGCGGAAGTATTTCGAAGGAGAGCTCGCGCCGCGTGAATAAGAAAATCCGACCGGACTCTACCCTCACGCTCGCGCTCGCTTTTCTGCTGCTATTGCCAGACGCGGCGTGGTCTCTGGAGAAGGTCCGACTCGGCTACAGCGGCGTCGGCTCCGGGGAAGAGATTCATCATTTCGCCAAGGAGGTTGGGTTATTCAGCAAAGCCGGATTGGACGTAGAGATTATCTATATTCCCGGCGGTTCAACCGTCGTTCAGGCGATAGCGGCAGGTGAAATCCAATTCGGGCGCGGGTCAGCCACCGAAGTGGTGACCGCTCACCTGGCCGGATTTCCGCTCAAGATTCTGGCGGCTCTAATAAACAAATTCGTCTATAGTTTCGTGACTCCCGCGACGATCACCAAACCTCAAGACCTGCAGGGCAAGGCCGTAGCGGTCAGCCGGTTCGGCTCGGGCTCCGATTTCATTACCCGGCTGGCTTTGAAATCCTGGGGCCTGGAGCCAGTGAAGGATGTTACAATTCTTCAGGTGGGAAATTCTCCCGAACGCTTGGCGGCCATCGCCTCCGGCAAAGTACACGGATCCATCCTGTCTCTATCTCAAACGCCGCGGGCGAAAAAGCTCGGTCTGCGAGTGCTCGCCGATTTATCTCAGATCGACGCTGAATATCCCCAGGGCGTTCTTTATGTGCCAGTCACATTAATTGAAAAGAGGCCGGACTTGATTCGAACCTTTTTGGCTGCTTATGTCGAAGGGATACGGCAGTTTAAATCCAACAAGCAAGCCGCTTACGCCGTCATCGCCAGGAGCAGCGGGCTGAAAGACAAGGCCGAAATTGAGGAATACCACGCGTTACTGACGAAAAATTTTTTGTTGGATTACCCGATGCCTACGGTTTCGGGGATAAGAACCGTGCTGGAAGATTTGGCGGTTAGGAACTCGAAAGTTCGCGAGATCAAACCGGAAGATCTCCTTGAAACTCGCTTCCTACGGGAGCTCAAGGAAAGCGGAGCGATACGATAACATCCAACCGATTGTCGAGTTGAGTAGTGTTTTACAGAAGCGGAAAAAAAGGTGGTTTGCGCAAGCATATCCTGAGCAGCGCGGAAGGGACGTCAAGAATAAGAATTCGAAGCACGAAATCCGAAATTCGAAACAATTTCAAATGACCAAAATATTTCCCAACCGGTTCATTCGGATTCGTGTTTTGGATTTTCCGATTTGAGATCTTCTTGCCGCGGAGTTTGTTTCGGGTTTCGATATTTGGATTTCGGATTTCTTTCGCTCGTTGCTCGGCGCGAGAAAATTTGCTGAAGTAGTTCAGTCCAGCATTTTCAACGGAAGAATCTAAGAGAGGTAAATCAGGCGTGAATCAGAGCGAAGGAACAATGGATCTGAGGCAATTTCTGAAGGTGCTGGAAGCCGCGGGCGAGCTACAGCGGATAACTACACAGGTCGATCCCAAGCACGAGCTGGGCGCCATTTGTAAAGTCTGCAACGAAAAACCGAACAGTCCCGCATTGCTTTTCGAGAATACCAAGGGCAACTCCATTCCGGTTGTTGGACAATTGCTGGCGAGCGACCAGCGCGTCGCGCTGGCTCTCGGTCTCGAACCGGAAAATGCCTTTGAAGAAACCGTGCGCCGAACCGCCACGCCGATTGCCACGCGCCTTGTCCCCAGCGGACCGTGCCAGGAAGTGGTGATGAAAGGTAGCGAGGTCGACATTACTAAACTGCCGCTCTGCACGAACAATCCGCGGGACGGCGCGCCGTATATTACGGCGGGGCATGTTATCATCAAAGACCCGGAGTATGGCAAGAACCTCTCCATCTACCGGATGATGCTGATCTCGAAAAACGAGGTCACAATTCGCTTTACCCCCGGGCACGATGGTTATGATTTTATCAAGAATGCAGAAAAACGCGGACAGAAGACCTTTGAGGTGGCGGTCTGCGTCGGCGTTCCGCCGGCGGTTTATGTTGCCTCTCAATTCGAGCCGCGCATCGGCGTTTATGAATTAGAGATCGCCGGCGGGCTAGCGGGCGCGCCCATCGACGTTGTGAAATGCCAGACCGTGGATCTCGAAGTACCAGCGCTTGCCGAGATCGTGCTTGAGGGCGAGGTGACCATTCCGGCCAAGACCACCAAAGAAGGTCCGTTCGGGGAGTTCTGTGGTTATACCACGCAGGAAGTGCCGAACGAACGCGTCATGACGATCAAGGCGATGACGCACCGAAAAAACCCGATCTATCACAATATCTGGCTCGGAAAGCCGCCCCACGAGCATCTCTATGTCGATGCGCTTACTTACGCGGTCGCCGCCTATCAGGAGTTGAAGCCGGCTTACCCCGCGCTAAAAAAAGCCTATGCGCCCCCGTGGGGCGTGTCTATTGTTCTGATCTTACAATTGGAAAAACGGCTTATGAGAGCGGGCATCGTAGATAATATTCTTGCAGCATCGCTCTATACGAGAAGTGGGAAGTGGAAGCATGTAATCGTCGTCGACGAGGACATTGTCCTGGAAAATCCCAACGAAGTTCTCTGGGCGCTGACCACGCGTTTTCAACCGGCGACAGACATGTATGTCATCCCGCGCGGCATTACCAGCACCTTGGAACCGTCCGCGACGGCGGAAGGTATGACCTCTAAGCTGATGTTGGATTTGACCCGGAAACAGAATTTCCGCGGCGAAGTCGCTGAGCCAACGGATACTATGCGCCAAAGCGTGTTGAAAAAGTGGGGAGAGTACGGATTTAAGTAACCAATGGTTCAAGTTGTTTCAAAACGTTCAAGCAGTTCAAATTGTTTGAGACAAGAGGATAACGAGCTGAAGAAGGTTTCCGGTGGTGAACTCAAAGACGAAAAGAAAGACCAAGAAGATTACCGTTGCGGACATTCCTCATATCGGTCCAGGTACGCCGGCGGGTGAATGGTTTCGCCGTTACTGGGTTGTGGTGGGTACGGTGCAAGACCTCCACGATATTCCTCACGCCGTCAAAGTTCTGGGCGAAGAGCTCGTGTTGTTCCGCGATCCCGAGGGCAGACTCGGATTGCTTGGGCTGCATTGCCCGCATCGCGGCACGTCGTTGGAGTATGGCGACATCGAGGACGGCGGCATTCGCTGTCCGTATCACGGCTGGTTGTTCGACGTGGGTGGATGTTGCCTGGAGATGCCTGCCGAACCCAAGGACAGCAAGTTCCCGGACAAGATCAGGCATCTTTCGTATCCTGTGCGGGAACTGGGAGGGTTGATATTCGCGTACATGGGACCGGACGCGAATCATCCACCGCCGCTGCCGAAATATTCACCTTTGGTTGATCGGGGCGGCCAAAGACAGGTCGAGGCGGTGCGTCATTGCGAATACAACTGGTTCAACTTCTTTGAAAACTCGGCGGATCCCGCGCATATTTGCATTCTTCATCGCCACGCCGGTTATGGCGAGCAAAGTTGGGGCAATCACTTTTTTAGCTATGAAGAAATGCCGGCATTTAATTACGTAGAAATGGACTACGGCATGAAAGGGGTCATGACCAAGCCCGGTCCGACGCCGGATACCGAATTTGCAGATGAAATGAGCCTGGCGTTTCCCAGCATCATTCAAGTCGGCGATACCGAGTTCGTTCATGCCAAGCTTGATGCAGCGAAGCTGATGCGCTTCGGCTCGCAATGTGAGCACACGCTTTTTCTCACGCCTAATGACGACGATCATTTTATGATTTTCACAGTAGACTATTACACGGGTTCGGATCCCGAGTTCTTCGAAAAGCTCAAGGCGATGCGCGTCGAGGAAAAGGCCAAAGAAGAAGTTAAAGAATACGACCGCCGCAAGTACGTTCCTTTCAAGGGAAACATACGCCAGGAAGATGTGATGACCCAATCGACGCAAGGCGTCTTAGGCGCGCGCGGAGAACAGTTGGGCGTCTCGGACCGCGGAGTGATTTTGTTCCGGCGGTTGGTGCGGGAGGCGATTGAAGCGGCATGGACCGGCGGCGTCCCGAGGGGCGTTTTGCCGAAAAACCGGGCAGAAGAAATGATTCAGCTCCATTCTTTTGCCGGAGTACGAGCTAAGGGAACAATGTAAGGGAGGAGATATGATTCGCGGAGTCTTGTTGCCAATTATTACGCCCTTCGATGAAAAAGTGCGAGTCGACGAAGAAATCATGCGCCAGCTCGTAGACTTCCACATCAAAGCTGGGATTCAGGGGTTGTTCGTTCTCGGCTCCACCGGACAAGGTCCGGCCATGACAGTAGAAGAGCGCAAGAAGACGGCGGCCATCGCCCTTGATCAGGCGCAATCCCGTGTGCCGGTGGTGATCCACGTCGGCACGCCCGACGCAGGAAGCTCCGTTGAGTTGGCCGAACATGCAGCGGAACATAAAGCCGATGCGGTGGCCATCGTTCCTCCATACTATTATTCGGATCACAGCGAATACGAAATTATCGAGCACTACAAAGCGGTTGCCAAAGCTGTGCCGCTGCCGATCTTCATCTATGAGAACCCTAAGTATTCCGGTATCTCGATCCCCCCCGGTTTTGCCGTGCGCATGAAAGAACAGGTGCCCGCGCTCAAAGGGATCAAAGTCGCTTACGGCCAAGGCGCGCTGTTGGAATACTTGAGACTCTTGCCGGACGTTTCTGTCTTCACGGGCAATGCGGATCTCTTCGGTCTCGTGCCTTTTGGTCTCGCCGGAATGATCAATCCGCCGACGAGCTTTGTTCCCGAGCTTTGCGTGGCGTTGTTTAAGGCATTGGACAGGAAGGACTATGCAGCAGCGGTAGAGGCGCAGAAGAGGGTCGACACCGCCGCGCGGCTGGTGGCCGCGGAGTTACGCAAATATGGGCGGGTGCCGCTGCGCGAAGTTTTTCGCATGCGCGGCTTCGACGTGAAACGTTTCCCCAAATGGGAAACAGAGCCGATGCCCAAAGAGGCGGTGACAAAGCTGGAGCGTGAATTGAAGAACGCGGGGATTATTTAGCTGGTGGTTGGACCAAGCATGATTTCTACATCCCTATACAAACGTGTGTCATTCTGAGGCGCAGCCGAAGAATCTTCGATTACGCTAATGCTGCTCCATCACGGATTGTTTGCCCTGAGCAAAACGAGATCCTTCGCATTCGCTCAGGATGACAGCTGAGTCCTTAGAACGGGAATTAATGCATGAAAAAGATTGTTGTTACCGGAGGCAGTGGGCGGTTGGGGCAACATGTGATCCGCGAGCTGCTGAGCCACGATTATCTCGCGCTGAGTTTGGACCGGATTTCGCCGGCAGAAAAAGTTTGCCCTGCGTGGGTGGTCGATCTCTGCAGTTCAGGAAATCTATTCGAAGCCTTAAAAGAAGCTTACGGCATCGTTCATCTCGGCGCATACCAGGCTCCGGGACTCGTGTCGGACTCGGAAACTTTTAGCAACAACGTTACGGCGACCTATAACGTGCTCAAAGCAGCCAGCGACCTCGGCGTACAAAAGGTAGTGATTGCTTCCAGCACGGCGGCTTTCGGTTTCATCTATGCACTGAAGCCATTTTTGCCGGAGTATCTTCCAATGGATGAAAAGCATCCCTCGAAGCCGCAGGATTCTTACGGATTATCCAAAGTCGTGGGCGAGCAAATCGCGGATTCGTTCGCTAGCGTTCACCCTGGCATGACTATCAGCAGCCTGCGATTTCCCGGCGTGAATTTCGATCCGTCTCATGCGCTCACGCGCGAGCGCTGGAAAAATCCCGGCGCGCGGGCAAACACGGCGTGGGCTTACGTCGACGCCCGCGATGCGGCGACCGCGTGCCGGCTCGCGTTGGAAGCCTCATTTACGGGTCATGAAGTCATGATCATTGCTGCGCCACGAAGCGCAATGAGAGAACCCACCCACGAGTTGATCGAAAAATACCTGTCGCCGGAAATCAAAACGAAGCCGGGACTGACCGGCAACTGGAGCGGCGTCGACGCTGCCAAAGCCGAGAAGCTGCTCGGGTTCAAGGCGACCCACCTTTGGGAAAACGTCCTGAAAGACTAGTTTTAAATCGCGTCATGAGGTTGATGAATTTGGGTGTGAGAATTGCCGGCCTTTCGGCAGGGATGCGAGTGCGTGTGCACGTCGTTGTCGTCTTTCTACTGATGAAACTTCTCTTCATTTTGTCGGCGGGCGCTGCGCACAGCGAAACAATTCGCATTGCTTACAGCGCCATCAGTGGCGCCATGTCGCCGCTGTGGGTCGCTCACGACTTCGGACTCTTTCGCCGGCAGGGACTGGACGTACAGCTTCTCTATATCGGTGGCGGTTCCGTAGTGACGCAGGCGTTGCTTGGCGGCGATGTACAATTCGTCCGCCTGGGGGCTAATGCTGTAATCCAGTCTTCACTCCGCGGCGCAAATCTTAAAATGATCGCCAACACCATCAATACGCTGGTGTTCTCTCTGATGTCCCGACCGGAGATTCAAACAGCGAAAGATCTCAAGGGGAAAAAAGTCGGCGTCACGCGTCTTGGCGGCTCGACGGACTTTGCCTTAGAGCTGGCACTGAAAAAATGGGGACTCCGGCGCGGTTCTGACGTGGCGGTACTGCAAACCGGCGGAATGCCGCAGTTGCTTGGCGCGATTTCCGGAGGCGTCGTGGATGCGGGCGTGATTTCTCCTCCAACGAATTTGACCGGAGCGAAACTCGGCCTTAAGGAATTGGTCGATTTCGGTGATATTGGGATCGTTTACCCCAACTCCCCGCTAGCGACCACGCAACTTTTTTTGGAGAAAAATCGTGCCACTGCTTTGCAATTGTTGCGCGCTTACTCCGAAGGAATTCATCGCGTCAAGACCGATCGAGAAGGAACGATCAAGGCGCTGGCGAAATACACCAAAGTCCAGGATCCGGAAATTTTAGCTGAACTCTATCGAATCTATGGTGTGAAATATCTCGAAGCGATTCCAAAAGTCAGATTGGACGCGGTGGACGAGGTGTTGCGTTCCGAGGTGAAATCAGCCACGGCATTAAAGTCTACGGACTTCCTCGATAATAGTCTGGTGGCGGAGCTCGAACAGCATGGGTTTTTTCAGGCGCTAAATCGTTAGGAGGTACTATGGGTTATCGGGATCTTAGGGAATGGTTGGATCAGGTCGATCAGCTGGGCGAGTTGAAGACCGTCGAAGGTGCGGATTGGGACTTGGAGATCGGCGCGATAATCGAAATGGCCCGTAAAGAGTCCACTGTCGCGCCGTGCCTTCTGTTTGATTCCATCAAGGGCTTCGACAAGGGGCTTCGGCTGGTGGCGGGCCAGTTGAACTCGATCAAGAGAGTGGCACTTACATGCGGCATGCCAACGGACATGGCGACCCTGGATCTGGTCTCGGCGATGCGCAACAAGATAAAGGATTTGAAGCCGATTGCGCCGCGGGAAGTCAAAGATGGACTGTTCACGGAAAATGTTTGGGAAGAAAAAGACATCGACCTCCTTCGTTTCCCGACACCGCGCTACAATATTCACGACGGTGGCCGGTACATCGGCACGGGCCATTTGACGATCACCCGAGACCCGGAAGAAGGCTGGCTCAATATCGGCACTTACCGGGTGATGATTCAAGACAGCAAGTCGGTGGGGCTATATATTTCGCCCGGACGGCACGCGCGCATCCAAATGGAAAAATATTTTGCCCAGAATCGTCCCATGCCGGTGGCGCTCTCATTGGGCCACGATCCGCTGTTGTTTATGGCTTCGGCATTCGAAGTACCCTATGGTCTCTCGGAGTACGATTTCGCCGGTGGACTAAAGCGCGAACCCATCGATGTTGTCAAGTTGGCCCGTAGCGGTCTTCAAGTGCCGGCTACTGCCGAGATGGTCATCGAGGGCGAATGCGTGCCGGGGGATGTCAAGACCGAGGGACCATTCGGCGAGTGGACCGGATACTACGCGAGCCATGTGCGCGAAGAGCCGGTCATCCGCATCCGGCGGATGTATTTCCGCGATAATCCGATTATGGCGGGAGCGCCGCCGAGCCGGCCGCCGACGGAGGCAACGTTTTACAAAAGCTTCTGGCGCTCCGCGATGGTCTGGGAAGAATTGGAACGCGCAGGCGTGCCCGATGTCGTCGGCGTCTACTGTCCGCCGGAGGGCAACACTCGTCTCCTGACGGTGGTTGCGATTCGCCAACGCTATCCGGGACATGCGCGCCAGGCGGGCATGATAGCGTCGCAATGTCATGCCGCCGCGTATCTGGGACGGTTCACCGTGGTGGTGGACGAAGACATCGATCCTACCGACATGAAAGACGTGTGGTGGGCGATGACGACGCGCTGCGATCCGGCGGAGGACATTGAAATTATCCGGCGCTGCTTGAGCGGGCCGCTGGATCCGATCATCCAAAAAGGCAAAAAGGGATTCAATTCTCGCGCCATCGTCGATGCTTGTCGACCTTATGAATGGTTGAAAGAATTTCCCGCTTCGGTGCGTGTTCCAGACGACCTGGCGCGGCAGGTCAAAGAAAAGTGGGGAAAAAAGATTTTGAACTGAGCGAAAACTGGATCAAACCGCAAAGGACGCAAAGTGACGCAAAAATAGAAAGAGTAAGACGTCTAGTGTGTCATTCTGAGGAGCCTTGCGACGAAGAATCCGCTTTTCGATTTCCTGGCCCCTGACCTAAAGAAGATCCTTCGGCGGACCTCAGGATGACACCAATCTTCGTGACCGTGCTTAATTGACACCGATCTGCGGAAAGGACATTCAAAGAAAGAATGATACGTCACCAGATAAAATTGGCCGGACGGATGTTCCTTGTTCTACTCTCGATAATAATTTTGATCTGGAGTTCGGGTGTCGCCGATGCGCAGAAAATCGCCGTCGCTGTTTCTAACCCGGACATGTCATTTTTGAGTGGCGGCGTTGCAAAGTACAAAGGATTTTTCAAGGAAGAAGGGCTAGACGCGGAGCTTGTCCAAATAACGGCCAACGTTTCGATTGCGGCGCTGGCCAACGGAAATATCGACTACAACCTTATTCTACAATCCGTGGTTACCGGGAATATACGCGGACTGCCCCTTAAGGTCGTCGGCATTCTCATCGAGCGGCCCAATCACGTCATTGTCGTCAATCCGAAGATCAATCGGTTCGCTGACCTCAAGGGCAAGAAAATCGCGGTGAGTTCTTTCGGTTCGCTAACGGATATACTGGCGCGCCTCACTACTGAACATTTCAAACTGGCTCCGAACCGAGACGTTCAGTACGTCGCGGCGGGTAGCGGCTCCGGTCGTATCGCTCAATTGGAATCAGGTTTGGTGGACGCCGCCGTCGTCACCCCTCCCTCGGATATTGTTGCAGAGTCGCGCGGATTCAAAAATTTGGTTCGTACACGAGATATTCTTGTTTTTCCTGTGAACGGTGTCGGAATTAATGAGCAAAAGCTCAAAAACAATCGCGCGGAAGTCAAAAAAGTTCTGCGCGCGCTCCTTAAAGCCAATCGGTTTATTCTCGATGACCGCAAGGGCGCCATCGACGTCCTACAGAAATGGGGCCGAACTTCGTTAGCAGCCGCTGAGCAAGGCTACGTAGCCACCGCTTCGAATTACAGCCGGAACTTGATCGTTCCCAGGGACGCGCTGGAGAAAATCATCGAAATCACCAAGCAGACCACCGACATTAAGAAAGAAATTTCTCAAGCGGATGTTTTTGATTTTAGTCTGGTCAGGGAAATCTTAAAAGAAATGGGAGAATCGCCGAGCTAATCGATCACTCAAATCCCCCCTTGATCGGAGTTTTTGCCCTCAGACTTACCCCTCTTTGGAAAAGCATGTCCTGAGCGTAGTCGAAGGGAGGGGAAGGGGAGATTTTTCCGGAATGCAGGGGAAATAACTCTACCTGATTTTTGAACTGAGCGACTCGCGGTCTACGAACCTCAAACGTGCAAGCTAAAAGAATCATTGGAAAACCCACCCAGCGCCTGGAAGGTCCGGAAAAAGTAACGGGCAGCGCTATTTATGCCACAGACGTTGTTTTACCGGGCACGCTCTGGGCCAAAGTTCTGCGCAGTCCTATTTCCTACGGCCGCATCAAGCGGATCGATAGCCGCAAAGCGCTAGCTTTACCTGGCGTTCGGGCGGTGGTCACGGGTGAAGACGTCAAAGGCCTTTTGATCGGACGAAAAATTTACGACATGCCGATTCTGGCCGACGGTGTCGTTCGCTTCATCGGAGAAAAAGTTGCCGCCGTTGCGGCGGAGAGCGAGGCGGTCGCCGAGGCAGCGGTCGATTTGATCAAAGTAGAATACGAAGAGATGGAACCAGTGCTCGATCCCCTAGAAGCGATGCAGCCAATGGCGGCACTTCTACATCCAGCGGTACAGAGCTATCGCGGCTTGCTACATCCGATTGAGACAGCAAGCAACGTCTTCGTGGACATGACGTGGCAAAAGGGTGATCTGGAAGCCGGGTTCAGGGAATCCGACATCATCATCGAAAACACCTTCACCACCCAGCCGGTTCATCAAGCATATATCGAGCCGCATTCTTGCGTCGTGCAAGCCAATTATTCTTCGGGCGCCGAGGTCTGGGCTTGTTCTAAAGTTCCGTTCGCGCTGCGCGAGCAGGTTGCTAACGCGTTTGGCAAGGCGCCGGATAGCTTTGTTGTTCACCCGTGTTACATCGGGGGTTGTTTCGGCGGCAAGGGCGACTTCATGGATGTGCCCGCCTGCACGGTGCTTTCTGGGAAGAGCGGCCGGCCGGTGAAGATGGTCATGGATTATTCAGAGGAATTCGTCGCCGGTAATCCACGGCATGCCGCCATCGTTAAAGTCAAAACCGGCGTAACCAAAGATGGCCGCCTGCTGGCGCATCAAATGGAATACGTTTTCGACAGCGGAGCTTACGCGGCTTTCAAACCGCAAGGCTATTTGGTGGGTCCCAAAGAAGCCGCCGGCCCCTACAATATTCCCAACGTCTCTATCCGAGAGAGAATCGTCTACACGAACAAGATTCCGTGCGGGCACATGCGCGCGCCGGGAGACCCTCAGGGATTTTTCGCCAATGAGTCGCAAATGGATCTCGTGGCGCAGAAACTCGGGATGGATCCAATTCTATTTCGCAAAAAAAATCTGATGCACGAAGGTGATCTTTCACCGATCGGCCACAAAATTCCGCATATCAAGAGTGACAAAGTCCTCCAAAAGGCAATCGAGGTTTCCGGTTACCGAAAACCAAAGCGCAAATTTACCGGCCGCGGTTTGGCACTGGCGCAATGGCAGCCGCTTGGAGGTGAAGGCCACGCCCGCGTGACATTGGACCACAGCGGAAGAATCACGGTTGCGACGGCGATGCTCGACCAGGGCGCAGGAACGTATACAGCGATGCGCCAGGTTGCCGCCGAAACATTGCAGGTGCCGTTATCTCGCGTGCGGGTCGAAATCCTCGATACGAGCCGAGTTGGACCGGACACGGGAGTGGGCGCGAGCCGGGCGACAAGAATTTTCGGCCACGCGACGCATGCGGCCGCCGTTCAAGTCAAAGAAAAACTGCTGGCTGCTGCGAGTGAGATTCTGGGTGTTGTACAAGAAACCCTCACACTGACCGGTGACGGGGCGATTCGAATAGGCATGGGAAAACAAGCTACCTACGCAGAGCTCACAAAGAAGATTGGGTCGGCCATCAGTTGCCAAGGTTCTTATAAAAATTTTGACGCGGGTCCCGAGGCGGCGATGTGCGTGCAAATCGCAGAGGTCGAAGTGGACTCAGAGACTGGACAGGTGAGCCTCAAGCAATTTACTACTGCGCATAGCACGGGCACGGTCATCAACCCGCTCATGCACCAGGGGCAAATTGATGGTGGGGTGGTGATGGGAACGGGCTATGCGTTGATGGAGGGGCTCACAATTGAGGCGGGCAAGGTTATAACGACGCATTTCGGCGAAAATAAGATTCCCACAATCCGGGATATTCCGGCGCTGAAAACTGTGGTGCTCGAAGAACCCGTCGGCAACGGGCCGTTCGGAGCCATGAGCATCGGCGAGCCGCCTCTGGTTCCCGTAGCCGCGGCGATCGCCAACGCCGTTCATGACGCGATCGGTGTAAGAATCTACGACTTGCCGATCACGGCGGAGAAAGTTTTCGAGACGCTTCGAGCCAATAAGCACCCAACCGCCGGCCGATCCGGGATGTTGCGACTTTGACCCAGCCGGTTTTCAAGCATAGACCGAACCGTGCATTTTTACGGCCCGGCCCGATAGAAAGTAGGGACTGAAAAGTCTGAACGCGCAGATGTTATCCAAAACTCTTCTGACCTAATTGTGCTATGCATTTAAGATTCAAGAGTCTCGACCCCTACAACCCGTCCCCGTTGCGCGATGGTGGCCATA
>Ga0209684_1000028_pt1 | contig 25788 bp, 28 predicted proteins | sample PanSoiPlot6MoBio_FD_188322 | JGI IMG/M metagenome (GOLD analysis project Ga0209684, IMG submission 188322) | Tropical forest soil microbial communities from Panama analyzed to predict greenhouse gas emissions - Panama Soil Plot 6 MoBio (SPAdes)... | ecosystem: Environmental > Terrestrial > Soil...
TTGCGCTTTCAGCTCCACGGGTAAACTGAAGGCGACGACGAGCGCGCCGGCGCACTTAAGAAACTCCCGGCGTGTAATTTCGCTGGCGGTGCTCATCATCTTTTCTCTCTACTCGATCAGGCTTTATCGCCGAGCTTTGTCAGCAAAGGTCCAGTCATAGACAGCTTGAGGCTTGATCGACAACTTCTCCTTGGCCCTAAACGTGCCCACTGCGATCCATTCTTCCACGACGGAATCAGGAACCGTCAAATCCGGATTATACTGGTCGCGATACAAGGAATAAAATCGCTCAGCGGCGGGGCGGTCAATATTGAGTAACTTTACCAACAATCCCACGCCGATCTCGCGCTGGCTTTGAAGGAAAAGAATCGCCGCGCGCAATCCCCTCAGCAGGCGGACGATCTCATCGGGCTCCTTTTCAATCTTTCTTTGTGTCGTGCTAACTCCCGTCAGGGGAATCCTGACGAATTCGGCCATTTCCCGTACCGACATCAGGGTCTTGAATCCCTTGAGTTCAGCTCTGTATTCGAACGGACTATTGACTACGGTGGCATCAATCGACCCGCCGATCAGCGCCGCGAAGCGGGCGTCCGGACTGCCGGTGACTGCATGCAGGGTAACGTCTTTGTTTGGGTCTAGGCCGTTTCGACTGAGCGCAGTATAGATCGCGAAATCGGCCGAGCTGCCGAATGAATTGATGGCGATGTTTTTGCCCTTGAGCGCTTTGATGCTGTTGATTTCTGGCTTAGAAATGATCGCATAGCCGCTTGCTTTGGCGGTGGCAGCTACGATCTTGACCGGCAAGCCGCGCGCGGCGGCGCCTGAAATAAAGGGCAAAATGGTGACGTAGTCGAGTTCGTTGGCGAGAAGCGCGCTGAGCATCAGGTTTGTTCCCTGGAACTGAATGTAGCGAACTCTTAATCCTTCCTTCTCAAAGAAGCCTCTTTCACCGGCGGTCCTATCCGGTAGCGCGCTCCAACTCGTACCGCCGGTCCAACCGATGTTCAGCACTTTCGGCTCGACTGCCTGCGCGCCAGGACTCCACCCCGTAGCAAGGAAAATGTTCACTAAGAAAATAACCGACCGCAAGTTCGTTTTCATTGCGTTTACTGCGGTCTCACCGTGCCGCTGCTGTTTTCTTTGGTGTCACTTCAACCAAATGTTTTCTAAAGAAATCCAGCGTGCGCGGCCAGGAGGCGGCATCGGCATCGGGCCGGTACCCATCCCAGCCTCTGCGATTAAACGCGTGCCCGGCTCCCGGATAAAAATAAAACTCGTGCGCTTTGCCTAGTCGGGTCAGCTCGCCGTCGAGTCGGCGCATTTCATCAGGTGTGGGACTCTTGTCGAGTTCCCCGAAATGGCCTTGAACTGGACAGGAAATCTGCGCTGAACGGTCCGAAGGCGCAGGACCGTCGCCCCAGGCTTTGTAAACCCCGCCGCCATAGTAATCCACCGCCGCACGAAACACTGGATTGGCTGCGGCCATGAGAAACGCAACCCGACCGCCCATGCAAAACCCGACGATGCCCAATCTTCCGACATCAGCCGTAGCGCAGCCGGCCAAAAAATCTACCGCGGCGTTCACATCTTTGATGACGCTCTCATCCCGACGATTGGCAGTCCGTTTCTGACGGTCGGCGCTAATTTCCGGCGTATTTCGATGATAGAGGTCAGGCGCGATGCCGACATAGCCTGCTTCCGCCACACGGCGCGTCATCTCCTGGGTGAACTCAGCAACGCCGTCTTGATTTTGAATTACGACAATCGCCGGAACCGGACCGGTATTTTCGGGTTGGCACAAATAAAGTCTCATCGGGCTGTTATCGACGGTGACCGACTCCCATGAAATTTTCATGCGGCACCTCCAACTTGAGATGATTTAATGGCTCTTCCCTTATTCCCTCGGCACACAGGAGTCAATGGTTGTGCCGGACGGTAAGCGAGGCACCGGGCCATTGCCGAGCCCGAGCCATCGCTGATTTTAAGTCCAGTGAGCTAACTAATTGCGGGTTTGCACCACGGCGGTCATTTTCTGCCGGCATAAGCGTTGCACTAATTAGCGTGCATGACGGGGAAAATTCGTCTTCACCTTCTCAACTGGACAAGTCTCTCGCCCTTCAGAAGGGTACATTTCATCCTTGCGGATGTGATGACGTCAATGAGCGAACAAGCCACGGCTCAAGTCGAGGCTTCTTTAAAAGCTCGGAGAACGGCATTCATTCGCGTTTGATAGCCCGGTCCCTGGGCTTTGAACCACTCCACAACATCTGCGTCGACCCGCAGCGCCAGCGATGTCTTTGGAGGGACAGGTTGCAGCCCCTTCCGCACAATCGTTCGCACGACGTGTTTGAGGTCGAGCTCCGGATGCTCTTTTGATAGCTTGATTTCGTGCTCCTTCATGGCCCGTAATCGTTTCCAATCAGTTTTGGAGGTTTTTGAAGAGGTACGCTTCTTCATTTTTGGTCGCCTTTCTGAAGGAGATAATACGGATTTTGTCTTGTGTTTCGGTACGGATAATGAAAACGACTATGCCTTTGGAGAAGCCCCCCAATGTCACGAAGCGCTGTTCGCCAAAGTGGAAGCGATCACTTCATAGGTAACTGTTGGTCCATCGAAGACCTCTGGCGCGTCACGGAAATCGAGCTTGTGAATCTTGAGATTCGCCCTTCGTTTGCGTTCATCCCATTCAAAAAGCATAGACAAAGTGTATATACGGATTGTTGCGGCGTCAAGCAGTAATCCAGCGGGGTAGGGTCAAATATTCATTTGTGACAAAGGGGAGCTTCCAAACTACTATATAGGCGCTATTACCTTACCGACTGTTGAAATACATCGAGGTTATGATTACCGTTACGGGATGGAGGAGGTACCAATTGAAAAAAGCGGGAGTTTATCTTTCGGGCTTGCTGGCTCCACTACTAGCGTTTGCGGCTGCTTTTCTTGACGGCACGGGGACAGCGTCCACTCAAAACGCGGTTCAGCCAGGCAAATCCTTCGACGTCGCCTTCAAAGAATTTACCTTAAAGAACGGCCTGCGGGTCATTCTTTCCGAAGACCACAGCGCGCCGACCTATTCGATTTGCGTGACCTATAACGTGGGCTCCCGGGACGAGCGGCCGGGGCGCACCGGGTTCGCGCATCTCTTCGAGCACATGATGTTTCAGGGATCCGACAACGTCGGCAAGGGCGAACATTTCATTTTAGTATTGAACAACGGCGGCAGCGCCAATGGCACGACCAACGCCGACCGGACCAACTATTTTCAGACGCTGCCCGCGAATCAACTAGAACTGGGGCTGTTTTTGGAAGCCGACCGGATGCGCTCTCTAAAAATCAATCAGGCCAATTTCGACAATCAACGCCAGACCGTGCAAGAGGAACGCCGGCAAAGCTACGATAACCGCCCTTATGGGAAATCCTATGAAGCGGTGATCGAAACCGCTTACGATAACTTCGCTTACAAGCATTCCACCATCGGATCGATGGAAGATTTAAACGCCGCCATGGTCCGGGACGCTGCGGAGTTCTTTCATACCTATTACGCGCCCAATAACGCCGTCTTGTCGTTGGTGGGGGACTTCAACACCGATGTCGCTTTAAGGCTGGTGAAGAAATACTTCGAAAGCATTTCGTCTCAACCGCCGCCGCCGGCGGTCGATACCTCAGAACCGGAACAAAAAGGCGAGCGGCGAAAAAGCATGGAAGATGCCTTTGCCCAGGCGCCGCGCATCGACATCGTTTATAAGGTCCCGCCGGGAAATGCTCCGGACTCCTACGCGCTCAAAATAGTGGGCGAGGTGCTGTCCGGCGGGTTGTCGGCGCGGCTTCACCAGAAACTTGTCAAGGAAAGAGAAATGGCGTTGAGCGTCTCCGCCGGGCCCGATGAGCGGCGGGGGCCTTCTCTGTTTTGGATTTCAATTATGGCGCGGCCGAATGTCAATCTGACGGAATTGGAAGGACTCGTCTACAAAGAGCTGGATCGAATTAAGGTTGAGCCGATCGGCGATTGGGAATTGGATAAAATACGCATGCAGGTGCGCCGCCGCCAGTCTCAGGGTTTCTACAGCACCCGCACTCGGGCCAACACGCTCGGCCAGTACGCGGTCTATTACGACGATCCGTCGCTGATCAATTCAATGCAAGTGAAGCTGAGCCAGGTCACCAAAGCCGATGTGCAGCGGGTCGCGGCAACCTATCTCAAAGAAACCAACCGGACGGTGGTCACGACGCTACCCAAAGCGAAACCAGCGTCGGATCAATCCTAAATATGAATGGCTCTAGATTTTCTCCCTTCTTTGCCGCAATCGCTAGCGCGGCAGCTTTATTGCTGCCTCTTCCACACCGGATCTATGGCCAGGATTCTCCAGCCCCAGGGATGAGCAAAGTTGAAAGAAAGAACCGGGCTCCGATCTCCCATGACGTACTGCGCGTCAAACTTCCCAAACCCGTAGAGGCAAAACTAAAAAACGGCCTTACGGTGCTGATCGTGGAAGATCATCGTGAGCCCATTGTTTCCGTGCAGCTCCAGATCACTGGCGCCGGCGCCTTGTTCGACCCGCCCAACCTTCCGGGTTTGGCCAAGATTACTGCGGAGATGCTCCGCGAAGGAACGAAGTCGCGGACGAGCAGGCAGATCGCGGAAGAGAGCGACAAATTAGGAGCCACGTTGAGCGCAGGTTCCGAGTTTGGCTCCTTTGTGACTACGTTCCGAGCCTCGGGGTTGAGTCAAAACTTCGACAGCTGGTTTTCTCTGGCTCTAGATGTGCTGCTCAATCCAACTTTTCCGGCCGACGAATTAGAGAAAATCAAGCAACGTCTTCGCGTACAGCTAAGCCAACAGCGAACCGCTCCGAATTTTCTCGTCGATGAGCGCTTTAATCGCGCGGTCTTCGGCGATCATCCAGCGGCCATCGTGTCACCGACAGCGGAGTCCGTGGCGGCGATGACCACGGAGGCGCTTCTGCGGTGGCATCATGAACGGTACGCGCCGCAAAACGCAATCTTGGGAATTGCCGGCGACGTGCGAGCGGCCGATCTCATTCCGAAGCTGGAGAAGCAATTAGCCGTTTGGGAATCAAGCAATCGCAAAGATAGTTTTTCGGCGCGTCCCCTTCCGGCCAGTGCACGCAAGGTTTACCTCATCGACCGGCCTAATTCCGTGCAAACCACCATTGCGCTCGGCAACATCGCCATCGATCGCCGCAGCCCCGACTACGTCCCGATGGTGGTCATGAATCACATACTGGGCGGCGGACCCGCGGCGCGATTGTTTCTGAATCTCCGCGAAGAAAAAGGTTATACCTACGGCGTTTCCAGTAATTTCACGGCGCGGCGCTATCCGGGGCCGTGGCGCGCGGGCGGGAACATGCGCACTGAGGTTACGGCCGGCGCTCTCACCGAATTTTTTAACGAGATCCGCCGCATCCGCGACGAGAAAGTTTCCGAGGCCGAATTAGCCGATGCCAAGCGCGCCATTACGGCGCGCTTTGCGCTATCGTTGGAACAACCAACCGAAACGCTAAATTTCGCCATCGTTCAGAAGGTCTACGGTTTTCCCACCGACTATTGGGATTCATACCCGGCCCAAGTCATGGCCGTCACCAGCGACGATGTGCAGCGTGTCGCGCGCAAGTACCTCGACCCGGATACGATGCAGCTTGTGGCAGTGGGCGACGGCCGCAAAATCAAATCTATCCTAGAGAAATATGGCCCCTTAGACGTATACGATAGCGGCGGCCAGCCGGTTCGAATCTCCAGCGATAAAACCACGAACCAAGGACCGGCGATTCTCCAACAACCAAATCGCAAATAATCCCGGGTTCGCAGCTAAACGGGAGCGAGCGGCGAACCGTTCGGCTGAGCTCACGACGAAGCCTGGAGGTGCGAAGACACCGAAGCGATCAGTTTCAAAGTCCTTTTTTCGCTCTTGGTGCGCCTTTTCATTGGCTTGACGTAGTTACACACAGCACTAAAAACTGTTCCCTGCTCAGAGGTAATGCATTGCCTTCGCTCCGGGAGGTTTGCCGCTTGCTCGTGACCTACTTCCGACTGCGGAATTCGGGATAAAAACCGCACCGTCTCTTGTCTCGTGCCTTCCCCTGCCTCTATACTGCGGACTATCTGCACGGCGGTTAAATTCACTGACGGAGATCAACATGTCTGCTGATTCGAATCCCATCGACTCAAGTGATGCGCTCAATGGGTTACGTGTGCTGGACCTCACAGGGCGAATGGGGGGATACTGCGGGTTGCTGCTAGCCAATCTGGGCGCGGAGGTCATTCTCGCCGAGGGTCCCGGCGGCGATCCCATGCGGCGTGAGGGGCCGTTTAAAAATGATTTAGCCCATTCTGAAGGAAGCATTTCCTTTGCCGCTTATCACACGAACAAGCGCGGCATAGTTTTGGATCTTCAAGCCGAACACGGACGGAAAGCTGTCCGTGTTCTCACGCGTCACGCCGACGTCCTGATCGAAGACAAGCCGGTGGGCTATCTCGACGGCATGGGCTTGGGTTATGAATCGCTGCGAGCTATCAATCCCGCTCTTGTTATGACTTCCATCACCGGATTTGGTCTCTCCGGCCCGTATCGGGATTTCAAAGCGCCAAGCATTGTCGCTTTCGCCATGGGCGGGTTGATGAACCTTTGCGGCCATCCAGGCCGCGCGCCCCTTATGGGTCCGTGTGACGTTGCTTATCATTTGGGCTCCGTCCACGCCGCGTATGGCACCCTCGTCGCCCTTTATAACCGGGGCGGCACCGGGCATGGCGACCATGTGGAAGTTTCTCTTCAGGATGTTCTCGTGGCGGATCCGTTCCTCAGAATCATAACTCGCTACAGCGTAACTGGCGAAATCCTTGAACGCACTGGCCACAGCCAGGCGACCACCGTCGCCGAGACTTATAAATGTAAGGACGGTTACGCCCGCATCTTCTGTAATCAGCCGGACCACTGGCGGCGACTCGTTGAGTGGCTGGGCAAGCCCTCGGAGCTTACCGACCCAAAACTAGAAAATGTCCAAAACCGATTTCCACTGCGGCCTTTGCTCGACAAGCTGATCGAAGCTCGCACGGTGAACTATGAAGTGAAAACGTTTTTCGAGGATTTCCAGTCTCAGCGTTTGGCCGCATCCCCGATAAACTCGCCGCGCGCTTTCCTAGACGACGAACAAACCAGGGATCGCGAGTTCGTCGCGGAGGTTGATCATGCCTATCTCGGACGGCACCAATTTGCCGGCGATCCGTATAAATTTTCCCAAAGCCCATGGCGCATCGAACGAGGCGCACCACTACTCGGCGAGCATCAGCGGGAAGTCACGGGACGTTTCGCGCGTCCATCACCATGGTTGGCAGAAACCTATCGACGTGCGCCGCAACCCGGAACAAGCCGTTCCCTATTCGCAGGCATCCGAGTTTTGAGCTTTCCCACGGGGGTCGTCGGGCCGGCGCTTGGCAGTCTCCTAGCCGAACAGGGTGCCGAGGTAATTTCCATCGAAGCAAACCGTACGGCGCGCAGTCCACAGCGCGGGCAACGGTTTCAGATTGCGTCGGACTTGGAAGGCCATCGCAACAAGAAACGAGTCGCCATCAATATGAAACACCCGGAGGGACTGGCGCTGGCGGAGCAGCTTATCGCTCGCTCCGACGTCGTCGCGGAGAATTTCAGCGCGCGGGTGATGGCGAGTTGGGGGCTCGACTATCCGCGGATGAAAGAAATTCGCGAAGACATCATTATGGCGAGTCTGCAAGCCTTCGGCCAGACCGGTCCGCGGCGGGAATTCGTGAGCTTCGGGCCCATTCTCATGGCGTTCTCGGGCATGACTTATCTCTGGCGCGATCCGGAAATCGAACGGCCGGGCGCCGCGTGCCAGACGGCTTTCCCCGACTACATCGCGCCATCCTACGGTGCCGTTGCGATTTTGGCAGCGCTGCACTACCGCGCCCGCACCGGCAAAGGACAGTACATCGATCTTTCGCAGGCGGAATCAGCGGCTTGTATGATCGGTCCTGCTTACTTGGAATGGTTTATCAGTGGTCGCGCACCAGAGCCCCAGGGAAACTTCAGTTCCACCGCGGCTCCTCACGGCTGCTACCGTTGCAAAGGAAACGATCGTTGGTGCGTGATTTCGGTGGACACGGAGGACGAATGGAAGCGATTCTCCGAGCTGACCGGCCATCGTGAATGGATGGCGGACCCACGTTTCGCCGATCGGGCTGCGCGTATCGCCAACCGCAAGGAGCTCGATCCCTTAGTCGAGTCATGGACCTTGAAGCACACACCGCATCAAGTCATGTTGATTTTGCAGCGAGAGGGAATTGCCGCGGGGATCGTGCAGACGGCGGAAGATCTTTACCGCGATCCGCATTTGCGCGAGCGTGGTTTTGCGCGAGATGTGTACCTGCCTCGAGTGGGCTGGGCAACACGCGTCGGACCGTCGGTCAGACTCACGGATAGTCCAGCGACTCGCGAGGAGATAATCCACACCGCCGGTGAAGACAATGAGACGGTCTTTGGTGAATTATTGGGATTGTCAACGGAAAAAATTAAGGAGCTGACAGAACGCGAGGTGCTACGTTGATTCGTGTGTGCCAATAACAATTGAAAGGAAACAGGATGCTGGAAGGCTATCGACTTTTTGATGCCGATGCCCATGCCATGATGAGCCAACGGATGTGGGAGACATTGCCCAAGGAGTATGCCGCCAGGCGTCCACGGCCCACACGTGTAGCCGATGCCGCAGACATGGGGCGCTGGACCAATGGCTGGTTGGTGGAAGGGCAGATTATTCCCCATGCGCTGGGGCCCGGGAGCCAGCCGGGCAACGAGCCCGCTCGCGTGCTGGAAGAATTTGGCGCGTCCTCAAGCAGTCCCGATTTTCCGCTGAGCAGCTTCGATCTTTCTGATCCGGAGGCGCGTCTGCGCGGACTTGATTACATGGGCATCGATCATCAGATGCTCTATCCGACGACCCTTTACGCACGCATGACGAGTGATCCAGGCTTCGAAGCCGGGTTGTTTCGTTCTTACAATCGTTATATGGGCGGGCAATGCAACTTGGCTTCGAAGCGACTGAAATGGGCGGGATTGATGCCGCTGCGCGATCAGAAGCAAGGCTGCGAGGCCATCGAGGAAATGAAAAGTCTCGGTGCAACTGCCGCCGTCGTTTACGGCACCGCTGGCAATCATTTGCTTTGCGATCCATGTTTCAATCCGGTGTGGGATGAACTTAACCGATCCGGCTTACCGTTATGCGTGCACATGGGCATGAGTTATCCGCCGTTCGCAGAGGTTTGTAACGGGCTTTTGGACGCCCACGGAATCGGTATGAGTCTTCCCGCCATGATGGCGTTCGTTGCCATTGTGGGGCACGGCATGCTCGATCGCTATCCTAATCTCAAGGTCGGTTTTCTCGAATTTGGCGCCGAGTGGATTTTCTACATGGTGGGCCGTCTCGATCACTATCTTCCCATCGACCGAAGCCAAATGCCCATCAAGACCGAGGTCCCGCAGAGAACCATCGAAGAGTACGTGAAGTCGGGAAGAATCTTTCTTGCCGGTGAAGCCGACGACAAGAGGCTGGTTCACGAGATCGAACTTCTCGGCGAGGATCAGATTCTTTACTCGTCGGATCTGCCCCACGGCGAAGGCCGGAACAACGCGGCGAAAACAATTCTGGCGCGCAATGATCTGACCGATAGGCAGAAGCGCAAAATCCTTTATGACAACGCGGTTAAGTTTTTCGGGGAACCTTAGAAGACTGGACGAGGAGCGGCGAAATAAGTACGAAGCAGATGTGCTTTTTTAGTCCTGAGTTCACTATTACCGGCCGCTGCGCCAGGGAGTCCGCAGTCTCGCTCAGGCTCTTTGTAATTTCGTTTTGATCCCGCAGGCCCCGCCAGCTCGAGAATACAGGCAATGGAAGCATCTAGTTCATGTCCCCCCATCGAGAGATACTGTCCATCTACCAAACAGTAGTCACCGCCGCATAATCGCGAATTCTTGAGTCCTTGGTAATGAGAGCCGCCGATTCGAGGATAGAAGTTGCAGCAATAATCCGATCTGCAGGATCGCCGTGAAAATTATTGCCCAACTGAGTCGCTTTGACCGCCACGGCCGGTGTCAGAGGAAGAAGCTCCACTTTGGGCAGGGCCAAAGCCTGCTCCAACCATGACAGTGCGTCTCGATCCAAACTGATCCGACCTTTTGCAACTGCGGTTGCTACCTCGAGACAACTTATTGCAGACACCCCAATCCGTGTCTCAGCGCCGATTCGGTGACGGGCTGCTCGACTAAGTTCAGAGGGTTTGCTAATCCACCAAACCCAGGCGTGGGTATCGAGCAAAATCACTGCTCGATTTCCCACTCATCGAGTATGGGATCGACTATGTTGCCGTGAAATTTTACGCTACCCAAGAGTTTTCGCGGTGAGTGCGTTTCTGTCGGAATCACCTTAGCGACAGGTTTGCCCCGTTTGGTGACAATAAGCGGCTGGCGGGTGCGGGCTACTTTGTCTAACAGCGCAAGGCAATGCGCCTTGAACTCTCCCGCAGGTATAGATTTGGGCTGTGCACTCATGGTCACATTCTATGACCATAAATGGTCTCGGTCAAGGTTAACCGTAAGCTGGTCCGGTTGACCTGATCCGTTAGGGTGGTAAAGTAAGCTCGCCATGCCGCTAGCCAGCATAGAGGAAGCGATCGACGAGATTCGTCGCGGTCGGATGGTCATCTTGATGGATGACAAGGACCGGGAAAATGAGGGGGATCTCTGCATGGCGGCGGAGAAAGCGACCCCCGAGGCCATCAATTTCATGGCGACCCACGGACGTGGCCTCATCTGTCTTCCTCTGACGGAGACAAATGTCAAACGCCTGGGCCTCTCCATGATGGTTTCTGAGAATACATCGCCCTTTGGAACCGCGTTTACCGTCTCGGTTGATTCCGCTTCGGGAATCACCACAGGGATTTCTGCTGCTGACCGGGCGAAAACAATTCTCGATGCCATCGCCGACGATGCCAAGCCTCAAGATCTGGTTACACCTGGACATATTTTCCCGTTGCGTGCAAGAAACGGCGGTGTCCTAGTCCGGGCGGGTCAAACTGAAGGATCGGTGGATCTCGCTCGACTCGCGGACCTCAAGCCAGCCGGGGTCATCTGTGAGATTATGAAGGATGACGGCACGATGGCTCGCCAACCGGATCTTATGAAGTTCGCGCGCAAGCACAAGCTCAAAGTCGTGACCATTGCCGATCTCATCCAATACCGGCTCAACTACGACTCTTTGGTATATCGCGCTGCCGAAGCTCCGCTTCCTACCCGCGTGGGCGGGCAGTTTAGAGCCATCGTCTACAATACCCATGTGGATCAGAGCGAACATCTCGCCCTTATCAAGGGCGAGATTTCACCGAAAGAAGAAACCTTGGTTCGAGTCCATACCAAGTATGTACCCGGTGATGTCTTCGGTTTTGAATTTCTGAACACCGGCGCCGTGATCCAACGTTCGATGGAGATTATCCGGAAAGAAGGCAAGGGAGTGATTCTGTATCTTCAGCCTGAATATATGGGTCGACGGCCCGCGACGGTCACTTATCCCAGAGTTGAAGGAAAACAGCAAAAAGACATGAATCCGTCGTTCGTCTATCGGGCCGATTTCAAAGAGTATGGAATCGGCGCTCAAATTTTACGGGACTTGGGAGTGCGCAAAATGCGCTTGCTGACCAACAATCGTAAACATCTGGTCGGGCTACGCGGTTACGGGCTGGAAATAACAGCGCTCGAACCGATCCCTCGGGATAATACGACACGAGAAACGGTCAAGTCTAAAAAGAGCAAAGCGAAAAGCGCCTAAGGTATGGGATTGCAAATCAGTCTTCTCGCACGCTAAACTGTGATAAATCTGGATTCCGCATGCTAGTGAGGACCTATGCCGATATTTGAATACAGCTGTTGCCACTGCCATCATAATTTTGAGCATCTTATGCTTTCTCAGCAAGAGAAAGTAAGCTGTCCTAAATGCGATAGTAGCGCGGTGGAAAAACAACTGTCGGTCTTTAGCTCGCCGGGGTCGCAAACCGAAGCGAGTGCTGGTGGCGGCTGCGCTTGCACACCGCAAACCTGCGGTTGCCACTAAGGGGCTGGTTTCAAATACCGGTCCAACGCGGGTCTGATTCTTTTCAGGGCCTCGCCTACATTCGAAAAAACCCTTTCCTCGATCAACTGCCCATTGACCCAATAATCGAGTGAAGGAGCGTCGGTGAAGTTGATATCGACGAAGCGCTCGCCGATCGGCTCAGCGGTAATTACCACTCTTACAGAATAACCGGCATCGATCACGATGCCCCGTGTGCCGGCCGGCAACGGCAGGCCGTTTTTGATCTTCGCCAACTTCTCCGCCGGATAAACGCCCACGTCTAAAGAGAAATAACCCCATTCTCCCTGCCCGACGGATAGCTCTTTCAGCATCTTGGCATTGATATCGACGAGATTCCTCATCGCCAGGTCTTGATTGTAGCCCTTAAGAAGTTCGTAGGCCCATTTCTCGATGATGCCTTTGATAGGAGCGGCAGGCTTTTCTCGCTCCTTGACCGGACCGCGATCAATCCACCATTTGGTTTCTTCAAATTGCTGTGTTTTTTCGTCTGCCATGGGAATGGGAGTTGTCTGAAGCGGCTAAATTTTAAACTCTTCGAGGGTGCTGGCGGCGAATAGAGAAGATAATTCAAGTTTTTTCTTAATCAGTCCCTGCTCGTGCGCGTATTGGACGAGAGTTTCGAGGATATGCCGGTTAGCCTCCAGCCCATACGCCCACGGGTCGTCACCGAGGATCTCGCGCTCTTTTTCCATCTCGTCGATGGACCAAGCCAGCATATACTTCAGGGCGGAAAATTCGTACATGGCCTCTTGGCAGCGCCGTTTCGACTCCTCGAACGCTTTGAATAGGCTCTGCGCCACCCACGGGTGCTTCTCATAAACTTCCTCGCGCAGTACTACCGTATGCATGATGGGAAAAATCTTAGTCCTCCGAAAATAATCGGCTTCCACCTCGCGGAAGTTAGGAATCAGCCTTTGCACCTTGGGAGATCGCCGGACAAACGGAGAAGGCATGTGGGCGGAAATCATCGCGTCGATCTCGCCGCGTTCCAGCATCGACGATAGCGTCTGATCCGAACCGATGGGCCGTATATCGATGGCAGGCGGCAGATCGTGCCTGATCTTATCCTCCCGACCAGGATGTTCCTCACCCCCGGTGAACCACTTCATTTTTTCCGGCGGCACGCCGTATTCATGTTGCAAAATGCCGCGCGCCCAAATGGCCATCGTGATTTGGTACTCTGGCACCCCAACTCTTTTTCCCGCCATATCGGCCGGCTTCTTAATTCCCGAATCGGTGTTGATATAGATGCACGAGTGACGAAAAGTTTTTGACGGAAACACCGGTATGGCAATCAACCTGGGCATACCTTTGTCTCTGGCCATCAGATAAGAACCGGTGGAAAGCTCCGCGGCGTCGAACTCTCCGTAACGCAACATGCGCCAAAAAGTTTCCTCCACGCGCAACGACAAGTACGTTAACTCGACCCCTTCCACTTCTACACGCCCTTCCTGGAGAGCACGCGTGCGGTCATAGTCCCAGCAAGCCAAAGTCAGCCGAATTTTTCCCATCCTATTCTCACTATCTATCGGAAAACCGATTTCCCAATATTCTATTGGACTCCGGCGAGAAACTGGCCAGCAGGGATGAGAAATTGCTCCTTCTCTCCCTGCAGCACTACCGCGGCTTCGCCGGAAGCGAGCGTAGTTCGCCGTTGAATCGTATACGGCTTCCCATTGAAAATAACCTGCCGTCCCGGCTTGAACGGTTTCAGATTCTCGTGGTCCGACTGCGGATCGATCTTCTCCATGTTGCTGTTTTCATACCATATTGCCCTCGAAAGCTTAAATCCAGAAAATAGGCATGCGCGCTGATCTCCGTCGAGGTTGCGGTTGACAATTGACTTCCCAACCACCGGCAAATAGAGTTCCCACTACCGGAACGACTATGCGTATCGCAGTCATGGGGGCAGGAGCTGTCGGGGCGTATTTCGGCGCTAAACTGGCGGCCGCAGCAAACAAAGTCAGCTTCATTGCCCGAGGCGCGCACCTGGAGGCGATGCAGCGGCACGGGTTAAGCATCGAAAGCTCGGACGGCAACTTCCAGATCCGAGATGCGGTCTTCACCGCCGAACCGGCCGCGGTTGGTGTCGTGAGATATGGTGCTTTTTTGCGTCAAGTCCCACGACACCATAGAAGCGGCGAAAACAATTGCCCCATTGATCGGACCACGGACACAAGTCCTGGCGCTGCAAAATGGCGCCGACAACGCCGACAAGATCGCCCAGATTGCGCGGAATAAATTACCCTTAGCTGGAGTTGTCTATATCGGAGCCCAGCTTCTGCGGCCGGGAGTCATCAAACACTCGGCCGGAGGCAGGATCGTTTTTGGGGAGCTAAACGGCGAAGTTCGTGAAACCACGAGGATTGTCGAACAAACGCTTTCAGCGGCGAAAATTCCATGTGAGATTAGTGCCGAAATTCGCAAAGCTCAATGGCGGAAACTTCTTTGGAATGCCCCGTTCTGCGCCATTAGCTGTCTCATACGAGGGACGGTTAAAGACATCATCGAGTCCGAATCGCTGCGTCAGCTTGCCATCGTTTGCATGCTTGAAGTAAGAGAAGCGGCTGCAGCCCAGGGTATTGACTTGGAGTCAGATCTGATTGACGAAACGCTGCAATTTTCCAAATCACTGGGAGATTTCAAGTCGTCGATGCTCCAGGATCTCGAAGCCGGAAAGCCGCTTGAATACGAAGCTTTCAATGGGATAGTAGTCGATATTCTGCGTCGGGCAGGAAAAACCGCTCCGACAAACCAGGTTTTCTATGGCGCGTTGAAATATCTCGACGAGAAAATCCGAAATAAAAAATCAGCTTAGGAACCGTTCATGAAGACACGAGTTCATACAACCTCTTGGTTGTTTCTTTTAAGCTTTTTCTTCTGCGTCGCCACGATAGTGCATGCCCAGTCCGATGGAAAGGATCTCGTCGCCAAGGGTCAGTATATTTTCGCTCTAGCCGGCGGCTGCGCTTGCCACACGGTGCCGAAAGGCACCTTCAATGCGGGAGGTCGCGCTTTTCCGATTCCCCTGGGAACGGTTTACAGCACCAATATAACCCCGGACAAAGAAACCGGTCTCGGCAGTTGGACGGATCAACAAATCCGGGACGCCATAGTCAAAGGCGTCCGGAGTGACGGCAGCAATATCATCCCCGTGATGCCTTATGAAGCCTATTCGGGTATGGCGCGAGAAGACCTCAACGCCCTTATTGCTTATTTGAAAACGCTGGCGCCCGTGAAGAAAGCCACTCCGGAACTGAAGAGCAAGGCGCCGCTCACCCGCAGCCTTGGAATCCCTCTCTATCTGAAAGTTTTTGGTCGTTTTTCCAACGCACCTGCCCAAGCGCCGAAGGGTGGCATCGAACGGGGGCGATATCTGCTGGAGCATGTCTCCCTGTGTAGCGATTGCCACACACCAAGAAATTCGATCGGCGTGCCAAACCGTTCACTCTATCTTGCCGGGGCGAGTAAAAAGATCAATCCGATGGGCGAAGATGTTCCGAACATCACGCCTGACAAGGAAACAGGTATCGGCGATTGGAAACGGGAGGAGATTGCCGAGTTATTGATATCGGGAACCAAGCCTGACTTGGATAACGTCCAGGGTCTCATGTCTGAAGTCATCCAGGGTACTCCACACGGCTTCAAAGAAATGAAACGCGAAGACGCCCTCGCCATCGCGGACTATTTGAAATCAATCCCGCCGATCAAAAATAAGGTCAAATAATTTTCTTGGCAGCACGAATTTTGCTGAATCCCCTCAATGAGTGAGTTATCCTGAGGACCGCGAAGGATCTCGATTCAAAGCGCGGCACCAAGCGAGTGGTGAGTTATTACAGAGTTCATAAGTAAGTAATCATGAAGCGACCGAGGGGCGAGTCTTGGAGAGCGCGGGCACGTGCGCGTGAAGTCTCTTGGGCCCAAACGGTCGGAGTTCCCACCCTTGGGGAGGACGGAGTGGTGGCCTACAAGACACAGGCCTATTGACCGCGCTCGGAAGGACTCGCGTCTCGAGTCGCATTGAGTATCAGGTGGCCACATACTTATGAACTCATTAATAGTAGTGAGTCAGTTGCGCGGCACTTGTTTGATTACCTCGGCGAGAATTTGGTCGGCGTTTACATTCTCGGCTTCCGCTTGGAAGTTGAGGATAATGCGGTGACGCAGGGCCGAATAAATGACCTTCTCCACGTCCGTGTAACTGACGTGAACTCGGCCCTCGGCCAAGGCATTCCCTTTGGCGCCCAGGATAACGGATTGGGCGCCACGTGGACTCGAGCCGAAACGCAGGTATTGTTTGACTGGCGTTGCAGGCCCTCCGCCGTTGCCGGCAATGGGCTGTGTCGCATGCACCAACCTGACGACGTAGTCTTCGATGGGCGGCGCGATGAGCACCTGGCGCAACAGTTGCTTCATTTCGTTGATAACTTCTTCTCCGTCATTTCCTAACACCGTTACAGCATCATCGCTTGTCGCACCCGTGGTCCTCTGCAAAATTTCCCTTAGCTCTGCCGGCGATGGCGGCGTCACTAAGAGTTTGAAGAAAAATCTGTCCAACTGTGCTTCGGGCAGCGGATAAGTGCCCTCTAGCTCGACGGGGTTTTGTGTGGCTAAAACGATAAACGGTGATGACAACGCATAGGACTCGCCGAAGACCGTGACCTGTTTTTCTTCCATCGCCTCGAGCACTGCGGATTGAGTTTTCGGAGTGGCGCGATTGATTTCGTCGGCGAGAACCACATGAGCGAAAATCGGCCCTTTTTTGAACTGGAATTCGCGCCGGCCATTGCTCTCCGCCAGCACTTGTGTCCCTACAATATCCGAGGGCATCAGATCCGGGGTGAATTGAATGCGCTTGAAACTAATTCCTAGGGCATGGCTTAGAGTTTTGACGAGGAGCGTCTTACCTAAACCCGGCACGCCTTCCAGGAGCACATGGCCGCCGGCAAAAAAAGCGATTAACACTTTTCTTAGAACATCGTCATGACCGACGATGACTTTGCGCACTTCCCCCTCCAAGCGCGCAAACGTTTGCTGAAATTTGTCCGGCTCTATCAAGATCCGATCCTCAGCGAATCATGCCCCGATATTCCAAAGGCATTCGTTGCGTCTCCGTGGGTGCATCAGGGATATGTGCCGGTAGAGGAACATTGCTGACAGGCACTTTCGGTCGATCTTTACTTTCTCTTGCTTTTCTCACTGACGTTGGGTTTCCCTTGGAATCAGCCGTGATTTCATCCGGCAGTTGAACAGTTACATAACGCGCGTCCTTGATGCCCTCTTTGCCTTTTTCCCCTGCTTGATAGAAACGTTCTGCCGGAGGAGCACCTCGGGGAACTTCTTCCGACGCTTTGTCTTTGCCGCCTGTTTCCCCCGACTTTCCTTGCGTTTTTCCTGCCGTCTCTTGGCTATCGTTTCCATCCGACTTACTGGAATCTGCTTGTTTGCCTTTCTCGTCTCCCTTGTTTTGCTGATTTCTTTCGCTCCCTTGTTCTTTGGGATCGCCCGGAGCCGACTTGCCCTCTTTCGTCTGTTTGTTTAGCTGAGCGCTGAGATCGCCTTTGTTATTACCGCCCCCATCCTGACTTTGCTTTGCCTCTCCCTGTCCTTCCTGCGGCAGATCGCTCTGGATTCCTCCTTCGCCTTTGTTTTGGTCTTTTTGCGTATCCTGCCCCGACTGCTGGTCTAAGCCTTTCAAAGTGCTCGAGGCATGGCCTAACAATTCGCGGTCTTGTTGCTCTTGTTGCTCTCTGTTTTGCTCCTCGATCTTTTTCCGTGTTTCCTCGACGAGTGCCTGTTTTTCCCCTTGGGAGGCTTTTGGCTCCTCGAGCTTGCTCGCGACCCTTTGTAAATCCCGCGCTATTTCGGCGAGCCTTGGCCGCTGCATCATTCTCTGCGCCAGTTCACGAATCCGCTCCTGTACGGGCCGAGGGTGAATGCTCGATTGGACGCTCGGCAGAAACAGATGCAGCAGTATCCCCACAAAAACAGAGACCACCAATGACTGGTAAAAGGATCGCTTCATCTTATAGGGAAATTCACGTTTGAGGTCGACACGATCCCCAAATTGAGCCGCTTCCTGGCGCACTCGCCGAAAAAGCACCGGGGAGCACGCAGATGGTTCTACAGTCGCCAGAGTGATAAACCGGTCCTTTGCACCGGTCCGTTCGTCAAACAACTGTGCAGCCGTTCGGACCGAGGGCGGACGGCGGCGCATGAATACCCCTATTATCAAAAGTCCAACGGCAGTAAAGCTCGCCAGCAAAAAAGTTGTCTGAGTAATCCATGCTGCATGATAGAGATATGCCGCGAGATAGATTGAAACAAGCACGGGGGGAAGAAAGACCCACAGAGAATCCCACAGGATGTGGTTCCGTAGTCGGGTCATCAAACCGGTGATCAGCTTTTCTGGAGACTCGCGAACTCGTTGATCAGACTTCCTCTGCATGCCTGCTAACTATAACACGTCATTGAGAGGCTACCAACGCATTAGCCCGGACTTATGCACTGAGGGAAAGCGCGACACGCTGCAGGCTAAGGAGTGAGCCTCGATGGAAGCGGACACAGAAGCGTGCTACATTGACTTCTATGGCGCTCAGCTATCGGTTTATTTTCTTCTGCTGTCCGCACCACACTTACGCTTGCGTGTCCTCAACTAAGGCACTGGCTCATTGCCCGCCACCGGAGGGGTTCGCTCCTCGACCATTGTTCGGCAAATAATCCGCATTAGGAACGGCGCCGCGGGACGTCGCGCGGCCGCGCAGGAGGTTCATGCACGGGTTGATAGATCTTTACCGCGCGATTATGAGCCTCAAGGCTCTCTGAAAAGAGATGAGTGCCGTCGTTTTTCGAAACGAAATAGAGAAACCGCACATCGGCAGGCTGCACCGCAGCCCTGATGGACGAAATGCTTGGGTTACAGATCGGACCCGGCGGAAGAGCGGGAATACGGTAAGTATTATAAGGGCTCGGATCAGACAAATCCTTGCGCGTCAAATTGCCATTGAAATCCTTTATCCCGTAGATAACCGTTGGATCGCTCTGGAGCGGCATGTGAAGTTTCAGCCGATTGTGGAACACGGCCGAAATCAGTGGACGCTCGGCTTCGATACCCGTCTCCTTCTCGATGATCGAGGCGAGAGTGAGAATTTCATGGGATGTTAATGGAATACCGTTCTTGTGCTGCTCGAGCAGCGGCTGGGACACTTTACGAAACTGTTCCGCCATGGCGAGAACGATGTCTCGTTCCGGCGTCGACGGAGTGAAATGGTAGGTGCTCGGAAAGAGATAGCCTTCAAGGCCTTTGTCTTGCAGCCCAAATAAGCTCAGCAGTTGCGGATCGACGGTCTCGGCGAGGAATTTTTCTCTATTGGCGATCTGCATTTGCCCGAGGAGATCCCCGATTTCTTTAATCGTCAGCCCTTCGGGAATCGTAACGATTTGAAAAATGCCTTTGCCCACAACCATGCGATCGAGGACATCACGCGGCGACAATGGGGCGTCGAACCGATAGAGACCCCAGTGAATTTTCTTTTCGGCTCCGGTGACTCGCGCCCACAGGGAGAAAAGTTTCTCGTTCGTAATTACCCGATGCTCACGCAGTTTGCGGACCACCGCCGACAACGGCTCCCCTTGTTCCACCCGAACCTCCACCGGCACCGGGTTTTCCTGCGCCGGAGCCGAGAAGATATGGGTAATCACAAAGGCGACAAATAACCCCGTCGAGGTGACGACAACAAAAACACTTGCCAGAAATGGCTTCACGACAATCGCTTGAATTGAAAATAGTAAATCGACGACTTCTGTTATGAGTGAATTAATTCGGCGTGAGGTTGACCTTCATCCAGCCCTCAACCTGCCTGAGAAATCCCGAAAAAGGGTCTTCCCCGGCCTCGGCAGCGAAATAGGCTTTGCGTGTGTAGTCGAGCGCTCCCGAGTAGTATTCGAACTTTTTGGAAAGTTCTTGGAAGAGAACAAAACCGGTGCGGTAAAGCGACAGGTCGAGCTCGGAAACGGTCCAGTAGGAACGGCTGCCCTGCTCAATGTAGTAGTTGAGGAATCCTTTGCCGTCCACGTAACTGCGAAAAATACCGCTCATGAACAGAGCATAGTCGCCAACATACTTGCGCAGCGACCGCTCTTTGAGGAGCGTCGATTCATCGGCAGTCTCATTGGGCTTTGCGGCCAGCATTTCGACCACGCTATCGACTTTTTTCCCCGCCCTTGAGCGTATTTGAAAGAGGTTGTCTGTCCGGGCAAATTCCGTAAGGACATCGGCCACATAGCGAGCCACGGTGGCATCGTTGATGCCTAGCTGCCAGAAGCTCTGACGGACCACGTTGAGAAAGAAGCTCTGGAGCTTATTGTCCGAAGGTTTCTTATCCATGGCGCACATGAATAATAACAAAGTTGCCTGAGCTTGAAAAGTTTCTGTCACAACGAAGATGGCAATTCGGCAACCGACCATCACCACAATCTTTTTATTCCCAAAATAGCCTAGTGGATGCTAGCGGAGGGAATAGGCTAGTAAAACGTTGGAGCTCAATGGACCTGCTCTGGCGATTTTCTATGTCACATATATAATGGTGCCGCTTTCCGAAGGATTACAGGTCAACTTTTGGGAGGGAGCTATGGCAAGAGACCTCAAAGAGGATTTCTTCCGGCTCGACGGAGCATGGGCATCCTTCGAGCTGATGTCGATTCGCAAGCGTGAGGATTACTTGAAACCCTTTCGCGTCTTGCGCTGCAAGATCGACGACCAAGTAGACTTTCAAGGGCCTGAATCCGTTCGGAGCACAACCGAAGCGACAGTTTTGATCGAAATCTTTGGTGAGGAAGAGCTCGTCGCTGCCACCGGCGGAGGCCCGGTGCACGCCGTGGACAGCGCGATGCGTAAAATACTCGAAAAACATTACCCCCAGCTTTCGGAGGTCAAGCTACAAGAATTCGATGTCCGTCTGTTGCATCACGGAACTTTACGCGATGAAGAAGAAGGGGGCGCCGAGGCCCTGGTGCGGGTGCTGGCAATTTTCTCGGATGGCAGAGAAAGATGGGGTACCGTAGGCGTTGCGGCTGATATTTTGCAAGCCAGCGTCGAATGCATCATCGACGGGCTTGAATGGAAGCTGAGGGGAGAGCACAAACACTAATCGCCGTTCGGAGCATCAACAGCGTCGGCAGTCGCTAGCAAGATAGCTTTTCGTTATGCCAAAGGCTGAGCCGAGTTTGCGCAAAGCGGTAGGTAGGCATTTCTAACGTACTGAGAGAGCATCCGTTGCGTATTGAAAAAGGATCCATTTAACGCGATGGCTGAGCGCATCACCAGGGCAAACTTTTCTGGTTCTTTGTAAAACAGCGGCAAAATAACGCGTTGCAGTTTATCATAAAGTGATGCAGCTTCCGCCAACGAATCATTTTCGCCGCCGTGAGGCGCTTCGATGGACCAGCCTGTTACTCCTTCAATATGTCCTTCGATCCACCAGCCGTCGAGCACACTCAAGCTCGGCACACCATTGAGCGCGGCTTTCATCCCGCTCGTACCGGAAGCTTCCTGCGGCCTGAGTGGGGTGTTGAGCCACACATCTACACCAGCACAGATTAGCTTTCCCAATATCATATCGTAGTTTTCGAGGTAGACCACACGAACGTCATTCTCCAGAGCGGCTGCCGCTTCAAAAATCCTTCGAATAATTGCTTTGCCACCTTCGTCGCGCGGATGGGCCTTACCCGCATAGACCAATTGCAACGGGCCCACTCCCTGGGCAATCTTTTTGAGCCGTTCGACATCGGTGAAAAGTAGATCGCCCCGCTTATAGCCTGTTGCGCGGCGCGCGAAGCCTAGCGTAAAGGTTTTTTCGTCGAGTTGAATTCCCGTCAGCCAACGCACCTGCTGCAGCAAATCCCTCTTCGCCTGCGCATGTGCCTGGCGAATCTCGGAGAGCGGAATGCCCACAGCATAGCGAAGATAACAATTATCCCGCCGCCATGGCCCAATCAAGCGATCAAACAACGCGCAAAAGGGCGGCGACATCCATGCCACCGAGTGGACGCCGTTGGTAACGGCCTCTATGGGATAGGCTGGAAACATGGCGCGCGACACTTCACCGTGGCGCATCGACACCCCATTGGCAAAACCGGAAAGGCGCAGCGCCAATTCTGTCATGTTTAATTCGCCATCCAAGAGTTGCATTTGACTTAGCATCGTCGCGCATCCCTCGCCAAGGACTTTTTGCACTAGCGACGCCGGAAAACGGTCGTGACCGGCCGGCACGGGAGTATGGGTTGTAAATACGCATTGCTGTCGAACCGCCTCGACTTGGGCTTCCAGGAGATGGTCATCCATCGGTTGAAGACCAGCGCCATGTTCCAGAAGTGCAAGCGTGACGAATGCCGAGTGGCCTTCGTTCATGTGGAAAATGCGCGGCCCGCCGTGGCCGAGGGCGCGAAGCATTGCAACGCCGCCAAAACCCAACACAACTTCCTGGCAAAGGCGATAGTGTTCGTCGCCGCCATACAGATGGTTTGTCAGTACCCGGTCGCGGGCATCGTTCTCAGGAAGATTGGTATCCAAGAATAACACTGGCACGCTATGGCCGTTAAATCCTTGGAAGAGATATTGCCACGCGCACACCCGTACCTCGCGGCCTTCGATGGATATGGTTATTCGGGGAGATAGCGGCTTCAGGTAGTTTTCCGGTGACCACTCCGAATGACTCTCGATCTGGTTCCCCTGCGAATCCAGGCGCTGTTGAAAATATCCCTTACGGTGCAGAAGGGTGACCCCAATTATGGGAATACCGAGATCGGCTGCCGAACGGAGCATATCACCAGCCAGAATACCCAATCCTCCACTATAAGTCGGGATCTGGGAGTCGATGGCCACATCCATTGAAAAATAGGCGATATGACCTAACTCTAGGTAGGGAAGTGATTGATTCATTTTTTTGCGGGGATTTTCGCGCTGCAAAATGATTTGGACGATGAGGCAGTAGAGGGGAAGTCTCCGTTTTTTCTAGCTTCTATCAATCCTAGCACAGATTCCTGTTTCCATCAATTATTTATTATCGGCTTCTAAGAATTAGACGTTTGGCCGGCTCGATTGATTCGCCAAGTAAGGTACGATGGGCAAGAATTCAGTTCGCGGTATTTTGAAACGCTCGCCGTCGCTTCAACCCCGGGAAAACGTTACGACCTACGGTGGCGCAGGCTGAGCCGGGAGTGGCAAAAGAATAGGTCGTTGAAGCTAAGGCGCTCCAATCCCTCACAGCGAAGTAGGTTTTTTGGAGAGAGGCCTGCGAAATACGGATTCAACTTATGCAAAATGTCGCCCGGAGCGCGTCCCAGGAGTTGTGCTCGGCCAGGGTACGCAGGGCAATGATCGTCGGCGGCATCATGAGAAAGGTACCCGATTGCGACTGATTCAAGGCTATATCAGGCGCCAGCCATAGGCTTTCGGCGACTTCCTCAGAGGAGACGAGAGGGCTTTGATTCGCGGGCATCGCGGCCAAGTAGAACCGAGTATCGAAACGCACTTTGTGTTTCTCCGGCGTTATCCGGTGGAACAGATAAGTCAAGCGACTGAGATCACAAAATAAATCTTCTGTCTCTAACAGCTCGGGAAGGTTTAGACGTCCTTCCGACAGATGCTGGCGCTTTTTCGCCAATCGCTCCCAAACATTGGGTCCCGCGTCCGCGTTGTCTTGATCGACGAAAAAGTGTACCCCCGTTTCCTCGAAAAGCTCCCTTACAGCGGCCACCCAATAACCGAGCGCGACATCAGGGCTCATACCACCGCCGAGTTTCTCCTGTGCTTCCAACTGCGACAAACCTCGGCAGCGGGACAACATTCTTGCGGAATAATCCGCTTCTTCCATTCCGCCGCCGGGAAAAACAAAGTATCCACCGAGGAACTGCAATTGTTGGTGGCGCCGCGTCATAAGAACTTCAAACCCGCCTTGGGATTTTTCCCGCGCCACGATGATCGTCGAAGCCTTACTAGGAACAGCTACATCACTCATCCTTGCAACACTCCACAGGAGATGCCGGGCTCGCGATGGTTTTCACGGACGGATTGCCGATATGAATATGGGCGCCGGTGGCCGCCCCTGCCATAGCGCCTCTGAAAGCAATGAAGGGTATCCCGGCCTGACGTAGATAAGATAGCAGCGATCGACCTTCCTTACTGTCCGGGTGCAACGCCACGTCCATGGCATTTCGATGATCGAATCTCAGGCGGTCATGCGTTGCGGTTTGGCCGAAAGCACTGATGGGCAAAGCGTGGCCAAAAGTCTGAGCAAAGAATTTCTCGATCTTAGGCGCATCCGCCAGCGACCAAAGCGCGCCACCATTAAAGCGGATGAACCCAGCGCTCTCACTATAGCCACCCACTCCTAACCGGGGCAAAGCCAGCAGTGCATCCCTCATGGTCGCCTCAGTGATGGTGATGTCCGACTCGGCGATCCAACGCTTATCCTCATCCACTCGAACCATCGCTTCCCCTAGCGCGCGCTCGGTCTGGTTCAGTTCGGCGCGTGCAATCAGACCCTGGCGGTAAAGTTCCTTCCGACGCTCGTACTCCTCGCTGAGCTTTTTCCTCTCTTCTTCGTGCAGGGCCAAGAGTTTCACAGCGCTGGCCCGTGATTCTTTCATTTTTTCGATGACGTCGGCGCGGAGTCGTTCAAGTTCCGCTGCTGCCGGAGTCATCTGCCGCGGCGATCGAGCGGGTGGTCTTTTCTGATTTTCTTGCGCAGTCCCGGATGGCGGAAAGGCCAAGGCTAAACAAAACAGCAGTGCTAAAATCAGGTAGGAACGAAATACCATTCTTCGCCGGCTCTTTAGGAGTTCGTCCCATCAAGTCTAAGAGTTAACGCAATTACGGTCAAGGAGCGAATCAGAGCGTAGGACTCTTTACCAGAGTTAAATCCAGGGACATAAGAGCGATTGCTGCAACAGTTTGGAAAAATTAAAGCCGGGTATGGGATGCTGAACTTCCCGGCTTTATCGGCACAGCTCGGGTTAGTGGCACAGGAATCTGCGAACAGACCTATGAATTATACCGACGCCAATAGCCCTCTTTGTACCAGAGATTTCGCGAGTCCGACTTTGTAGACGTTGTCCTTCATTGGGCGAGCGCCTTCGAGGGCGATTTCCGCGGCCTTTTGAGCGGCTGCCTCGTCGATTTTTTTACCGCGCAGAAAATCCTCCGCTTTGGGCACGCGCCATGGAGTCGGTGCCACACCGCCGAGGACTACCCGGGCATCGCGCGCCACGCCACTATTGCTCTGAACAATGGTCGCGACACTCACGATGGCATGATCCCAGGCGAGCCGCTCGCGAACTTTGTGGTAGAAGCCTTTACTGCCGGCTTTAGGATAGGGAACAAAAATCTCTGTGACGATATCGCCGGGTTTAAGAATGTTTTCATGTTTAAAATCTACTTGAGGCAACACGAAAAATTTTTCCAGTGGCAAAACTCTTTCCCGCGATGCGTTGACAATTTTGATCTGCGCATCGAGCGCAACCAGAACGGGGGCAAGATCCGATAGATGAACGATAAAGCTCGGGCCGCCTCCCAAAATCGCGTGGTAGCGGCTATCGCCGGAAAGTGAATTGCAGACCCGCCCGCCTTTTCTGAGACAGT
>Ga0209684_1000029_pt1 | contig 25551 bp, 16 predicted proteins | sample PanSoiPlot6MoBio_FD_188322 | JGI IMG/M metagenome (GOLD analysis project Ga0209684, IMG submission 188322) | Tropical forest soil microbial communities from Panama analyzed to predict greenhouse gas emissions - Panama Soil Plot 6 MoBio (SPAdes)... | ecosystem: Environmental > Terrestrial > Soil...
GAGTCCCTGCGGATCTTCGAACCCTGGTCGTCGTTCCGACTCTACTAACAGACACTGCGCAGGTTGCCGAACAGATTGAGCGCTTGGAAGTACATTACTTGGCAAATTCTGAAGGCGATCTTAATTTCGCGCTCCTTTCTGACTGGACAGATGCGCCTTTGGCGACGATGCCGGAAGACGACAAATTACTGAAAGCGGCCCTCGACGGCATCGCGCGGTTAAACCGCCGCCATGGGTCTGCGCCAAACGGAAGCCCGCGATTTCTCCTTTTTCACCGCCGGCGCGGCTGGAATGAGAGCGAGGGGAAGTGGATTGGCTGGGAACGCAAGCGAGGGAAAATACACGAACTGAATCGCCTGCTGCGCGGTGCCACGGATACCACCTTTGTTCCAACAGGCAGTGTAGTCCCTGCCAAAGTTCGTTATGTCATCACATTGGATGCCGACACACAGTTGCCAAGAGGGTCCGCCGCTCGATTGGTCGGTACCTTGGCCCATCCGCTGAACCGGCCCAGGTTTGATCCTGGCCTAGGCCGAGTCGTTGAAGGGTACGCCTTGCTTCAGCCCCGAGTCACCCCGACATTGCCAACTGATCGCGAAGGATCTCTTTTCCAGCGTATCTTCGCTGGTCCCGGCGGCATCGATCCGTACGCCTCTGCCATATCTGACGTTTACCAGGACCTTTTCGGTGAAGGATCATATATTGGCAAAGGGATCTACGATATAGACGCCTTCGAGGAAGCCCTCGCCGGGCGCGTTCCGGAGAATGCCTTGTTGAGTCATGATCTATTCGAAGGCATCTTCGCGCGTGCCGGACTGGTTACGGACATTGAGTTCTTCGATGATTTTCCCTCGCAATACACGGTCGCCAAGGCGCGCCAACATCGCTGGGCTCGCGGTGACTGGCAGTTGTTACCTTGGATCATCGGACGCCCACGCGATGCGAGCGGTGATCGAATCCGCACCAAGATTCCCGCGATCAGCCGTTGGAAGATGCTTGATAATCTACGCCGCACTCTTTCTGCTCCAAGCGCCTTCCTTACCCTTGTTGGGGGCTGGACAATACCGGTTGCTCGACCGGTGGTCTGGACGATATTCGTATTGACGACCATCGCCTTGCCACCGCTTTTGCCTGTTCTTAGCGGGATGATGCCGCGGCGCCGCGGGATTTCAAAGCGCAGTCATTTGCGGGCCGTTGCCACCGACTTGCTCCTTGCCATGTCCCAGATATCACTAACGGTAACCTTCCTTGCCCACCAGGCATGGTTGATGACTGACGCGATCATGCGGACTCTCTTCCGTGTCTATGTATCACGCCGGAAGCTGCTCGAATGGATTACCGCCGCACAGGCGAAATCCAATTTCGACAACACCTTGGGCAGCGTCTGTAATTTGATGGCCGGAGCGCTGGCGCTGGCCGCTACCGTGGGCATTCTTGTTTATGTGGGTGGACACGCAGGCGCTCGGTGGCTTGCTGTGCCGTTCGTTATTCTCTGGTCGTTGTCGCCTGTCGTAGCGTATTGGATCAGTCTCCCTCCGCCTGCCTCAGGGATTCAGCCTCTTTCGCTGGACAATGCGCGAATATTCCGCTCGACCGCACGCCGCACCTGGCGCTTCTTCGAAACCTTTGTCAGCGCTGAAGACCACGCACTTCCTCCAGATAATTTTCAGGAACAACCTCACCCGGTGGTAACCCACCGCACGTCGCCCACCAACCTCGGACTCTATCTCTTATCTACAGTCGCGGCGCATGATTTTGGCTGGCTCGGCACTGTCTCGGCAACTGAGCGGCTGGAAGCCACCCTCCGAACAATGAGCGGCCTGGAGCGTTTCCGTGGTCATTTCTATAACTGGTATGACACACGCGACCGACGTCCACTCGATCCGAAATATATTTCCTCAGTCGACAGTGGAAATTTGGCGGGCCATCTCATCGCGCTTGGACAAGCGTGCCAAGAGATAATCGACCGGCCTTTGCTGGGTCCACAGGTACTCGCCGGCATTGGCGACACCATTCTTCTGGTGCGCGCCTCGGCTCAATCCATCGCCAACGATCGCCGCACACAAACCGTCACGCGCGCACATCTAGACGAAGCACTCAATGCCCTGACCGAGGCGCTCAGTCCGGTTCCGGTGGCGCCGTCGGAGTGGGTGCTGCGCCTCACTGAACTCGAGGTTCGGGCGAATACCGTAATGGACATTGCGCGCGCCCTGACTTCGGAACGGGGCGACAGCGCCGACGCGGAGTTGGTCGCGTGGGCAGCGATGGTGCATGCCGGCATTGAAAGTCACTTGCGCGATCTCGATATCGCGTTTCCCTGGGCAAGGCTTGTCTTTGGGAGTACCGTTCCTCATCGAGACACAACTTCGGAGCATGCGTTGGATTCAGAGGTGATCACGCGTTTTTTTCTATCGTTCCCCACCCAGGGCGAGACGCCGGCACACAGTGCAAACGCAATACGCGCTCTCACTGCCTTCCGCGCGCGTTTGGCTGCCGAGAGCCCAACCGAAAGGGATACCCTCACGCGAATCGATGCCATTATCGAGAGTCTCCAAGATTCCGCTGCAGCCTCGCGTTCGTTGACAAGACGCCTTTCGCATCTCGTCCAGCTCACCAAGACGATGTTCGATGAGATGGAGTTTGGCTTTCTTTTCGATCCAACACGCAAACTCTTCTCAATCGGCTACCGTGTTACTGACAATAGCCTGGATCCTAGTTGTTACGATCTACTGGCATCTGAGGCCCGGCTTACAAGTTTCATCGCTATTGCTAAAGGCGATGTCCCATCGTCCCATTGGTTTCATCTCGGTCGCGCCTTGACGCCGGTGGACCGTGGATCCGCCCTAGTCTCCTGGTCCGGATCTATGTTCGAGTACCTCATGCCCGAACTCGTGATGCGCACGCCGTCCGCGAGTCTATTGGGACAAACTTGTGAACTAATCGTCCGCCGTCAGCAAAAATACGGAGCCGAGCGCGGCGTGCCGTGGGGAGTCTCAGAATCGGCTTACAATGCGCGCGATATGGATCTGACCTATCAGTATTCGAGCTTTGGCGTGCCGGGCCTGGGCCTCAAACGCGGGCTGAGCGAAGACGTCGTCATCGCCCCCTATGCGACGGCGCTGGCAGCAATGATTGACCCCGAATCTGCAGCCCAAAACTTCGTGCGTCTTAACGCGGCCGGCGCGAGCGGCCGCTATGGTTTTTACGAGGCGCTCGATTACACGGCCACTCGGGTTCCCGAAGATCAGCGCGTCGCCGTCGTGCAGGCGTATATGGCGCATCACCAAGGGATGTCACTGGTGGCGCTGGCCAATGTCCTTTACGCCGGCGTCATGCGCGCACGCTTTCACGCCGACCCGCGCATGCAAGCCACTGAGCTCTTGCTCCAGGAACGCACGCCACGGGACGTGTTGGTGACCCGGCCCAGGGTCGAGGAGGTGCGGGCGGCGGGCAACGTCCACGATCTCGTTCCCCCTATTATTCGTCGCTTCACCTCAGCACACAATCCGACTCCCAGCATTGAACTGCTCTCCAACGGCCGATACACAGTGATGGTTACGACAGCAGGCTCTGGATATAGCCGTTGGTGCAATCTGGCGGTCACACGGTGGCGGGAGGACCGCACGTGCGATGCGTGGGGAACGTATGTTTTCCTGCGTGACGTACACACTGGCCAGGTGTGGTCGGCAGGTTACCAACCAAGCGGGACTGAGCCGGACAGTTATGAGGTAGCTTTCTCCGAAGATCATGTGGAGATCCGGCGGCGCGACGGCTCCCTCGCGACCATCCTTGAAATTGTGGTTTCGCCGGCGCACGACGCCGAGCTGCGCCAGGTCTCTATCACCAATTTCGGTGCGCGGTCCCGGGAAATCGAGCTCACCTCATATGCCGAAATTGTCCTGGCAACACCGGCAGCCGACGCGGCTCATCCGGCTTTTTCTAACTTGTTTGTGCAAACGGAACTGGTTCCCGGGTTGGACACTTTGCTCGCGACACGACGCCCACGCTCGCAGGCTGAGACCCAGGTTTGGGCGGCGCATGTGGTAGTCGTGGACGGCGAAACTGTCGGCGAAGTGCAATATGAGACTGACCGCGCCCGATTTCTCGGCCGCGGGCGCGGTATCCGGACGCCCGCGTCGGTTATCGATGGTCTGCCACTGTCCAACACGATTGGCGCCGTGCTCGATCCAATCTTCAGCCTTCGACGCCGGGTACGGCTTGCGCCAGGCGCGACTGCGAGAGTCACGTTTTCAACCCTGGTCGCGCCGTCGCGTGAGGAGGCGTTAGCCCTGGCCGACGAGTATCACGATTCGACCGTATTCGATCGCGCAACCACGCTGGCCTGGACCCATGCCCAAGTCCAGCTGCATCATCTGAACATTGATCTCGACGAAGCTTACCTCTTTCAGGACCTTGCTGGCCAAATTCTGTACTCGGACCCGGTACTACGCCCGTCCGCTGGCGTGCTCGCGCATAATACCTTGGGACCTTCGTCGCTCTGGCGACACGGAATTTCCGGTGATTTGCCGATTGTTCTCGTGCGAATCGATGAATCGGAGGATCAAGGAATTGTCCGGCAACTCCTGCGCGCCCACGAATACTGGTACATGAAGCGCCTAGAGGTCGATCTCGTGATCGTCAACGAGCAAGCTCCGTCCTACGATCAAGATCTTCAGGCTTCGTTGGAGGCCCTGGTTAGGACCAGCCGATCGCGTTTACGCCATGACGGGGATGAGCCGCCTGGCAAGGTGTTTATTCTACACGGAGATCTGATCTCAGCGGCGGATCGCACTCTGCTTCAGACGGCTGCCCGCGTTGTGCTTCTGAGCCGTCATGGCACCCTAGCCGAACAGATTGTCCGGCAGCGCTCCCAAGGCACCGTGAACCCACCGCAAACGCGTCTCTCTCCCGTGAAATCGTCTTTGGCTGTGGTACCGCCACGGCCCGATCTGGAGTTCTTCAATGGCCTTGGCGGCTTCACTGTGGATGGCCGCGAGTACGTGACGTTTCTCGGCGAGGGACAGTGGACACCCGCGCCGTGGATTAACGTAATCGCAAATCCTTTCTTCGGTTTTCAAGTTTCTGAGTCGGGTTCCGGTTACACTTGGTCGCTCAACAGCCATGAGAACCAGCTCACTCCATGGTCCAATGACCCGGTCAGCGACCCACCGGGTGAGACAATATACGTCCGCGATGAAGACACTGGCGAACTGTGGGCTCCGACAGTGCTGCCGATCCGCGAGGAGGCTTGGCCCTATATGGCGCGGCACGGCCAGGGCTACAGCAGTTTCGAGCATGCATCACATGGAATCTCCCTTACCCTTCTGCAGTTCGTGCCTCTTGAAGACCCGATCAAGATTTCCCGACTCACTATCGAGAATCAGTCCAACCGATCCAGGCGTCTTTCAGTGACGGCGTATGTCGAGTGGGCGCTCGGCGCCTCACGGAATGTCTCGGCGCCATACATCGTCACCGAAGTCGACACGGAAACGAAAGTAATGCTCGGACGCAATCCCTGGAACAGCGAATTCGGTGACCGTGTGGCTTTTGCCGACCTGGGAGGGCGCCAGACCGCATGGACAGGGGACCGAACGGAGTTTCTTGGCCGCAACGGCACTCTCGATCATCCCGCAGCTCTCGAAAGCGGCGAACAACTCTCGGGCAAGGTCGGCGCCGGTCTCGACCCCTGCGCGGCCCTTCAGACGAGGATAGAGTTGCGTGCGGGTGACCGTGCCGAGATCGTTTTCTTCCTGGGAGAGGAAGCGAGCAGGGAAAAAGCAATGTCGTTGATTGCGCGCTACCGCACGGTTGATCTCGATGCGACCCTGCATACGATCAAAGAGCATTGGGATAACGTCCTTGCAGGGGTTCAGGTGGCCACCCCTGATCGGGCCATGAATTTCATGCTTAATCGCTGGCTGCTCTATCAAACGCTTAGCTGCCGTGTCTGGGCGCGGGCGGGGTTTTATCAGGCGGGCGGGGCTTTTGGCTTTCGCGATCAACTCCAAGACGCGATGGCGCTCACAGTGGCGGAGCGAAAGGTGGCGCGTGAGCAATTACTTCGAGCTGCCGCACGTCAGTTCGTTGAGGGCGACGTTCAGCATTGGTGGCATCCGCCGTCGGGCCGCGGCGTTCGCACTCGTATCTCCGACGATCTTTTATGGCTGCCCTACGCGGTCATTCACTATCTTGAAGTCACAGGAGATGCAGGTCTCCTCGATGAAGTCGTTCCGTTTCTCGAAGGAGCCCCGCTCGCCGCCGGGCAAGACGAGTCGTATTTCGAGCCTCGTAAGTCCGAACAAAGCGCTACTTTGTTTGACCACTGCGCACGAGCACTCGACCGCAGTCTCGGCGTCGGAAGCCACGGCCTTCCACTGATGGGCACGGGAGACTGGAACGACGGAATGAACCGGGTCGGTGTTGGTGGGAAAGGCGAGAGCGTCTGGCTCGGTTGGTTTCTGCACACGATACTCTGGGAGTTTGCCCGGCTAGCCGATGCGCGCGGCGATCACGAACACGCCGAAACATGGCGGCTGCACGTTAGTTCGCTCAAAGCATCGCTTGAACGCGAGGCTTGGGATGGCGAGTGGTATCGACGCGCCTATTTTGACGACGGAACACCGCTCGGTTCCTCCACAAATACCGAATGTCGCATCGATTCGATCGCTCAGTCCTGGGGAGTCCTATCTGGGGCCGCCGAGCCCGCACGCGGAGCGCGCGGCATGGCAGCGGTTGATAAATACCTCGTAACTCGGGGGGATAATCTCGTGCTCCTCTTTACGCCACCCTTTGATCGTGGGAGCCTAGACCCGGGCTACATCAAAGGGTATCTGCCTGGGGTGCGTGAAAACGGCGCTCAATACACCCATGCGGCGATCTGGTCCGTCCTCGCGTTCGCCGCTCTCGGCGACGGTGACAAAGCCGGCGAACTGTTCGCGATGTTGAACCCGATCAATCACGCAAATACCCGCGCCGGCGTTTCCCGTTACAAAGTCGAGCCCTACGTCATGGCCGCGGACATTTATGCCGCAGCACCGCACGTCGGTCGCGGCGGATGGACGTGGTATACCGGCTCGGCCGGATGGATGTATCGCGCCGGTGTCGAATGGGTCTTAGGTTTTCGTGTGCGAGGTACGAAGCTTTATTTCGATCCTTGTATCCCGCGCGCGTGGCGGAACTTTGAAATCACGTTCCGTTACCATTCATCGCGCTATGAAATCGTCGTCGAGAACCCCGACGGCGTCGCACGAGGAGTGACGTCTGTTGAATTCGATGGTGCGCCGCTTGTAGGCAGCAGGTATATCCAGCTTGCCGATGATGGCGCAACGCATCGCGTACGCGTTATCATCGGAAGCGAAAACCTCTCACTTGCGCTCCATGCTGCGATACGCCGATGAGGACGAGAGCAACAGTGACACTCTTGAGCCGCCTTAGAAATCGCTGGCGCTGAAGGCAGACTCCGGGGATAGCACAACTCTCATAATGAGGTCGGCCCTTCATGCACCGGGCCCGAACCACGTACAGCGCGCATCGCCAACATCTTGGAGGCGAATCAGCCAAATGGTAGGTTGAGTCAAAATGACCGCAAGCACCACATCAGTGAACGAATACTCGGCACATGAGGCGTTGGTCCGTAGCTACTTCCACGACGTGCTTGACCAAGGAAAGGTGCAACTCATCAACGAGATCTTTCACCCCCAGTGCGTAATGCATCGCCCCGGAGGAACAGTCGTGGGAATCGACAGCGTTAAGGACGTGGCGAACCGAACGAAGGAAACCTTTGCGCAATTTGAAACAAAAATACACGACATTTTTGGTTCGGCGGACCGCTTGGTCGCGCGGCTATCTCACAGTGGAGTTGGACGCGGCATGTGGAGCTCTCGTTTTGGCAACTACGATGTCACCGGCAAAGCGGTGACTTGGGACGCCATGGCGATTTTTCGCTTCGAAGACCAGAAGATCATCGAGGAGTGGGTCAATCGAGACGAATTGGGAATGATTTTACAGTTCGGGCTGCTCGAAACATCTAAAAAACCGTAACACGTGAAGGAATTGTCTAAGCTTCACCGCGACTTGCCCAGAGCAAAGTAAGGCCGCTTCGTGCTATGCCCTTTGCCCTTAGTGACGGCTTCAAGCTTGCGCGCCAGTAGTCGTGTGGCGTAGGATGAAATATTTCATCTAATCTTTCGCAGGAGTCAAACATGGCAGACCAATCCAAACCGGAAGTCGTCGCGATCCGTACCGGCGTTGGCATCGACTCACGCCAGAAGATTCCCTATTTCGTCGGCGTTTCAGAGGCGACCACGGGGGCTCGGGGCCTTTCTTTGCAATACGTGATCATTCCTCCGGGCGGGGCCGCAGTCCCTCACTCCACCAGGGTTATGAAACGGCGATATACGTGCTGTCAGGCCGCGTCGAGACGACGTATGGGTCAGGGTTACGCAAAAGCGTCGTAAGCGGTCCCGGCGAATTTTTGTACATCGCGCCGGATGTTCCTCATCAAGCGCGTAACTTGAGCGATACCGAGCCTGCGGTCGGGATTGTCGCCAGGAACGACGCCAATGAACAAGAACGAGTCATCCCCTACGATCCAAGCACCGATCAAGCAAACTCTAAGTAAGTAATCAAGCGGGAGGTTCGCTTATGGTAATTCTGCACGTGACTATTCAGGTAAAACCCGAGCATCGCTCCGATTTCTTGGAAGTTGTCCGTCATGATGCCGAGCATTCGGAGAAGGACGAGCCCGGCTGTCTACGCTTTGATGTAATTCAAGATCGGGACGACCCGAACCGTTTCTACTTTTACGAGGTATACCGGGACGAGGCAGCGCTTGAGGCGCATCGGCAGACGTCTCACTTCAAACTGTACGCCGAGAAAAGCCAACCCTGGCTCGCGGCTCCGCCAGAACGCCGCTTCGGCAAGAACCTGATCCCTTCCGACGCGGCTTGGCGTTGACTGCGGCATAGTCTTTCACTGCAATTCACCTTTTCGAGCCCGCGCTAGTGAGCCTTTTGTAAAACCTCTCCTTTTCCAGTTCGTCAATGACACTCTCATCGGCAAACTGGCTAAGGTTTACCTCTCCCTTTATTTCAGCGCCCTGGCGAACCAGCTCAAGGGCATCATTCACGCCGCTACGATCCAGCCGCGGCGGAAAGGAAAATTTTGGTCCGTAAAAGGCCAGCGTTTCCTCCAGAATAGTCTGATCCTTTTGCTTGAGGCGATGGGCAGAGAATGAGAAGTTTCGCGAGCATATGGTACACGGACCTGAGTCCTCGCAAGCGCGAGCAAAAAAGCGTCACAAGTCCCCCCTCTTAGGTCTCCCCCGTCGCGGGGGAGAGAAGAGAGGGGGGAGCGCTAGTAGCGTAAACAGCGATTCGTGAATGATAGAGCTGTCAGCGGCAGTTATCCCATCGGCCGGGAATATTTTTCCCGCAGTTTGGCGTAGCGCTCGCCGCCTTCGCGACACGCTTTGACCATGTCTTCAGGCATGACGTTGTAGGGTGGCCGGATCGGCCCCGGCTTGCAGTAGCCGGAGGCGCCCATCAGGACCTTTTCCAACTGGATATTGTAAGATGCGAAGACTTCCTGTGATCCGACAATGGCGTGATGCGGTTCGTTGGCCCAGGCGATGTCATCCGCCACCGTCTTTGCCTGCTGCGCGTCACGCGCAGCTAACGCTTTCATAAGCGCCAGAGCAACCTGCGGTCCAACCGACGGGATCCAGCAAGTGTTCGCTGTCTCCGGCGAGATTTGTGCGAATTCGTAGGCGAGACCCACCGGTGGAACGAAATTGACTTTTCCTTTCGACGCCGCAACGGATTGTTTGAGGATCGCTTTGCTAGAAAACTTTGCCGACATAATGGTGGGAGCCTTTTGCGCGACGCCGGCCCAGAAGTCCACGCCGAAGTCGAACCTGAAGGCGCGCGGGTTGGCATAAACCATAACAGGAAAATCTGGAAACGTTTGGGCAACGTCAGCATAGAATTTTACCGCCATGTCCAAAGTAGGCGGTTGCCACATGGGAATTCCAAGCAGCGTTCCCGTGGCGCCCCGCTCTTTGACAAAGCGAATGCGCCGCGCGACTTCATGTCCTCCCAGAGCCGTCGTGCCGACAAAAGTGGGTATGCGACCACGGACGGTCTTCAATAGACAATCCACAAATGCTTCAAAGTCGCTGTCGGAGGTGGTAGCGCATTCTCCCATGGTCCCCAGCGCCATGATGCCAGTGGCGCCGTCGCGCACCAGGCTTTCCGCCAGACGAGCAGTCTCGTCCAGATCCACCGTGTTTACAGCATCCAACCGCTCGGCGCCTTCCTTGGCCGGCGTCGGCATAATCGCTAATGCACCTCGCAAATCGTTAGCGCTAATCATACTTTCCTCCTTTGAATGATTCGTTACAGACAACTTGTCGCGAGAACAATTGGCCTTCCAACATTTACGCCTGTCTCTAACATGTCTCCTTAGAGTCATCAATCGTATTGAGATGCGACGGTCGGGCAAAATGCTTCTTAGTGACCGAAACTGGGCCGCTGCCCGCGAAATCCACGCATGGACATTCTCTCTGGATCGCGGTAAGAGGTTGCTGCTGAAAGCTGGACTATTCCGGGGGAGGAATTATGAAAATTTCATGGCGATCTCTTTTTCTTGTTGGGTTGCTGTTGCCTTTCGTGGTTCGCTTGGATGTTCACGCCCAGGAAAAGATCAGACTCTCTCACAGCGCCCTGGAGAGCAGCAACGCCGTCTGGTACTTGGCTCAGGATCGCGGTTTGTACAAAAAGAACGGGCTGGACGCGGACTTGCTCTTCATCCCCAGCACCACTACCAGCGTCTCCAGTCTGGTCGCCGGCGATGTGCAGGTAGCCAACGCTTCCGGCGGAGGTGTAGCTAGCGCAGTGGTAGCCGGGGCCGATCTCGTGATGGTTGCGTGTTATGTTAATTCGCTTCCGTATGAACTGGTCGTTCACGAGTCGGTCAAATCCGCCGAAGAACTGAAAGGGAAAAGTATCGGCATCAGCCGACTCGGCAGTGCGTCCGACGTGGCGGCGCGCGCTTTGATCAGAGGATTGGGGTTGGAACCCGATAAGCAAGTTCCGATCTTGCAGGTCGGCGGTCCGGCAGAAAGAGCGGGAGCGTTTCGCGTCGGTAGAATAGTTGGCTTCCCCTCCCCGCCCGGGATGGTTCACTTGGCGAAGGGCATGCCCCTGAGGATCCTTATTAGCACAATCGATTTTCAGAAACGGTTTGATTTTCCGTACATCTGTGCCACCACCACCAAGGGCTATCTTTCACGGCGGCGGGAAGCGTTGAAAAAAGTTGTGATGGCACACATCGAGGCGATCCAATTTTTTAAGACTCACAAGGAAGAAAGCAAAAAACTCCTTTCTAAATATAGCAGAATAACCAACGAGGCCTATCTGGAGGACGCTTATAACGCGAGCGCCAAACTCTTTGAGCAGGTGCCGCTGGTGACGCGGCCCGGCACGGAGACTCAAATCAAAGAAGCCGTGAGCCGCAAGCCCGGCGCGCAACTTCGCTTCGAAGATATAGTCGATGAAAGCATCGTGCGTGAGTTGGAAAAAAGCGGCTTTATCGAGAAAGTGTATAAACAGTAGATTATGCGTCTTGTAGGTTTAGTGTAAGAGGGAGAAGCGAGACCAGTATCTGCAACCAGAAGAAACCGTCGTTCCAGTATGGAATGCTGGAATCCAGGCTGACATGGATGTCTCCTGGCGCATCCTGCGGTGCCGACAATCCATGCCGGCATGACGAAAATCTCCTTTTCCATGTTCTGTGGGCGAGATTATGAATCACTCCGTGGTTTAGCTTCCTCAATCCCGCATGAAAATTAGTTCATGATAAAGCTTCACCAAACGCTGCTTACAGTGGTTTGCGGCCGATCTCGCGCAGCAACCTTTCCCACCGGGAAAATTCTTTATCGTATTGGGTCGTGGACATGCCGCTTTCGGGATACCAAAGCTTGAAACTGACCGGCTTGAACGGGCTTCCATATTCCAGATCGCCAAGAATTTTTTGCGCCTCGGGACTGAAAAGAAAATCCGCCAACAGCACAGCCGCGTGTGGATGCGGGGCTTGAGCGACCAAGGCCACTCCCCCGGCGTTCGTCGGGACAACTTCCATAGCTACCCAATCGATGGGCGCGCCCTTGGCCTTAGATTCCATGGCATGGTCGCGGAAAATCGTCGGTGAGATACCGACTTCTCCGGAGATCACCAGGTCAGCCATCGCCCGCCCGGAAATCGAGTGCAGCGTAATGTCCTGAGCCTTCAATTTCTTGACGAACTCTTCTCCCTTGTGTTTGACCATAGAGCCAATCGTCCGGGTTCCCGTATCGCTGGTGGCGAATCCCATTTTCCCTTTCAGCTCTGGCTTCAAGAGATCGGCGTAGCTCTTGGGAACCGCAGCTGCCGGGATAACATTCGTATTGTAACCAACCCCCATGTAGGTCTCACGATCGATGGCCCAATAAAAAAGTCCCCGGTCAGCTTTCTCTTTGGCATGCGCCGGATACTTACCTAGATGAGGAGACGTGTAGGGCACCAAAATCTTATTCTCGCGCATGTATCGCAAAACCGGCAAAGTCGTTTCTATCGCATCGGCCAGAAAATGCTTAGCCTCGGCCTCCGCGACAATCTTGGTCATCAAATCGTTGCTGGTGCCGCGATAGGGCTCGATCTTGACCCCCGGGTACTTGGTCTCGAATCCTTTCGCGAGCTCTTTGTAAGAACTGCCCGCGAGCGACGTATACCAAACGACTTTACCTTCAGTCTTGGCACCGGTAAGCAAGCGTTGTTCGCGGTCGGCTCCGGTGTAAGCCGCTAGCTCGGCGAGAGAAGCCGGCTTCTTGCTTTGTCCCAGGGCTATGCCTCCGACTTGAAGGAACACAAACAATGTCAGAATAAAGAGCCTAGCTTTGTTGCATCGGTTAACCATAGTGCTCTCAGATGCTTTTATGTTCGCTCGGGTGCCGCCCGATTCTGAAACGCAAGCGCGTTACTAGCCGTGTTTTGCGCGGCGATCCTTTCGCCGAGTGCTTATTCTCTCAGATAAATTTTTCGCGCCGCCCGCAAGTGGGCAAAGGCCTCGGCCTTTTTTCCCAAAGAATCGAGCAAAAGACCGAGATTGTAGTGCGCGTCGGCAAAGGAGGCGTCGAGCTTGACCGCTTCACGATAGGCGCTCATGGCGTCTTGGGGGCGTTTGCAATCTTCCATTAAAACACCAAGATTAAAGTGCGGCGCCGGATCTTCCGGGTCGCTCTCCACTGCCGCCCGATAGTGCGCTTCGGCTTTCGTTAGATCCTGCGCGTCGTGGTACAGTTTACCCAAATTGAGATGCGCGTCAGCCCTTTTTGGGTCAAGGGCCAGCGCCATATGATAGGCCCGTTGCGCTTCCGTCGTCGAGCTAGCTTCCAGCTCGACCCCCAGATTGAACCAGTGTTCCGCCGTGAGTTTCTTGCCGTTAGGCTTCGGCGCCGAAACTGGTAACTTGACCTTTTGCACCACGCTCCGGGTATCAAAGTTAAAAAGGAACTGTCCCGAGTCAGGCTGCCAGCGCGCTTTTCCGTCCCATGCGACGACGCGGCGACCATCGGCATAAATTTTGAGGCTGGAGAGATGTTGGACATTGGGAAGCTGGCGCTTCAAGGAAGAAAGCATGCTGACAATTCTCTTTGGCGGGACGCGAGAATCCAGCAGGCCCTTGGCGGTCTTTAAGAAAAGCACGTCTTGAAAGGTAAAGCGGAGTGATTTCTTTTCGCCTCGTCCCGGCGCAACAAAACCCGCGCGCACAAAGGAACGGATGCGACGATCGGGAAGATTCAGAATTTTCGCCACCTCGCCGGTGGAGAAAAGTTTCATTTTTTGGCGGACTGAGCCCTCTTCTTGACTTTTTCAGGCTCGGTTGATTTGGCCCGCACTGCAGGCTTCTTCTCTTTGGTGAATTTCTTTCCCAGGCTCTCTTTGAGCGCGTCCATCAAATCGATCACCTGGGCGCGCTGTACTTGCGGCTCTACGATGGTAATTTCCTTACCCTCTGCTTTAGTGTTCACCAGTTCCAGCACGCGCTGGCGGTACTCGTCTTCGTACTGCTCGGGGTTGAACTGCTCGTTCGATAATTCATCGATCAAGCGCAGCGCGAGGTTAGTCTCGGCCCCGGTGATCTTGGCCGATTCGCCTTTGGAGATCTCATCGAAGTTGCGCACCTCGTCGGCAAAATACATGGTGTGCAGCATGAGCCCTTTTTGCGCGGCGCGCACGAGCACCAGATTCTCTTTGCCGCGCAAGACGAATTTAGCCAGGGCGACCTTATCCGCCTGCGTCATGGCATCGGCCAACAATCGATAGGCCTTTTCGCCGCCCTTGTCGGGACCAAGATAATAGCTTTTTTCAAAATAGATCGGATCGACCTTCGACAGGGGAACGAATTCGGAAATTTCAATGGCTTTGGACGCTTCACCTTCGAGCGCCTTGAGCTCATCGTCGTTAACGGTGACGTATTGATCCTTGGCGAATTCGTAACCTCTCACCAACCCGTCGCGCTCAACCACCTCGTTGCAGACCGGGCAAAAGCGCTGCTGGCGGATGCGATTGCCACATTTCGCATGGAGCATATTAAAGGCGACCGACTGGGAGGATGCGGCCGGATACAATTTCACCGGAATGGAGACCAGACCAAAAGAAATCGTGCCGGAGCCGATCGAATGTGGGGGCATGGAAGTTCCTCCTTGACTCTAGTTCAACGGCCCAATGTCAAAGTGCGCAACGCGCATCCTGAGCTTCGAAGGATCTGTCACTGGGAAAGAAGAGATCCTTCACTGCTCTCAGGACAACCTTTGAACCTTGAACTCCGCCATTGTCAGAGCCTGGCGATTTGAAACCATAATAGACCATGCGATATCTTTCAACAAGATGAAATCTACCTCCAAGCTCGACCTCTACAGAAAAAAGCGCGATCCCGGGCGTACGCCTGAACCCTTCGGCAGTGGCCGCGCGGCCCCAGGTTCGCGCTTCGTCATACAGAAGCATGGCGCCCGCAGGCTCCACTACGATCTGCGGCTCGAAATGGACGGCGTGCTGAAAAGCTGGGCCGTCCCCAAGGGACCTTCGTTGCACCGTGAGGAGAAACGCCTCGCCGTGCATGTCGAAGACCATCCCGTCGAATACGCCGACTTTGAGGGCGTTATTCCGCCCGACAACTACGGAGCGGGCGCGGTGATCATCTGGGACCACGGCTACTACCGTTTGTTGAAAGCGGAAAATCCGCTGGATCAACTGGAACAAGGTAAGCTTGACGTGGAATTTTTTGGCCATAAGATGCGCGGCCTGTGGACGCTCGCGCGGATGGCCAAAACGGAAAAAGATTGGTTGCTGTTAAAAAAAGCCGATTCCTTTGTTGCTGACACGGAGCTAACCGAACGTTATCCTCAATCGGTAGTCTCCGGCCTCACATTGGAAGAAATGGCCGACCTGCCCACCAAACTTTCCCGGCTTCACGCGCATTTGGAAAAACTCAAAGCGCCCAGGCAGTCATTCTCCGCTCGCAACCAACCGCTGATGCTTGCGACCTTACAGGAGCGGCCTTTTTCGGGAGCCGAGTGGATTTTCGAGATTAAGTATGATGGCGTACGGGTGCTTGCGGAGCGGCACGGAGACGCTGTTGAAATGGTCGGGCGCAACGGAACGCTGATGACGAACCGTTATCCAGAATTGAGAGAGGCGCTCAAACGATTGCCCGTGAATCATTTTGTCATTGATGGCGAGATCATTGCCCTCAACGAGCACGGACAACCAAGTTTTCAGAAACTTCAAGCGCGCATGCATCTCACCGGCGATTATGACATCGAGCGCGCGGCGAGGGTGGTGCCCGTGGAAGGGGTTTTCTTCGATTGCCTTGCTCTCGAAGGACGCGATCTTCGTTCGCTTCCTTTGATCGAGCGCAAAGAATGCTTGAAGCAATTCCTTCCACCGTTGGGCCGGGCGCGCTACAGCGACCACATCGAGAAAGCTGGTGAAGCATTCTTTGACGCAGCCTCCGACCGGGGACTGGAAGGAATCGTGGCGAAAAAGATCCGGAGCCGGTACGTGGGCGGGCGCTCGCGGGATTGGATCAAGATCAAATGCCAACGCCGCCAGGAATTCGTCATCGGCGGCTACACCGATCCGCAAGGCGGGCGGAGCTATTTCGGCGCGCTCCATTTAGGAATCTATCGAGGCAAGAAATTGACCTATGTGTCGAAGGTTGGCACCGGGTTCGACAGCAAGGTGCTCAAGTCGGTTTGGGAAAAGATGCAGCCGCTCAAGCGCGCAACCTCGCCGTTCGAGGAAAAAAGTCCGACCGGTCGAGGCAATCACTGGGTCGACCCCAAGCTCGTTTGCGACGTGCGCTTCTCGGATTGGACCGACGACGACGGCATCCGTCACCCGGCTTTCCTCGGACTGCGAACGGACAAGAAACCCGAGGACTGCCTGAAAGACGAACCTGCGCCGTTGAGTCTTCCGGAACTGCCAATTGAGGCTCCGGTAGAAACCGTCCAGCAGAAGCAAGTGAAGTTTACCAATCTGAAAAAAATTTTCTGGCCTGAAGAAGGCTACACTAAGGGCGACTTGATCGATTACTACCGCACCATCGCTCCGCTTTTGCTCCCCTATCTAAAAGATCGCCCTGTGGTGCTCACCCGTTACCCCGATGGCATCGCGGGAAAATCGTTCTTTCAGAAAGATGCGCCTGAGTTTGTTCCGAGCTGGGTGCGGCGAGAAAAAATCTATTCCAAGGATACTGACCGCGACATCGGCTACATCATCGTAAACGACATCGAGACTCTCCTTTACGTCATAAATATGGGCACGATCCCGCTGCACCTGTGGAGCTCGCGCATCGATTCCCTCGAGCGGCCGGACTGGCTGGTGCTTGATCTGGATCCGAAAGGCGCGCCCTTTGCGCATGTGATCAAAGTTGCACGGGCGCTGCACGAGATTCTGACTGACCTTCGACTCGAATGCTTCATCAAGACCTCCGGCGCGTCGGGCCTCCACATTCTCGTTCCCTTGGGCGCCCGCCACACCCATGAGCAAGCGAAAACCTTTGCGCGTCTGTTAGCGATTCTGGGACATGAATCGCTTCCGGAGATCTCGACCATCGCGCGGCCAATTGCGGCCCGCGGCGGCAAGGTTTACATCGACTTCGGCCAGAATGGTTACGGTGTCACCATCGCGGCGCCTTTTACCGTGCGCCCGCTGCCCGGAGCGACAGTCTCGTGTCCGCTCCTCTGGCAGGAAGTGAAATCGCGGCTGCATCCGTCGCGCTTCACGATCAAGAGCGTACCTTTACGATTCAATAAAATAAAAGATCCCATGGCGCCCGTGCTTCGGAAGGCTATCGATTTAGCGGCGGCGCTCAGGCAGATGGAAAAAATGATGGAGGCACGAAAAATCGCTTCGCTGGAGTCGATGGACTAAAGCGCGCCATTTGAAAATACGCGGCAGAGGGACTTCGATCACTTCCCAGCAGAGTCCCCTTGATTGTGTCATTCAGCATGGAGTGCTGTTTGCGGGAGCATCTTTGCGAATCTGGATGCCGGCTGTCCATGCCGGCATGACGAAGTTTTATTCCTTTTGGAGCGCGAGAAGATCGCAACAAGAGCCCGTGCATGGTTGCCAAGGGCTCACCGTAGGGGATAGGGAAAATTTGTCTCAGAAAGGAAACAGATACAATCGTTTAACGCGCGTTGTACTGTAGAAGCCAGTTATTTCAGACACTTACTAGACTGGTACGCTCGTTGCTGTATCCCTCCGTAAGAGGGGGTGGAAAATGGAGAGGACGCCGCAAACCAATCTGAGAAGCCTTAGGCGACAAACGTGCAAGGTTTGTAGCTGTCGGGATAAGTTCGATTTCCACGTTCCAGATGAAATGTGGAAAAAGATTGTGCCGGCGGAATATCAGAACAAAGTTGTCTGCTTATCATGCTTCGATAAATTCGCCCGTGAAAAACAGGTGGACTATTCAGATTCACTAGAGGTGCTGTATTTCGTGGGGGAGCAGGCGACTCTAAAATTTCAAACAGTTTCGGCTCACAACGTCTAACCGCAGTTCCCTTCTCGTACTTTGGCCTGGCACTCGTTGCAGATCTCGTCCTGGATGGGCGGAAGGATACGACGCTCGTCATAGTCCGATGTCGGCCAGCTTGAGCAATTGCTGCACAGGTGCCAAGTTTGGCAACCTTTTTTTCTACGGAAAGCAGATGCCATAGAGCTCGCTATCTGTTGAAAGTATCTTTAATCTTCTCGAGCAACTTTCCGAGATCGATTGGTTTGAGAACCTAGCCGTTGGCTCCCTGAAAGAATATCGCAGACGGTGCCAAAGTAAGGTTTCCACTCATTAAAATTATCGGGGTAGTCCGCGAAGCGGGAGCGCACGTGAGCGAGAAGACGATCTCCGTCCGTTCCGGGCATTATAACGTCCGATAATACCAAATCGAACTTTTCTTTCTCCAGTAATTTCAAAGCTTCATCCCCGTTGTTGGCTCGCTGTACCTGGTAGCCCTCCCCGCTTAGGAATTGGCTTACGTTTCTAAGTGCAATGCGATCATCTTCGACTATCAGAATCCTTTCCACGTTGATCCTCGCCGGGTTTAAAGCGAGCAAAGGACGTGCCGCATCGCAAGTCAGAAGATTATTGCATTGTTTCAATCTGAATTGCGTAGATGAGACACCGCGTCGCAAAATGACTCACAAGTGGGACAAGAAATATCCATGAGCGACGCTGATACACGACGGAAACAGCGCAGTATCAACGAAAATTGCTACGGATTCGATGCGAACGCACGCGGATGATTCCGCTTTGCGTTCTCTATTGAAACATAGCCCAAAGCAACATCGCGCTTTACTGCGGACGCGTCTCGCATCGACGAGTCGCCATAGCCTCCGCCGCCAGCCGTGAGGAATGTCACGGTCTCTCCGGGCTTTACTAAGAGGTGGCTGAATTTTCCGGGCAGCGTTTCTTCTCCGCCGTAGCGCTGAACCAAAGTTCGATTGGTTTTCCCCTCTTCGCCGCCCAATAAACCCCACGGAGGACATTTGACACGGTCAGTGTTGCGGCTTACGAAAAGGTTGTGCAGCGGTTTGACTTTGAGTTCGACCCCGATGCCACCGCGGAATTTGCCTGCGCCGCCGCTGTCAGGACGCAAGGCGTGACACTCGTAAAGCAGGGGATAGTACAGCTCTTGAAGCTCAATGGGCGTGTTCTTCACGTCTCCCTGGCACATCGACACTGAAGCCGACGCGCCGTCTTCGAACGGCCGCCCGCCCCAACCTCCCCCGATGATGTTCTGGCACACATAGCGCCGCCCGGTTCGTGGATGGCTTCCGAAAATCGCGTAACCGCCCATGTCGCCCTTGTGCGCCGCAGGAATCCGGTCTGGCAGCACCGGCGCCAAAGCGCGAAAGATGGTGTCCAGCACAGTCGGCAACGACAAACTCCATCCACCGATGGGCGCCGGGCGCCGCGCGCTGAGCAATTTTCCCGGCGGCAAAATGACATGAAGCGCACGGAACGAGCCCTCATTGACTTCGCGATGTGGCGCCGTCAGCGCCTTAAACGCAACGCGGGCCGCGGCCATCCCTCCGGAAGAGCCGCAGTTGATGAAGCCCGGCACTTGATCGCTCACTTCGGAAAAGTCGATGGTTAGCTCGTCGCCGCGCACTTCGACCCTAACTTTGATCGGAATCGTTTTGGTGAAATCTCTGCCGTCGTCGTCGAGAAACGAAGCGGCCTCATAGACCCCGTTGGGAATCGCGCGCACCGACTCACGAACCAGGTCGTCGGTTTGATCCCAAATCACGTGGACGGCATCCAGAAACCGTGCGCCACCGTATTTACGACAAATCTGTTGCAACCGCTCCTCGCCGGTGCGGCAGCAAGCGATCTGCGCCCGCAGGTCTCCCAGCGAGGACTCCGGGAATCGGATGTTGTCCTCGATCAAGCGCAGGACTTCGACATTGGGTTTACCCTCGGCGTAAATTTTCACCGAGCGAATTTGCAAACCTTCTTCGTAAACATCCCGGGTCATGCTCGACCCGAAACCGGTGCTCCCGCCGCCGACATCGATCCAGTGCGCTCGCACGGCCAAAAAGCACATGAGCTTCGACTCCCAAAAAAACGGTGTGTAAACCACCATGTTGTTGAGATGCTGGCCGCAGATTTCCGGGTGATTGACTAGAAAAACATCGCCCGGGCGAATGTTGTCCAGACCGTAAATCTCCACGCCATCTTGCACGGCTACGCCCAGATCAGCGAGGAAAATCGGTAAGGCGCCTTCGTTCTGTGACATCGTTCGGCCTTCGTGATCAACGATGCTGACGCAGTAGTCCTGCACCTCGTAGATCATCATATTGTAGGCGGTCTTTTTCAGCACTGCGGACATCTCATTGGCAGCCGCTTTGAGAGCGCAACGAATAATTTCGACGGTAATGGGATCGATGGCCACGGCTTCCCTCTAAGTTGGATTGTATAGCAACCACGACTGCCTGTCATTCCGAGGCGAAGCCGAGGAATCTAGATTCCTCGCCGCGTGCCGCTCCTCAGAATGACACTAAAAATTCTGCACCAGCGGACGAGAGTCCGCGCTTAGCTCCCTTTCGGCTCCTCCTTGCCGACGTACGATTGGCGATAGGTTTGCAACGTCTTCCCGCGCAATTCGTAGAGAAATTGAATGACCCGTTCATTGCTCATGAACTTCGATTCGTCGTAGTGATCGTAATGCACGATCTCTTCCAACGGGCGTCGCACGCCCTCCGACGGCTCCACCGCTGGATAGCCGATCGGGATAATGAGGTACAGCATCATGAGATCGGGCACGCCCAGGACTCTCTTGAAAGGTTCCTGAATGTGAATGGTGACCCATTGCGTGCCGAGGCCAAGCGATACCGCCGCCAGATGCATGAACGTACACGTATTCGCCAAACCGTCGGTGAGGTGGGATTGATCGCGGCCGAAAGTATGAGCGCCTTGAACCGTGCCCCATTGGCGCCGTCCATCGCCGACCACGACAATCAATGCAGGCGCTTCCGACCAGCCAGCACCCCGCCGCTGTTGTTCGACGGCTTTGTCGGCAGTCATCTGATAGGCTGGATGTCTCAGCTCGAAAACCCGCTGTTGCTCCATCCAATAAATGAAATCCGCGTTGACTTCCGTATAACAGCGAAACAAGTCTTTTTTAACCTTAGGGTCTTTAACGACGATGTACTCCCAAGGCTGGGAATTCGCTCCGGACATCGCCCAGCGGCCCGCTTCGAGAATTTTGTTGATGTATTCGTCGGGAATTGGATCCGGCTTTAGTTTGCGGATGCTCGATCGGTGCCTGATGACGTCGTAGAGCAGATCGTAACCGGGGGTGGATAATGAGTTCATGAACGGAGCCTCCAAAATCTTGAGACAATTTTCTTATAGCCAACAGCGCTGGTTCGCTTCAATCGCACTCCGTACCTCTTACATCCTTCGCCTTGACGGGGAAGGAGTGAGGAAGGGGTGCCCATCATATTGAATTGCGCGTCGCACCCCTATCAAAAAAGCCCTTCAGATCAAACTCCAACGGACAGCGCCGACGATAGCGGTAGTAAAGACTCTCGCGACTCCAATGAAGAAACTTCTTTGACTGCCAATTGCGCCTTTTCCTTGCCGAGCACCGGCGCGGCCAGTGAGAGAAACTTTTCCTCCACCTCCTTGCGCGTCATCGGGTTGCCGCTTTCACCCTTGGGAATGATCACCTCATGCGTCAAGGAGCGGTCATCCGAAAGTTGGAGAGTGACTCGGGCCGGCCAATATTTTGGAAAATGTTGATCCAATCGCGTGTCGCCATCAACTTCAACTCTGCGCATCAAAGCCAACACTTCATTGCTGCGCAGGAATTCCTCTTCAAATGAGGCCAGATCGATTCTTCCTCGCGCCGCCGTTACCGCCATGACGTACTGGCCGCTGCCCAGGGTAGCGGCGCGACTGTTGGTCAGCAAAGGGCGATTGACCATACTGGCGTTGGCAGTTGGCAGGGAGAGCTTAATCTTTTCAATCATTTTCGCAGTGATCGCATGTTCCTCAAGCAACCGGAGCAGTGCTTCGACGCCAGCGTGAAGCTGGCGCGCGCAAGGGTACGGCTTAAAGGCCACATCGGGCAAATGAAATTTGTTGGCCGGCGTCAAATGTTCCCATCGGGGATTTTTGCAAAGCGTGAGACAAAACCCGCGCGGATCTTCAAAGGCCCGTCTGGGACCGGTAAAGCCCTGTTCCACCGCCAGGAGCGCTGCAACTCCGCTCTGCGCGGCGCGGCCGAAGACGAAATGGCGCGCTGTAGCGCCTTCGTTGCCGCCGGTGATCATCCCGCCCGCGTGAAGCGCTGCGACACCCAAAGCATTTGCTGTTCTTTCCGCCGACCATTCCAAAAACTTCGCTCCGCCCGCAGCGACGCCAAACGCGCCGCAAACGGTGCTCGGCCACCAGCCGCCAGCAAACAAACCCGGCGCGTCGATAGCCAGTCCAATCCGCGCCGTGGTTTCATAGCCCACGATGGCAGCTTCGAGAAATCTGCGGCCGTGGCCGCCGAACCTTTCGGCCATCGAAATCAAAGCCGGAATGACCATACCGCCGATGCATGTCCCGGCGCCACTATGAATGTCATCCATCTCCCCGCAGTGCGCCGCCACCGACATGGCTTGGACGGCGTCGAGATACGAAACTCGAGTGTTGGTTCCAAACAGGGTGGCGGAACAGGCGTTGGCGTGGCCGATCATACGGAGGGCGAAATCATAGGCCAATTTTCCCGGTTCTAAACGCGTGCCGGCTAACAAGCAACCGAGGGAATCGAGAATATGGAGCTTCGCTGCGTGAACGACTATGTCAGGAATTTGATCGAGTCGAAGCCCAGCCTGATAACAAGCTAGCTTCTCAGTGAGCGTTTCTTCAGTCATTTCGCTTCAGTTAGTGCAAGAAAATCTCCCCTGGCCCCTCTTTTCCAAACTGATCGTTACCCATAATCAGGTTTGCTGGACACGGGAGTTGAAAGCAGATGCGGAGCAAAGTTGAGAGCCATGAATTTCCAAGTTGCAGCGATGTCATCGAGACGTTGGATTCCTAGCCAAAGGGATTTGGTGCCAGGATCTCCGTCGCTTCGGCGGCCGAGAAAACCACCGAGGCTAGCTACCATGCCAATGGCTTCTCTGAGCGTAGGCGGTTGATCCGGAGGTTTTGGATCTTGTTGGACAAAACAATACAAGGCCTTCCACTCGGCTTGTTCAAAGAAAATCGAGCACGTTACATGGGGAGTCTCACGTCCGAGCTTGGCCAAGTGAAAAATACGCCAGGCCACTACCATGTCGATGGCCAAACACGCTTCAAGGCGAGCGGCGCTACCCAACTGGCGATCTTCAATCTTGCAACCACTCTTCAACGTACGGTGATAAACTTCGATGCCCCAGCGCTTGGCGTACCAGCGAAGCTTCTCCATGGCTTGATCGAAGTTTTCAACGCTCATGGTCGTGAGCAACATCCACTCAAGCGGCTCCATCCCTACAGGACAATCCACCTCTTGAGCCAAAATCGCGCTGACTTCGAGTTCTTTAAACTCACGCTTTCGACTCGGCGGGACCAGCTTCACTCGTGCAAAACGCACGTTAAGGCGTGCCTGTCTGGCGGTGCGCTTGCCCTGACGCGGCACGCTGATGACCTCAATGCCGACCACAGGCGTTATGACCAAGTGCTCCCATAGCCGGCTCTGTTCGTCGGCAATAACACGATTATGCTCCGCCCGCACCAGCAAATGCGCTGTCGAGCCGCATTGTGTGGCCGAATGAAAAAGCTCATAAATATCGGCCTCCCGATCGGCCACACTCACAAGGATGGTGTGGGGGCAAGATTTTTGAGCCTCATGGACCTTTTTAAAACCCTTAAGCCACTTGTTACTTTCTTTGTGCTCAATACAAAGCTCGTGACGCAACGCTCTTTTGCCAAACTGTTTAGGATCTCTCGCCCAGCACTGTACATCGAGAAGTCCCAACGGAGTTCCCGCTACATTGAACGCCATCGAGTCATGCAGCAGAAGGCCAATGGCTCCTTTGGACTTCTTCGGGCTAATCGGGCCAATGCCTTGGGTCAATGGATGAGCGCTGTAATTCAAGGTGGTGGTATCTTGGACAACCAAAACCACCGGCTCTTCGCTCATGCGCCTGAGGGTTGCCTCATAGTGAGAGTTAAGAAGCTTATCCATGGTGATTTTGGGATGATCAAAAAACCGATATGCTGCTCTAGTTTTGGCGCGGCTTTGACAGGCCTGAGGCAGGTTCGCTTGCGGACGCTCGTAAAAGTCGCGCGCCAGGGTCAAAAGTCGCTTACGCAACCGCTCATCTTTAAGCTCTGCCGCACCAAACTCCTGTTGTGCCCAATCGGTTTGCTTTTGCGTGCGGCAGGGCTCGGGCTCGGCTTGCTCATGAGCGCTGCACAGAACTTCACGTGCCTTTGGGCTCAGAGCATACACATACACATCTTTTCGGCTCAGCGAAAATCTTTTCTCTCGATCCTGTCGGCCTCGGCCACTGGTTTGTCCCACATTAAGCCAATTGGCGGCGCGGTAAGAGCTGCCCGAAAAGCGACTTTGATCCACAAACGTCTCCACCAACACAGGCTCAAAGCCATAACGTTGTTGCCAATCGCCTGCCAGCCGAGCCGTGGCTTTGGCGAGCACATGGCTAGCCAAGTTGCGAACGTTGACCCACGGACAAATCAAAAATCGACTGTTCGAGACCACTTGGTGCAAGTTTTCTTTGCGCGCTCCATGACTCCAACCAATCCACTGATCGCGCGCCTTAACACACCAGGCCGAGGCGCTAAACGACAGGCCTCCCAACCATTGTCCTTTAGCGCTCTTGATCAAATACCGCAGCTGCGCTCCGCACAGCGGCCCCGATCCCAAGTAATGATAGCGCTCCATCAGCTCATTCCACGTTTTAGAAACTTTGCTGTCGGCGCTGGTCACTTTGACCAATTCCACCCCGCCCAATTCTCTAAGACTACAGGCGATCGGTTCAGGCCCGGGAATCGATTCATTAAGGTCTCGTTTCTTACGTCCCGGGGCTCGGTGATTCAGCGCGGGCAACTGAATCACTCCGCGTCGCTGAAGTTTCGAAAGGGCGACGCGGCAGCTCATCTCTTTGAGCTTGCCATTGGGGCTGCGCCAGTTCAGTTTCCCACACACCCGGCGCGACAACGTCACCCGCGACATTCCCGGCTCGCGCTCTATCGTCGCTTGAATGTATGCGATAGTTTGTTCCGTAAACGCTTGCCCACAGACGACCACCTAAGCAAAATAGCATTTTGCGACTCCTGTGTTCAGACCAAAAGATGTGTCGCATGATCAGTTTTTCAAAGAGGGGAACAAGGAGATTTATGTCCGAATCCAGCCCCTGCAATCGTGAGCCTTTAGTAAACTTCTGCCTTGCTGCTCTTAGTGAGCTAGGCGAAACGTCTTGTTGAAGAGATCAGCAACTTCGAGAATGT